>Ga0187893_10001856_pt1 | contig 48464 bp, 50 predicted proteins | sample MA1701074metaG_FD_139574 | JGI IMG/M metagenome (GOLD analysis project Ga0187893, IMG submission 139574) | White microbial mat communities from a basaltic lava cave in the Kipuka Kanohina Cave System on the Island of Hawaii, USA - MA170107-4 metaG ... | reverse complement strand
TTTCGACCGGCTCAACCGAGAGCAGCTCGTCCGTTACCACACCCGGCGGCTCGCCGACCTCGGCATCGTGGTCCCGCCTGCTTCCGCAGCAATGCCTGCATGAGACACTTGTTTTCGGAGGATACACGCGAGCCAACCGAGCGTATAGCTCCGGCATGCAGCCGACGGCCTTTGGCCGCGGCTGATACCGGGCGTTCGACACACAAGCAGACGAATGAAGGCGTAGGCGAACAGCATAGGTTGGCGTCGTCCACGATGTCGCGAGACGGCTTGCAGGCGAGACCTGCTATGAGGGTTCTCGTCGGATCTGCCATCAGGAGACCGGTACTGCATCTCGGCGTCGTCGCCCTGGCGCTGGTCCTTCTCGCTCCGCCGCCCGTCGCCGAGCCGCAGCAACCGACGAAAGTCTTCCGAATCATGCTGTTAACCCCGCATCTGGCCCCCTCAAGAGCATACATCCCCATCAGAGACACTCAGGGTCTTCCGGCAGACTCTTCGCGAGCTCGGCTTGGAGCTGTCCACTCCGTCGCGCCCCGCCGGGCATGACCCTGCCCCCCTTCGCGGCAGGCACCCCGCTCCGGATCGAGTACACCGTGATCGGCGGGCAGGCGATCTTGAAGACCGTCCCGGAGCTGCTTCCGGGCGCGTAGTCAGACCGCGCACCGACGGCAACGCCGCCGTCGGGTGCCTTGCCCTGCGATCCGATCCACCTCGCCGCCATCACGCCAAAAGTTCCCGGACCGGGATTTCTCGCACGGTAAGTGGTTCCGCTCCGTTGTCCGGGGCCCGATCGTCTCGACGCCAAGCCCCATGTAGGGAGCGGATGTCCGGTGGTGACGCCCTGGCACACCCTCTGCGGCCGCCGGGCGACAGCAGCAGAATAGCCAGCCCGGCTCGAGCCGCCTGGAGAAACGGAGAAGCGCGATGGTGACCGTTGTGACGCATGTCCCGTTGAAGGAAGGGACCGAACACGAATGGGACGCTCTGATGGCCGAGCGCATGGCCGCCGCGAAGAAGCAACCCGGATGGGTGGGAGGTCAGCTCCTGCGGTCGCCGAACGGGCGCGTGATCGTCGCACCTGGCAGACACGCGACGACTGGGCCGAGTGACCGACCGACCCCGGCTGGCACGAGGTCGTGCTCGAAGTGAGGAAGGGGAAGGCGTCCCCGACCAAGCGCGCCGCGAAGCCGCACTGAGACGGAGGCCTCGCGGCCGCGATCTGTTGACACGCCTGTGACAGGAGGCGATTCCCCGAGCCGTAGTATCCCCGCAGCGCCTGGCCCGCTCGAGGCCGCGCGCGCGGAGGTGGACCATGACTGCGCTCTGGCGAATTCTCTTCCTGACCGGTGCCGCGCTCACCGCCCTGCCTCTTCCCGCGCGGAGCGCCGAGCCCACCGTCGATCATCTGATGGTGCAGCTCCTCCACCCGGACACCGGGGTGCGGTCGGCCGCGCTCCGCCGGATCGTCCAGCGGGCCGAGCGCACCGCGGTTCCTGGGCTCATCGACGTCCTTCGCTTCGATCTGTTCCTGGACTCGACGGCGGCCGACGGCCTCGACCGGCTCACCGGCCAGTCGTTCGGGCACGATTGGGCCCGCTGGGTGGAATGGCTCGCCGAGCGGCAGGACGTGCGCCCCCACCGCGAGTACGCGGCGTGGAAGGCCGCCCTGTTCCAGCTCATCGACCCCGCCTTCGGCGAGCTCCTGCACGCCGGGGTCAAGCATCGGGCGCGCCTGGAGGAGATCCAGTGGGGCGGGGTCCGGAAGGACGGCATCCCCGCGCTGACGAACCCACGGCACGTGGCGGCCCGGGCCGCCACCTACCTGACGCCCGATGAGCTCGTGCTCGGCCTCGTGGTGCGCGGGGAAGCCCGCGCCTACCCTCTCCGTATCATGGACTGGCACGAGATGGCCAACGACGTGGTCGGGGGGGTGCCGATCAGCATCGCCTACTGAACACTGTGTGGATCGGCGATCCACTACGAGACCACCGTGCGTGGTCGGACGTTCGTGTTCGGATCTTCCGGGTTCCTGTTCCGCAGCAACAAGCTCATGTACGACCAGCAAACGAAGAGCCTCTGGCATCACATGCGGGGCGAGCCGGTGGTGGGCCCGCTCGCCGACAGCGGCATCCGCCTCGTCCCCCGGCCGGTGGTGACGATCACCTGGCGCGAGTGGGCCCGGCTCCACCCGCGGACGCTGGTGCTCGACATCGACACCGGCCACGTCCGCGACTACACGCCCGGGCGCCCCTACGGGGCCTACTACGCGAGCCCGAACACCATGTTCTCCGTCTTCCCGCGCAGCTCTCGCCTGGCCACCAAGGATCACGTGTTCGTGCTGCGCCTCGATCCCGATCGCAAGCTGTACCCGCTCGGTGTCTTCGATGCCGAGCCGGTGGTGAACGACACCGTCGGCGCGACGCCGGTCGTCCTGGTGGGGACGAGCGCCACCCGCACCGTCCGCGCCTACGAGCGGCGGGATCTGCGCTTCCGCCCCGGCCCCGGTCCCGACGAGCTGGTAGAGACGCGGACCGGTGAGCGCTGGCGCGTCGAGGAGGAGGCCTTGGTCGCGGTCACGGGTGGCCGCAGGCTGCTACGACTGGCCGGCCACCTGGCCTACTGGTTCGGGTGGTTCGCCTTCCACCCGGAGACGCCGGTATACGGCCGGTGAGACCCCATCTCCGCTGATCATGGAGGTGGTGAGGCTGGTCCTCGTCTCGGAGAGCGCCCGGAGCATCGGGATCGACCTGCCCCTCAAGGTGCTGGCCTGGGAAGACGACAAGGGAAAGGTCTGGCTCGCCTACAACGACCCGGTCTGGCTGGCCGCGCGTCATGGCATCGGCGACCGCGTCGAGATCATTCGCGCGATGCTGACCGCGTTCGAAGCCCTGATCGAACGGCGTGATCAAGGGGACACGCTGAGGCCGGGATCCGCACGGCCTGGGCGGCCGGGAGGCCCGCCCGGGCGTGTCACAAACGGATGTCAAATGCGTGACAAGAGTGCGGTAGCATACCCGAGCGATGGGACGAGGACGTCTGATTGGCCTGGCTGCGGTGGTGGCGCTCGTCGCCCTCGGCTACGGGGGCTACATCTGGTGGCAGAGCCTCAAACACGTCGCCACCGACGACGCCTATGTGGAAGGCAGCATCGTCGTCATCAGCGCCAAGGTCCCGGGACACGTCGCTCAGGTCCTCACCGAAGACAATCGGGCGGTCAAGACCGGCGAGCTGCTCCTGCGCATCGACCCGCGCGACTACGCGGCCAAGCGCGATCAGGCCAAGGCCGCCGTCGCGGTCGCCCTCGCTGGCCACCAGGCCACGCGCTCCGAGACGCAGCTCACGCGCGAGACCACCGGCGCCCAGGCCGAGGAGGCGCGTGCCGCGCTCGAGTCCGCCCGGGTGGCCGAGCAAGCCGCCGCCTCCGCGGTGCTGGAGGCGCGGGCCACCGTGGAGGCCAAGCGCGCCGCGGTGGCGGCCATGACCGCGGAGGTGGCGGGCACGCAGAGCACGCAGCGCCAGACCGCGCGCGAGATGGAGCGGATGCGCCAGCTGCTCCAGTCTGGCTTCGTGGCCCAGCGCGACTTCGATCAGGCGGAGATGGCCTCGCACACCTCGGCGGCCACGTTGGAGGCGACGCAACGGCGCCTCAACCAGGCCGAGAAGGAAGTGCAGCAGGCCGAAGCTGCGCTGGCCAGCCGCGGCCTCGCGGTGAGCCAGGCCAAGCAGCGCATCAACGAGGCGCGGGCGGCGCTCGTCCGCGTGGAGAGCCAGCGGCGCCAGGTCACGGTGAAGGAGGCCGAGATCGAGCGCGCCGAGGCCAGCCTCAACCAGGCCAAGGCCGACCTGTCCTTCGCCGAGCTGCAGCTCCAGTACACCGAGGTCCGCTCGCCCGCCGACGGAGTCGTCGCCAAGAAGAGCGTGGAGCCCGGGCAGGTGGTGCAGATGGGCCAGCCCCTCCTCGCCATCGTGCCCTTGCACGACGTCTGGGTGGTGGCCAACTTCAAGGAGACCCAGCTCGCCCGCGTGCGGCCGGGTATGCTGGCCCGGGTCGAGATCGACACGTTCCCGGGCAAGGTCTTCCACGGGACCGTCGACTCGCTCAGCGCGGGGACCGGCGCGCGCTTCTCGCTCCTGCCCCCGGAGAACGCGACCGGTAACTGGGTCAAGGTCGTCCAGCGCGTCCCGGTCAAGATCCGGCTGGACGCCAAGGAGTTCGGCAATCCGCTCACCCTGCGGGCCGGGATGTCGGCGTACGTCGTCATCCGCGTGAAGTAGCGCGGCCCTGGCGTGACGGCATCGCCATTCGAGGGCGGGACGGTCTCCTCGGCCCAGAAGTGGGCCATCACCCTGTCCGTGATGGTGGTGGCCTTCATGCAGGTGCTCGACACCAGCGTCACCAACGTGGTGCTGCCGCACCTGCAGGGCTCGCTCTCCGCGGGGCTCGAGGAGGTGTCGTGGGTCATCACCTCCTACCTGGCCGCCAACGCCGTCATCATCCCGGCCACCGGCTGGCTCGCCGGCCTCATGGGCCGCAAGCGCTTCTTCTTGGTCTGCTGCGTCCTGTTCACGGTGAGCTCGGTCCTGTCGGGCATGGCCCCGAACCTCACCTTCTTGATCCTGGCCCGCATCGCCCAGGGGATCGGGGGCGGCCCGATCATCCCGCTCTCCCAGGCCATCCTCTGGGAGATCTTTCCACTGGGCCAGCGGGGGCTCGCGATGGCGGTGTGGGGGGTCGGCTTCATGATGGGGCCGATCATCGGGCCTACCCTGGGCGGCTACATCGCCGACAACTGGTCGTGGCGCTGGATCTTCTACATCAACCTGCCGGTCGGTCTGCTCGGCTTCTTCATGGCCAGCGCCTTCCTCTTCGATCCCCCGTACCTCCGGAAGCCGGCCCGGGTGGACTGGCCCGGGCTCGCCCTGATGGTGGTGGGATTCGGCTGCCTGCAGCTCTTCCTCGACCGCGGGGAGCGAGAGGACTGGTTCGATTCCTCGCTCATCGTCACGCTCGCGGTCATCGCCGGCGTGGCGCTCGTGGGCTTCCTGGTCCGGGAGCTGGTCGCGAGGGACCCGATCCTGGACTTGCGGGTGTTCACCGATCGCAACTTCGCCTTCGGGGCGAGCTTCATCGCCCTGATCGGGCTCGGCATGTTCTCGAGCATGGTGCTGCTGGCGCTGTACTCCCAGAAGCTGCTCGGCTACGACGCCTTGACCTCCGGCCTCGTGCTGGCCCCCGGGGGCGTCGGGAACATGTTCTCGCTCATCCTGTGCGGGCGCCTCGTGACGCGGGTCGACCAGCGGGTGCTACTGACCTTCGGCTGCCTGGTGAACGCGATCAGCCTCTTCATGATGTCCAATCTCACGCTCGGGATGGACTACTGGACGCTGACCCTGCCGCGGGTGATCCAGGGGTTCGCGCTCGGGTTCATCTTCGTCCCGCTCTCCACCCTGACCCTGGCCACGATCCGGAGGGACAAGCTCGTCAACGCGACCTCGGCCTACAACGTCCTGCGCAACCTCGGGGGCAGCGTGGGCATCGCGCTCGCCACGACGTACCTGGCGCAGCGCAGCCAGTTCCACCAGCAGAACCTGGTCAGCCACGTCACGGTGTGGGATCCCGAGACCCAGGCGCGGCTCGCGCAATGGACGAGCCACTTCCTGGCCCAGGGCAGCGACGCGTTCACCGCGCAGCGCCGCGCGCTGGCCATGCTCTACCACGACGTGGTGGGACAGGCCCAGGTGCTGGCCTACGCGGACGACTTCTGGCTGCTCGCCATCCTGTTCTCGATCGTCCCGCTCTTTCTTCCCCTGATGCGGCGGGTGCGGATCGAGCCTCCCGAGCCGCCCGAGGAGGCCGACGCGAGCGGCCGGGTGCGGCCGCTGCCCGCCCCCGTCGAGTAGGAGGGGGCCCTCGAGGCTCCCTTCGACTAGAGATCGAGCACGCGGATGACCGCGCGGGTGAGTGTCGCGCTCGCGATCTCGTGGCTCGTGTCCACCGCCAGCACGCGCCAGGCCCGCTCGATCTCGTCGACCGGGACGCGCGCCGCCCGGAGCACTGCGGTCAGGCTGTCGAGGCCCCGGACGCTGCCGAGAAGCAGGGCCACCTCGGACCTGGCCGGTGAGCCGAAGGTCAGCAGATACTCCGCGCTGACCGGATCCACCGCCGGTCGGAGTCGCGTGATGTAGAGCCGGCCCACCGCAGGGCGTCGGGCCATCGCGATCAGCATAGCCGCGAGGTCCGAAGACGACAAGGCGGGCCAGCGCGGTTCGTTCGCGGTACAGTGGCGACATGAAACCCGAGCCCGAGCACCCGCTGGCCGCGCCCGCCCCCGGCCTCATCCATCCCGGGCCCGAGCCCCCCGAGGGCGGGACGAGCATCCTGGTCGCGCCCGGCATCCGCTGGATCCGGATGCCGCTGCCCTTCCAGCTGAACCACATCAACCTCTGGCTGCTCGACGACGGGGACGGCGTCACCGTGGTCGACACCGGGGTCGGGCTGCCGCCGACGCGGGCCCTGTGGGAGACGCTCTTCGCGGGCGAACTGGCCGCGCAGCCCATCGTCCGAGTTCTCGTCACCCACTTCCATCCGGATCACATCGGTAACGCCGACTGGCTGGCGCAGCGCTTCGGGGTGGAGCTGTGGTGCCCGCAGGCCGAATGGCTCATGGCCCAGCTGGCCTGGCAGGGTATGGGCGGCAACGACGCGGAGAAGCGGGTCATCCACTACCGGCGCCACGGCGTGCCCGAGTCGCAGGCCGAGGCTTTCCGGGGGCGGGGCAACCACTTCCGCCAGCTCGTCCCGACGGTGGCGCCCGCCTTCCGGGCGGTGCGTGAGGGCGACGTCGTCACCATCGGCGGGCGAAGGTGGCACGCCTTCACGGTCATGGGGCACGCCCCGGAGCACGCCTGCCTCTTCTGCCCGGAGGCGAACGTGCTGATCTCGGGCGACCAGGTGCTGCCCAAGATCACGACCAACGTGAGCGTGTGGCCCGATCAGCCCAACGGCAACCCGCTGAAGCTCTACCTCGACTCGCTCGGGCGCTTCCGGCCCCTGCCCGAGGAGACGCTGGTCCTACCCTCACACGGGCTGCCCTTCCGCGGCCTGCACAAGCGGCTCGACTACCTGCAGCACCACCACGATGAGCGGCTCAGCGAGACCATCGACGCGCTGGCCGAGCCGCGGACCGCGTGCGATCTGGTCCCGGTGCTCTTCCGCCGGCAGCTCGACGCCCACCAGCTCGGCTTCGCGATCGGCGAGACGGTCGCGCACCTGCACTACCTGGAAGCCCTCGGACAGACCAGCCGCCTCGTCGGGGCGGACGGCGTCCATCGCTTCCGGAAGGCCTGACGCGCTAGACTTCGGGGCCGGCGTCGAAGCGCAGGCCCATCTTGGTCTTGAAGGCCTCGAGGGCGCGGGGATCCACGGCTTCGATCTGCCGGGCAATCGCGGGGGGAAGGCCGATGTCGTTGCGGTCGTTGATGCCGCCGGTGATGATGGTGAGCAGCACGCTGTCCTTGTCGTCCACGTTGCGGAAGCCGCGGTTCACCCCCGGCGGGCACGAGCCTCTCGTGCTTCGCCATTCCAATCGAATCTAGAGAGGCCGCGTGGGCCTGTCAAGGCGATTCCCGGTCGGGGCCGCGCCAGCTACGTGTGCCCGTGCTAGACTGACCGCCGACCTCCCGCGGAGGGCTCCACGTGGCCAACCAGCACGGACGTCTGCCGAAGGCCGATCCCGAGCGGCTCGATCCCGATCTGCGCCGCCGGCTCGAGGTGTGGTTCGCCAAGGCCTACCGGGACGACAATCTCTTCCTGACCCTGGCCCGCCGGCCCGCCGTGCTCGACCTGTTCCTCGGCTGGGTGACCTTCGTTTACGCGGGCGTGTCGACACTCGAGCCGGCGCTCGTCGAGCTGTGCCGCATCCGTCTCGCCTCGCGCAACCACTGCGTGCACTGAAGCGTCGCGCGGAGCGCATCGTTGATGCGCCGGGGACTGACCGAGGGTGAGGTTCAGGCCGCGCTCGGGGATCTGGAGCGCACCGACCTGCCCGCGCGCACGGTGGCGGCGCTGCGCCTCGCGGACTGCTTGACCGATGAGCGCCCGCTCGTGGACGATGCGCTCTTCGCCGAGCTGCGGCGCCACTTCGACGAGGGCCAGATCCTCGAGCTGGGCGCCGCCCTCACCGTCGCGTCGGGCTGGCAGCGGTTCATCGAGGCCTTCGGCATCCGCCCCGACGCCTGGAGCGAGTCCACGCCGCTGCCCTGGACCCGCTGACCCCTCGAGCGGCTGAACGGTAGTCCGCTCGGGCTACTCGCCGATATCCTCCGCCCACAGCGACGGCTGCGCCCGGATGAACCGGGCCATCAGCTCCTGGCACTGGGCATCCTGGAGCACTTCCACCGTCACCCCCCGGCTCCGCAGCAGATCCTCCTCGCCGAGGAAAGTGCGGTTCTCCCCGACCACCACCCGAGGGATTCCGTAGAGGAGGATCGTGCCGCTGCACATCGCGCAAGGCGACAGCGTCGTGTAGATGGTGCTCTTGCGATAGACGCGAGCCGGCTGGCGGCCGGCGTTCTCGAGCGCGTCCATCTCGCCGTGGAGGATCACGCTGCCCTTCTGGACCCGGCGGTTGTGGCCGCGTCCGAGGATCCGCCCGCGGTGGACGACCACCGAGCCGATCGGGATGCCGCCTTCGGAGAGGCCCCGCTCCGCCTCCTCGATCGCGGCCCGCAGGAACTCGTCCACTACCGGCCGCCGCCCACCGGCCGGGGGACGGCGGCGGCCGCGGTGCGGCGGCTCCAGGCCAGGTAGACCGCCCCCGCCACCACGATGCCGACCAGCCAGCTCAGATCGGCGCCGCCGAGCAGTTTGATCGAGACGGGACCCTGCAGGGCCGGCACGAGGCCGTCTTCGACCGACCAACCCGCGACCAGCCCGACGAGGAACGCCACGATCCCGCCCCAGTTGACGTCCCCGTAAGCGCTCTGCGTGGGTTCTCGATAGAGCTCGGCCACGTCGATGCGCCCCTTCCGCCGGAGGAAGAAGTCGGCGAGGATCACCCCGGCGAACGGGCTCATCCACAGGAGCAGGCTGATCATCCAGTTGTCGAAGGCCTTGGCGAACGAAGGCTGGAAGACGAAGTAGATCGTGACCAGGTAGCCGACGACGCCGGCGATCAGCGCGATCGCGGTCCGGGAGAAGCGAAGCCCCATGCTGAGCGCGGCCAGGGCGGCCGAGTAGACGTTCAGGATATTCGTGGCGATGGGGCCATGCAGGACCATCAAGAGCACGAGGATGCTCGTGACCCCGCCGAAGACCGCGCTGACCATCTTGGCCGGATCGGTGTCCCGGGTCACGCTGGCCACCGTCGCGCCGAGAATGGCGAGCCACACGGTGGGGACGAACATCCCCAGGTAGCTGTACCAGAAGACGGCCTTCGAGGAGACGGTGCGGGGGACGAAGCGGGAATAGTCCGAGGCCCAGGTAACCCAGGAGATCCCCCAGCCGACCCCGATCGCGGTCATGAGCAGCGTGAGCATCGCCAGATGGGCCCCCGGGGCGAGCGAGCTGGTGAGCCCCCAGTTGACGACCCCCGGCCGGCTCCAGGCCAGAATGCTCATCAGGACCATGATGGCGGCGGTGACCGGAACCGTGTACTTCTCGAAGGTACGGATCGCGTAGAAGCCGTAGATGCCGATGAGCACCTGGATCACCATCACGACCGTGCACACGACCAGGTTGGTCAGCCACGTGTCGCCGACACCGAACTGCCCGAGGATGGCCACCGCGATCTTCACCGGGAAATAGGTGTTGACCCCGATCCAGCCGAGCGTCATGAGGAACATCAGCGCGCTCGGCAGGTACGCGCCCCGGCGGCCGAACGCGGAGCGACAGAGCACCATCTGATTGACACCGGTCTTGTGCCCCATCACCGTGAAGGCCGCGAAGATCGTGCAGCCCACGATGTTGCCGATCACGATGATCGCGATTGTCTCCCAGAGCCCGAGCTTGAGCACGATGCCGAGCGCTCCCAGTGCCCAGTTGATCGGGGCGATGTTGGCGCCCGCCCAGATCCACATCTGCTGCGGGCCGGTGGAGTCCTTGTCCGCTTCCGGGATGGGTTCGATGCTGTGGAGGTCGGATCGGAGCTCGGCTCGGGAGTCGGTCGCCATGTTTGCCCCCTTTTTGCTGCGGTGGGTGCCCGGATGGCCGCGTCGTCGGAGCCGGCGCGATACTGCGCCGGTGAGGTCGCGCTGTCAAGCCGCCGACCCCCGGCTTGACTTGCCCTCGTCACCGGCGTACGGTTCCCGCGAGTTTCCACCGGTCAACCGTCCGGTCCTCCGCTGGAACCTGGAGGTGAGGCATGGACAGATCCCGACGGTCCCCGGCCGATGACCCGCGCCCCACCCGGCGCGACGTGCTCAAGTCGGGCCTGGCCGCCGGCGCGATGCTGAGCGCCGGCCCGCTCGCGAGGCCGCGTCCGGTGGCGGCGCAGGGCAAGCGCGGCGGCATCCTCAAGGTACGCGGCTACGATCCGCCGCACTTCGACCCGCACCTCACGCTCAACTTCAAGACCAACACCACGCTGAGCTTCGTGTACAGCAAGCTCGTGCGCCACCGGGTCGGGGCCGGGGTGGCGCCCGGCACCTTCACCATCGAGCCCGATCTGGCCGAGCGCTGGGAGGAGCCCGACGACACGACGGTGGTCTTCCACCTGCGCCGCGGCGTGCGCTGGCACAACAAGCCCCCGATGAACGGGCGCGAGCTGACGGCGGAGGACGTGAAGTTCACCTACGACCGCTTCCTGTCGGAGAAAGGCAACCCGCAGCGCTTCCTTCTCGATCCCGTCGACCGGGTCGAGGCCGTGGACCGCTACACCGTGAGATTCAGGCTGAAGGAGCCCTTCGTCTGGCTCGTGCACATCCTTGCCAACCCGGCGGGCACGTGGATCATCGCGCGCGAGGCGGTGGAGAAATTCGGCGACCTCAAGAACCCCGAGGCCGCCGTCGGCACCGGCCCATTCATGCTCGAGCGCTACAAGCCCAACGTGAAGGCGACCTTCCGCCGCAATCCGACGTACTACCAGCCGGGCCTGCCCCTGGTGGACGGCGTGGACTGGCTCGTCATGGAGGACGACGCCGTGGGGCTCGCCGCCTACCGCACCGGCCAGATCGACTGCGGGCCGTGGCACTGGTGGGCGGTCCGCCAGGTCGACGTGCCCGGTCTCCGGAAGAGCCACCCCCAGCTCGGCTACCAGGACTTCCTGTCCCCGGTGACCACCGGGATCTACATGCGCACCGACAAGGCACCCTTCAACGATGTGCGGGTGCGCCGCGCGCTGTCCCACGCCGTCGACCGGCAGGCGATCATCGACGCCGTGTTCCTCAGGGGCGAGCCCACCCCCGCCATCTCCCGCGGCGCCAGCGAGTGGTCCCCGCGGATCGACCAGCTCGGCGCGGGTGCGCAGTACTACCGGCACGACCCGCGCGAGGCCCGGCGCCTCCTGGCCGAGGCGGGCTTCCCCCAGGGGCTCCGAACCCAGCTCAACGTGACCCCGGGCTACGGGGTCGACCTCGTGGATGCCTTCCAGCTGGTCCAGCGCCAGCTCAAGGAGGGAGGGATCGACGCGGAGCTGAAGCTGCAGGAGTACGGCGCCTACATCTCGACCACGTTCCTGGGCAAGTACGAGGGGCTCGCCATGGGCCCGTTCAGCATCGCCTGGGAGCCGCACAGCGTGCTGTACGGGATGTACATGCCAGAGAACTCGCGCAACAGCAGCCACGTCAAGGACCCGAAGCTCACCGGGATGCTGAAAGAGCAGATGCGCATCCGGGACGTGGAGGCGCGCCGCAAGGTCATCTTCGACATCCAGCGCTACGCGGCGGAGCAGCAGTACTACGTCTACCTCTACTCGGCGGGCATCACGGGCTCGTGGCAGCCGTACATGAAGAACTACGCGCCCAATCCAACCTTCGACTACGGGAGCCGAGCCGCCGCGCTCTGGCTCGACCGCTAGCAGCGCGGCTCCGCGCTCAGCGGCGGCGCTCGAGGTCGAGATCGGTCTGCCGCAGCCGCTCGATCTGCGACTTGAGGCGCGCCGACTCCTCCTCGCGCGAGAGCAGATCGCGGAGCACGGCCCGCCAGGCCCGCGCCTCGGCGTCCCAGCGGCTGTGCGGGTACTCCGAGAGCAGCCGCGAGAAGGCGGCGTGCGCGCCGCGATAGTTGCGGAGCCGGCTGCCCGGGTCCGCCTGCAGGCGCCCCAGGCCGTACAGCGCGGTGGCGCCCGCCGGATCCTCCGGGTGCTCGCGCAGCACGCGCTCGTAGATCGCGTGCGCGGCCTGCGCCTGCCCCCGCTCCACCAGGTCGTCGGCGTGGGCGATGAGCCGCGCCGCGGCGGCGGACCCGCCGCGCTCTCGCGAGTCGACGATCCAAGGGGACGATGAGGGCTGGGGCGACGGCTGGGCCGTGCTGCAGGCCGACGCCAGCAGCACCAGCAGAGGGAGCGCCCAGCGGCCGCCGGTCATGGGGCGATCGCGGCTTTCGGGAGGGTCACCGTGAAGGAGCTGCCTTTCGTGAGCTCCGACTGCACCCCCACCGTCCCGCCGTGCGCCTCCACGAGCCCCTTCACCACCGCGAGGCCGAGCCCGGTCCCCTTGCGGCGCCCGTGGGCCTGGCGGTACGGCTCGAAGATCCACGGCAACGCCTCTGCGGGAATGCCGACGCCGGTGTCCTCGACGCGCAGCTCGAGCTGATCCTCCGTCTCCACGAGGAAGAGGGTGACGGAGCCTCCGGCGGCGGTGAAGCTGACCGCGTTGCCCAGGAGGTTGACGACGACCCGGATCAGGCTGCCCTCCTCGCCGAGCACGGCGAAGTCGCCGATGCCCGCCACCAGGTCCAGGCGAACCCGCTTCCCGTCGGCGAGGGGCCGCAGCTCCTCCACCGCGCGCGTCACCACCTTGAGCAGGTCGACCGGCTTGCGATCGAGGGCCACCACGTTGGCGCGGAACCGGGCGAAGTCGAGGATCTGGTTGACCATGTCCAGCATGCGCGCGGCGCTCGCGTCGATGAGGGCCGCGAACCGGGCCTGCTTGGTGTCCCCGGCGGCCCGCGCCCGATCCTGCAGGGTCTCGGCCGCGAGCCGGATCGAGGCGAGGGGATTCCGCAGGTCGTGCGAGATCTGCGAGAAGAACCCCTCCTTGAGCCGGTCGACCTCCCGGAGCCGCTCGGCCATGCGGTTGAACGATCGGGCGAGCTCGCCGATCTCGTCCCGGCCCTCGGCGGCCAGGGGCTCGGTCCAGGTGCCGGCCGCGAGCGAGGCGGTCGCCCGCGAGAGGCGCTTGAGGGACCGCGTCATCCGGACCGCGAGGAAGCCGGTGGCTCCGAGACCCAGGACCAGGCTCGCGACCAGGCCGGCGGTGACCGCGTGCCACGTCCGTGTCTCGAGCGTACGGGCGCGCGCCTGGGTCCGCGCGAGCGCGGCCTCGGTGGCCGCCGTCATGTCGGTGAGGGCCATCTCCGCGCGCTGCGCCGCCTCCCACGCCCGGCCCTCCGCGATCCGCAGGGCCGCCTCGATCCGGCGGGCGGCGGCGAGGCGGCGCTCCTCGTCCACGTGGTCGCGATACTCGTCGAACGCGGCGCGGGCCGCGGCGTGGGCGCGCCGCTCCTCGGGGGTCTCCAGATAGGCGCCCAGCTCCTCCAGCCCCCGCGCCATCTGGACCATCCGCTCGCTCCAGGCCGCCGCGTAGCTCTGGTCGCGCAGCACGAGGGCACGGGTCTCGAGGCGCACCAGGCCCCGGACGGACTCGCGCAGTGCGCCCTGCAGGCGCAGGGCGGGCACCGAGCGCGTCGCGATCTCCTGGTTGACGGTGACCAGTTGCTTGACGGCGAGCAGGCTCCACACGCCGGCCCCGAACAGCACGAGGATGACGAGGGCCGAGCCGAGGAAGATCTTGGAGGCCAGACGCATGGGAGGAGTGCGGCTGCCGCGTCCCGGCGGCTACGTGGAGGCGGCCAGGAGCACGCTCACCATTTGGCGCACGACCCGGAGCGGGAATGGCTTCTCGAGAATCGGGTCGGTCGTTCCCCGGAGAAACTCGGCGTGCTCGGCCGCGTTGCCGGTCATGAAGATCACGCGGGGCAGCTTCGTGGCGAAGCGGACCGGGAAGTGATGCCGCGTGCGGAGCAGCTCGTACAGCGAGGGGCCGTCGACGCGCGGCATCCGCAGATCGCTCAGGACGAGGTCGTAGGGGCGCTGCTCGAGGAGGGCCAGGGCCTCGGTGCCGTCGCTCGCGCCGTCGACATCATGCCCGTCGTTGGCCAGGGCGACCGTGAGGACTTCGCGCAGGGCCTCGTCGTCGTCGACGACGAGGATACGTCGGGCAGGGCGCGCCTCCGGCATGGCAAACGAGCGTGCAGTATGGGTGCCAGCCGGTTCGGCCTGTAAGGACAAGACCTTACAGACGTAACCATCCTACCGAGTTACCAAAATCGCCGGGGGCCGCGACAAGCCGTGTCACTCCCGGCCGGGGACCGAGCCGACTCCAACCGGCTGCGGGCGGCACCAGGCGAAGAGCAGGTCGCGCTCCTGCTGCGGGACCGGATAGAGCGGAAAGCCCGTCGCGGCCCGGACCCGGGCCAGCGGGCGCGCCTCCTCCTCGAAGAACCGCGCGATCGCGTGGAGCGCCTCGTGCGTCTCCTTCCGCCGGGCGCGCGCGCTCGCGTGCTCGACCAGGCGCAAGGCGAGCCGCTCCAGGGCGTCACGCGATTCACCCCGGAGCAGATCGCTCCACGCCGCCGCGCTGTCCGCGGGCAGTCGCCGAAACCCGCGCACGACCGAGTGGCGCGCCGCGCCCAGCCGCCGGCAGCGGTGGCGCGGCACCGGGTGGCCGACGTAGCGCAGCAGGGTCATGAGGGCGAAGAACGCGGTCCGCGTCGTGTCCCGGGATCGGAAGGCGCCGTGGAACTCGAGAGTGGGGAAGGCCACCGGCCCAGTGGTCAGGCAGAAGTAGACCTCATCGCCATCGGCCGCGACCCCGACGAAGGGGTAGAGGAACGGGTACGCGCTCGCCACGTTCCGCGGCGGCCGCAGCGTCTGGATCAGGCGGATCTCCGCCAGCGCGGCGGCGAGCGGGGACTCGCAGACCTCCCACGTGATCCGGGCCGCGGCCTTCACGAGGGCGCGGCGCTTGCGCTCCTTCCTGCGGCGCCCGGTCAGGCGATACTGCCCGAGCCGGCGGCGCAGGTTGGCCGACTGACCGACGTAGAGCAAGACACCGGCGGCATCATGAAAGCGGTAGACCCCGGGCGCCGAGGGGACGTTGGCCAGGAAGCGGACGCCGAACTTCTCGTCGAAGAGCCGCACGGGTCGATGGTCTCAGATCGCGCCCGCCCCGCGAAAGTTTCCGGTAAGATCCGGGCTGATGCCGATCACCGTCCGCTTCGTCGGCGCAGGCGACGCCTTCGGCAGCGGCGGGCGCTTCCAGACCTGCATCGTGGTCGACGGGCCGCGCTGCCGCTTCGCCATCGATTTCGGCGCCTCGTCCCTGATCGCGCTCAGCCGGCAGGGCATCGAGCACAACTCGCTCGACGCGATCGTGTTGACGCACCTGCACGGCGACCATGCGGCCGGCGTGCCCTTCCTGCTCATCGACGCCATGCTGGCCGCCCGGCGCACCCGCCCGCTCACGATCGCCGGCCCGCTCGATCTGCGCAGCCGGATGGACGGCATCCGCGAGGCGCTCTTTCCCGGCTCGGGCGTGATGGCGCCGAAGTTCCCCCTCGAGTGGATCGAGATGGTGCCGGGCCGCGCCCAGCCGGTGCTCGACCTGGTCGTGACGCCGGAGCGGGCCCGTCACACGCGGGAGACGAACCCGACCGCGCTCCGGATCCAGGTCGGCGATCGGGTCGTCACCTACACCGGGGACACGGAGTGGACGGACGAGGTGGCGCGCGCCGCCCGGGGCGCCGATCTGCTCATCGCCGAGTGCTATTTCTACGACAGGCCGGTGAAATGGCATCTCAACTACCCCGACATCACGAGCCACGCTAGCCGGGTCGGCGCGAAGCGCCTGATCCTGACCCACATGAGCCGCGAGATGCTGGCGCGCGCCGATCACGTGCCCGAGGAGTGCGCCCACGACGGCCTCGTGGTCACGCTGTAGCCGAGCCGGCCCGCCCGTGGCGACGGCGACGCGCCAGGCGCACCGAGATGATGCCGGCGGGGCCGAGCACGGCGAGCGCCACGAGTCCGATGATAAGCGCGCCTCCGCCGAGGTGATCCATGAGGGCGCGCCACTGGGCGCCGAGCACGTAGCCGAGCGCGACGAAAACGCCCGACCAGGCCAGGCCGCCGATCAGCTCGTAGAGGAGATAGCGCGGGTATGAGATGGCCGCGCCGGCCATCGGCGCGGCGATGACGCGCACCCCCGCCACGAACCGCCCGATCACGATGGCCAGGGGCCCGAAACGCTCGAAGCGCGCGCGCGCCCGTTGCTCGCAGCGGCCGGAGGCGAGCGACACCTTGCAGTAGAACGCGGTGAGTCGCTCCCCGGCGCCAGTCGCCTGGCCAAGTACCAGAGATGATTCCCCGACCGCGGCGCCGAGGGCGCCGGCTACCGTGAGCGCCGCGACATCGCGCCAGTCCCTCGCCACGGTGGCCCCCGCGGCGATCAGCACGGCGCGGCCCGGGAAGGGGAGGCCCGTCGCGTCGATCAGCGCGGCCAGGAAGAGCCCGACGTGGACGAGGTTTCGGTCCTGCAGCAGGGACTCGAGGCCGGCCGTCCACGTGGCCATGGCCTCCAGTATCGACCTGCTTCAGCTAGATATCGGCGGTGGTTGCGCCTCCGGCCGGCTTGAACCGATCGCCCATGCTGCCCGGATCGTGCTCGCCCTCCTCGAGGCTCGGCCAGGGATTGCCGCCGCGCTCCACCGCCGGGGTTGTGAGCCAGAGGCCCGTACGCTGCCCGGCCAGGTAAGCGATGGGGCTCAGGAACACCACGGTCAGCACGAGCACGGCCGCCAATGTCATTCGCCGCAGGGTCATCGACGTCCTCCCTGCCCCTGGCGGAGAGCAAGCGTCGTTCCAGAAGAATCGACGTTATTTTTCAGTCCTTTGCGGGTGTAATCCAGCTGACAGAGGCAGCGATTTACCCCTTGTCGGTACGGATTCACCCAGGGACGAACCAGCCCTCGCCCTGGGGAGAGGTGAAGACTAGCCCTTCGCCGACTCCTCCCGCGCCGCCCGGATCAGGGGTGGGTAGGCGTAGGTCGGCAGCGAGCAGCCCGGCGACAGGATGAAGCGCGTGGGCCCGGCCTCGGCGAGGGCCTGCCGGACTTGCCCGCGCACGAGCCCGGCCGAGCACTCGACGAGCTTCACGTGGTCGAGCCCGGTCATCAGCGTGAGCGGCGAGCGCTGGCGCATCTGGGCGATGGCCGGGCCGCCGTTCAGATCGGCCCACGACAGCGCGTGGACCGGATAGTCCAGGAGCCGATCGAGGTAGAGGCGCTCGCCGTGCGCGTGCAGCACGTGGCACTCCCCGCGTCCCGCGATGGCCTGGAGGAGCTGCAGGTCGAAGGGGCGCATGAACCGCTCGTACTGCTCGAGGGTCAGGCTCTCCGCGGTGGCCGGCACCGAGAGGAAGATGCCCGCGGCGCCGCGGGCCAGGCTCGCCTGCGCGTAGCGGATCAGGTTGTCGTTCACGATCCCGAGCGCGGCTTCGAGGGCCTTGGGCTGCTCGGCCATCAGCGCCGGCATCGCCTCGCGCACCAGGTTGCGCTTGAGCGTGTTCCAGGCGTCGAACACCGTGTCGACGAAGAGCGCCCGGTCGCGCAGCGCCCCGGCCACGATCTCCACGGTCTGGAGCTGCGCGCCGAGCGGCGTCTTCACCGGATCGAAGGGCTGGAGCTTCGCCAGGTCCGCGGCCGAGGCGATCCCCTCCAAGCCCACCGGCATGGGGTAGTCGTAGTCGTTCATCAGCTTGAGCAGGTCGAGATCGTAGTGTTCGAAGAACTCGAGGTGGACCTGGGCGGCGCGCTCGGCGGGCGCGTGCTGGGTGCCGAAGTGATACCAGACGGTGAAGGGGGCCCGGTCCACGGGCCGGCCCGCCAGCGCCGCCCGCACCCGCTCGATCTTGTTCATCGGGCCCGGGCGAGAGCTACCGCGACTTGTCCCGGTCGATCAGCACGCGGCGCAGGATCTTGCCGGAGGCCGACTTCGGGATCTGATCGATGAACTCGAGGTGCCGGATGCGCTTGTGGGGTGCCACCCGCTGGGCCACCCAGCCCATGATGGCGTCGCCCGCGGTGGCGCGCGAGGCCTCGTCGGGCTTCAGGACCACGTAGGCCTTCGGGACCTCGCCCGCCTCCTCGTCGGCCTTCCGCACGACCGCCGCGTCCAGGATGGCGGGGTGGGTGAGGAGCAGCGCCTCCAGCTCGGCCGGGGCCACCTGCATGCCCTTGTACTTGATCAGCTCCTTGGTGCGGTCGACGATGAAGAAGTAGCCCTCGTCGTCGACGTAGCCCACGTCGCCGGTGTGGTACCAGCCGTCGCGGTCGAGACAGCCCGCGGTCTCCTCGGGGCGGTTCAGATAGCCCTTCATGATTTGCGGCCCGCGGATCCACAGCTCGCCTTCCTTGCCCACCGGCAGCTCGGCGTCTCCGCCCGAGCCGACCTCGACGATCTTCACTTCCGTGTTGGGCACGATGCGGCCGGCCGAGCCCGGCTTGAAGGGCGCGTGGCGGGTCGGGCTCAGGTGGGTGACCGGGCTCGCCTCGGTCATCCCGTAGCCCTGCACCACCGGGCAGCCGAGCTTCTGGCTGAGCGCGCGCGCCATCTCCTCGCCGAGCGGCGCCGCGCCCGAGAAGACGAGGCGCACGCTCGAGAGGTCGAACTGGGCGACCGCCGGATGCTTCACCAGGCCGAGCACGATCGGGGGCACCAGCGGCAGGATCGTGGCGCGATACTTCTGCACGATCGTCAGGAACTCCTGCATGTCGAAGCGCGGCATGGACACGATGGTGCCGGCCCCGGCCAGCCCCAGCATCATGATCACGACCATGCCGTAGATGTGGAAGAACGGGAGCACGGCGATGGTGACGTCGCGCTCGCCAAAGCACTCGAAGTTCTGCATGCCCTCGGCCTGGCAGAGGTTCGCCACCAGGTTGCGATGCGTGAGCATCACCCCCTTGGGCAGGCCGGTGGTGCCGCTCGAGTACGGCAGGGCGACCAGATCCTCGGCCGGGTTGATCCGCACGGCCGGCGGAGCGTCGCCCGCCTGGAGCAGCTCCGTGAATGGGCGCGCCCCCTCCGCCGATCCGAAGACGAACACCTCCTCGACGCCGCTCTTGGCCGCGGCCTCCCGGGCCTTGTCCAGGAACGGCGGCACCGTGACGAGGAAGCGGGCGCCCGAGTCCCGGAGCTGGTTGGCCAGCTCGTCGGCGGTGTAGAGCGGGTTGACGGTGGTGTTGACGCCGCCCGCCATCGCCACCCCGAGGAAGGCGATGGCGTACTCCGGCAGGTTCGGGCAGTAGATGGCGAACACGTCGCCCTTGCCGAAGCCCCGCACGGCGAGGCCGGCCGCCGTCCGCCGCACGCCGTCGGCGAGCTGGCGGTAGGTGAGGACGCGGCCGGTGGGCCCGTCGATGAGGGCCGGCTTGTCGCCGAGCCGCGCGGCGTGGCGCAGCACGTACTCGGTGATGGTCAGCTCGGGGATGCCCACGGGCGGGCTGGTCGAGATCATGATCAGGAGAGCCTAGCGGCCCGTCTGACGCGGGTCAAGCGGCAGGTTTGCCAGGACCGCGTCCAGCGCGATCGGATCCACCGGCTTGGTGAGGTGGGCATCGAAGCCCGCCTCGCTCGACCGCAGCCGGTCCCCGGACTGCCCGTACCCGGTGACCGCGACGAGCACCATGTGGATGTGGCCGGCGGCGCGGATCCGCCGGGCCAGCTCGTACCCGTCGAGCCCGGGCAGGCCGATGTCGATGATGGCCGCGTCCGGCCGCAACGTGAGCGTCCGCTCGAGACCGGCGTGGCCGTCCTCGGCCTCGTGCACCTCGTGGCCCGTCGTCTCGAGGAGGTGCCGAAGCATCTGGCGGGCGTCGGCGTTGTCCTCGACGAGGACGATGCGGCGCCGGGCCTGGGCGGAGCTGCCCGCGGGGACGGGGTCGCGGGGACGATCGGGCCGCGTGGTGAGGGGGAAGCGCACCGTGAAGGTGCTGCCCCGGCCGGGTCCGTCGCTGGCCACCTCGATGCGCCCGCCGTGGAGGTCGACCAGCCGCTTCACCAGCGTGAGCCCGACGCCGAGCCCGGCGTCCCCGCGGTGGAGGTCGGTCTGGCCCTGCACGAACAGATCGAAGATCCGCGGGAGCAGATCGGCGGGGATGCCGGCGCCCGTATCTTCCACACGGAGCACGGCCTCACCCGCCTGGGCGCTCACCCCGACCGTCACCCGGCCGTCCGCCGGCGTGAACTTCACCGCGTTGCCGATCAGGTTGGCGAGGATCTGGTCGAGCCGGGTCTCGTCGGCCTGGATCCACACGGACTCGGCCGGCGCCTGCTCGATGCGGCGCCCTGAGGCGGTGGCCGCGACCGCCCCGACCGCCCGCCGGACGGCCGCGGTCAGCTCGACGGGGCGCAGGCTGAGGCTGACCTTGCCGGTGGCCAGGCGGCTGACGTCGAGCAGGTCGTCGACCAGCCGGACCAGCTGGCCCACCTGGCGTCCGATGATGGCCCGGGCCTGGGCGCTCCGCTCGTCGAGCGGCCCGCACAGCTCGATCACGTGCAGCGCCGTCGTGATGGCGCCGAGCGGGTTCCGGAGCTCGTGGCCGAGCATGGCGAAGAACTCGTCCTTGGCGCGGCTCTGCGCCTCCGCCTCCGCGTGGACGCGCTCGCGCTCGCCCTCCGCCCACTTGCGCTCGGTGATGTCGAGGCCGATGCCGATGCGGGTGTCGTCGGGCAGCCGGATGTTCGACCAGGATGTCTGGATCACGCCCCCGGTCTTCGTGGTCATCTCGATGTCGCGCCAGCCGTCCTGCAGGGAATCCATGAACGCGCGCACGCTCGCCCGGTGGGCCGGATCGGGATAGCACCGCTCCATGAGGTCGACCCCGCGCGCGGCCTCGGTCGACCAGCCGGTCAGCCGCTCGAACTCCCGGTTGAGCTGCAGCACGCGGGTACTCGGCTCGTACATCGTGATCATGACCGGGATCCGGTCGATGATGGTCTCGAGCAGCCCGGCCTCGCGCTCGCGGCTCCGGACGAGCGCGGCCACGACCAGGGTCATCAGCGCCATGGTGGCCATGAACGATTGCAGCACGAGCAGCGAGTGGCTCGCGGGCAGGGACGTGAACGGGCCGAACCCCTGCGTCGCGCCGTGGACCGCGATGGCCATGAGCACGACCACGGCCGCGGCCGCCTCCCGGCGGCCGAAGCGGCCCGCGGCCCAGAGCAGCGGCGGGATCGCCACGAAGGCGAGCGGGTACTGGCGGAACCGAGCGGGCGACAGCCCGCCGAAGACGACCAGCGCGACGCCGACCACGGTGACCAGCAGCGCGAGCGCTTCGGCCGGCTGAGTGCGCAATCGCAGCGAGCGCCGATCCGCCGTCCAGAGGATCAGGGTCGGCGTAACGATGAGGGCGCCCGAGATATCTCCGAGGGCCCAGGTGACCCAGATCTCCGACGCGTCGGCCCGCGGCGCGAAGCCGCCCAGCACGAGACTCGTGACGCCGATCGTCGCTGCGACCGCCGCGCCGGGCAGCACGGCGGCCGCGAAGGCGAAGATGTCGCGCGGGCGCTCGAAGGCCGCGCGGCCGTGGGCAAGGCGACCGACCAGCCAGGCCCCGAGCACGGCCTCCAGCGTGTTGCCCAGGGCGATGCCGAGCGAGGTCGCGACCGAGCCGGCGGTCATGACATTGACCAGGAAGGCGCCCGCCGCCACCGCCGGCCACATCCACGGCCCCAGGGTGAGCAGCGCGGCGAGGGCGATGCCGGTGGGCGGCCAGATGGCGGTCGCGCTGGCGTGGACCGAGGCGAAGAGGAGCCCGAGCTTGCCGGCGAGGACGTAGACGACCGTCAGGGCGATCAGCCAAGCCCACCGCGTGGGCCGGGAAGCAGGCATCCGGCGCTCCCTTCGCTATCTGAGGTGTTGCCCGAAGAAGTCCGCGACCCGGCGGATGCTGTCGGCCCAGGCCTGGGGGTGTCCACCCGTGGTGGCGCCCCGACCGCCGGGGGCGCTCATGTTAACGCGTGCGGCCACGTAGCGCACGGGCCGGTCGCTGTCGAAGGAGTGGTGGGCGCCGGGATAGATCGTGATGTCGACAGGGGGCGTGGCCGCCCGGGCGGACTCGGCCAGCCTCCGGCATGGCTCTGCCGGCGTCCAGTCGTCCGCGTCGCCGATGAGGATCAGGAGCGGGGCCACCGACCGATATGTGCCGGTTGTGTCAGCCCGCCAGCCGCCGAGCGGGACGCGGCAGCTCGGGTACAGGGCCACCGCCGCCGCGAATCCTTCGCGCTTCTCCCGGCCCAGAGGCTCCCATTCGCTCTCCGGGGCCGTCATCGAATTGAGCGTGGTCGTGCCGCCGTGCGAGCCGCCCATGAGCCCCACACGGCGCCCGTCGACGTACGGGAGGGCTCGCGCGTACGCCAGGGTCGCATACGCGTCGCGGACCCGGTGGACGGGCGCCACCGAGACCCGGCCCGGCGAGGCGTCGGTGCACACGCCGTTGGGGCGGCCGCGGGTGGTGAAACTGTCAGGGATCACGACCACGTAGCCGCGCGCGACCAGCTCCTGAGCCCAGCGCGCGGGGGCGCCGCTCGACCCGGGCCCGAGCCCGCTGCAGTCGTGCATGATCACGACGGCGGGAAAGGGTCCTGGCCCGTCGGGCTTGCTGACGGTGGCCGGAATCTGCTCCGCGGCGCCATTGGCCGCGGTGGTGCGGATCGAGAGGTCCGACGTGGGCCCGGCGCAGCCGACGAGCCCGCCGGTCAGGAGCCCGACGGCCAGCGCCATCCCAGCGCGTCGACCCGACGACCGAGCGTGATGAGTCGACAACCGAGCGTGATGAGTCGACATGGATGATGGGATAATTCTATGCCAGCCCGGGGTTGCGGAGCCGATGCTGTCTCGGCTAGCCTCGAGCCCCATGGTGCGCACCCTGATCGATCGGCCCGTCAGTGGGCCCATGGTCTGGCCGGGCCAGGATCTGGCCCGCTCCACCGACTGGATCCGGACCCTGTCGCCCGGGGCCGTCGCGGAGATCGAGGTGGCGCTGCGCGAGGTGCAGCGGCGCGGTCTGGCGTGGCGCGGGATCGGAAAGAAGGACTTCCCGCTGCCCGGGGTCTCGGCCGAGCTGGCCCAGGTCAACCGCGATCTGGAGTGGGGCCGCGGGCTCGTGCTCCTGCGCGGCTTGCCGGTGGAGCGGTATTCGGACGAGGAGCTGCGCACGATCTGGTGGGGCCTCGGCTGCCACCTGGGCACCGCCGTCCACCAGAACGCCCACGGTGAGCTGATCGGCGAGGTGCGCGACGAGGTCCGGCGCTACGGGGAAGTGGTCCAGCCCGCCGTACCCACGAGCGAGGGCATCACCTCGCGCGCCAAGGCGCGCTCGAGCGGGCCCTTGCGCTGGCACACCGACCGCTGCGACGTGGTCGGTCTGCTGTGCGTGCGGGCTGCGCATCGGGGCGGGACGAGCCGCGTAGTCAGCGTCCCCGCGGTGAGCAACGCGATCCTCGAGCGCCGGCCCGATCTCCACGCGCTGCTCTGCTCCGACTACCACCGGAGCCGGCAGGGCGAGGAGGCGGGCGGCGAGGCCTCCTGCTACGCGATGCCGATCTTCGCCATGCGCGAGGGGAAGTTCACCACCCAGTACTCGCGCACCTTCGTGGAGGCCGCCCAGAAGATCGCCACCATCCCGCGCATCACGCCCGCGCAGGACGAGGCCCTCGACCTGCTGGCCGCGGTCTGCGACGAGCTGGGCTACGAGATGGAGCTCGGCCCCGGCGACATGCAGTTCCTGAACAACCACGTGATCTATCACGGACGCACCGCCTACGAGGACGCGCCCGACCCCGACCGCGATCGCCTGCTCCTGCGTCTCTGGCTGGCCCCGCCCAACAGTCGCCCGCTCCCGGAGGGCTTCGAGGTGCTCTGGGGCAGCATCAAGGGGGGCGCGGTCCGCGGCGGCATCGCGCAGCCCGCCACGCGCGCCTGACTCGTCGGCGCGTCGGTCGCTAGCGCGGCCAGACGCGGCGCGCGACTTCCACCACGCGCTCGAGCTTGGCCTGTTGCTGGGCCGGGGTCAGGGGGTTGCCCGCCTCGCCCGAGGCGAAGCCGCACTGCGGACTCACGGCCAGACGCTCGAGCGGCAGGTAGCGCGTCGCCTCGAGAATGCGGGCCTCCACGAGGGTGGCGTGCTCGAGATCGCCCTGCTTGGTGGTGAAGAGGCCGAGCACCGCGATCGCCTCCGGGCGCACGTGGCGCAGCGGCCCGAAATCGCCCGCCCGCGGCGTGTCGTACTCGAGCAGGAGCCGATCGTAGTGGGTGAGCCTCGGGAAGACCTGCTCCGCGATGGACTCGTAACCGCCGTTGGCGAGCCATCGCCCGCCCGGCGCGTTGCCGCGGCAGATGTGGATCGCGCGCGCGACGCCGCGTACCCCGTCGAACACCGTGTTGTCGATCTCGGCGTCGGCGACCAGCTCCGCGGCCATGTGGTGGCCCCAGCTCTCGAAGGCGGCGCGGTTGTCCCGGTCCACGTGCCACTGGGCGTAGTTGGGCGCGTCCATCTGGATGTAGTCGCCACCCAGCGCGATGATCTTCGGCACTACCTGCTCCCGCAGGTAGCGCGCGATCGCGCGCAGGAAGTCCTCCGGCGTCGGATAGGCGGCGCGGGAGTAGTCGCGGTGCCAGAAGATGCGGTGCCAGCTCGGGGAGGGGATCGTGAACTTGGTGCGGGCGCGCGCGTTGGCCCGGAGGAACGCGTACTCGTCGCTCACCACCTCGCGTGCGACCTGGATCGGCTTCGTGATGAAGGGCCGCGTGGGGTTCGTCCACACCTGGGCCGGCCGGCCGTCCGGCTCCTTCCAGAGCGACCACCAGCCCGGATCCGCGGGCAGGAACTCGAAGCCGGCGAGCGGCGCGCGGGCGGCCGCCTCCTCCCGGAGCGGGATGGTGATGACCCACGACGAGCGGCGCAGCTCGCCGTCGGTGATCACGTCGAGCCCCGCGGCCTCCTGCAGCGCGATGGCCTCGCGAACGGCGCGATCCTCGGCCGCGCGCAGCGCCTCCGGGGCCACGCGCCCCTCGCGCGCGCCCTGCCGGGCCTCCCGGAGGTAGGCCGGGCGCAGGAGGCTGCCGACGACGTCGGACCGGGGTGTCGTCACGCGGGGGGCAGCGCTTCGATCGGCTCGGTCGTCGCGGCGGCCGGGAGCGTCGCGGAGCGGGCGACCATCGTCTGGCTCGCCCAGAGGGCGATCAGCAGGTAGGCGGTGCCGAGGGTGAAGCCGCCGATCACGTCGGAGAGCCAGTGCATGTTGAGGTAGATGCGGCTCATCGCGACCAGGCCCAGCGCGATCCCGCAGGTGAAACAGGCCAGGATCCGCCAGCGTCGGCGGCGCTCGGTCAGGGTGACGAGCAGGAAGGCCAGCACGCCGAAGAAGACGGCCAGGCTCAGGACGTGCCCGCTCGGGAACCCCCACGGCGTGTCGTTGGGGCGCGGTCGATCGGCCGCCCACTTGCCCACGAGCTGGAGCACGCCGGTGCCGGCCATCAGGGCGGGCAGGAGCAGCGCCCAGCGCCGGCTCGCCCGCCAGAGGCCGACCGACGCGATCAGGATCAAGGGGATGAGCCCGGCGGGCTCGCCGAGGAGCGAGATCATCTCCATGGACAGGTCGAGGCCGCCGCTGCGCAGCGGCTGCACCCAGTCCCGGACGGTCCGGTCGAGCGGCAGGAGCTGATGGTGCGCCGCGCCGATGGCCAGGACGAGATAGGCGGTGAGGAGCCCGAGGGCCCCGGCCAGGAGTCCGTTGCGCACCACCCTCTTCACGCTCCACATCATGCCACAGAGCCGCGGCTCTTGCCCGGCGACACCGGCGTTGTACGATCGAGACCACATGCGTGGCCTGAAGTCGGTGCTGCTGGCGGTGGGGATCGTGGTGATCGGGGTGTCGGTCTACCGCATCGGCCCCGGCCCGATCCTCGAGACGCTCGCGCGCCTCACGTGGTGGCAGCTCGTGGTCGTCTGCCTGCCCTACGCGGTGATCATGGCGGTCGACACGCTCGGGTGGCGGTTCGCCTTCCCGCGGGATCCCGCGCCCTTTCGTCGGCTCTACGGGGCACGACTCGCCGGCGAGGCCCTGAACCTGGTCACCGCCCTCGGCTCGATGGGCGGTGAGGCGGTAAAGGCCTGGCTGATCCGCCGCGACGTCGCCTACGAGGAGAGCGTGCCCTCGGTGGTGATCGCCAAGACCACGATCACCATTGCGCAGGCCCTGTTTCTCCTCATCGGGGTGGCGCTGGCCTGGACCCTGCTGTCCACCGACTCGCGCGTGATCGGCGCCATGCTCTGGCTGCTCGTCGGCGAGGTGGCGGCGGTGGCGGGCTTCGTGGGGGTGCAGGTCGCGGGCCTGGTCGGACGCGCCGGCCGGCTGCTCGAGTGGTTCGGCGTGCTGACGCGCGGGGACCACGCGCAGCGGCTCGGCGCAGCCCTGCGCGACTACTATCGGCGCGACTGGAGCCGGCTGTCCCTCTCCACTGGCTTCCATCTCGCGGGCTGGCTGCTCGGGGCTTTCGAGGCCTTCGTGATCCTCTATTTCCTCGGAGTGCCCGCCACGCTCGTCACCGCCACCGTGATCGAGGCCCTGGGCGCCGGGGTGCGCTTCGCCACCTTCCTGGTGCCCGCGAGCCTGGGGGCCTTCGAGAGCGCCAACGCGGCGGCCTTCGACGCCATGGGGCTGGGCGCGGGCGCCGGCCTCGCGTTCAGCTTCGTGCGCCGCGCACGTCAGCTCGTATGGATCGGAATCGGCATGCTCGTCCTCGCGGCCATGGGCTGGGGCGCGGGGCCTCAGGCGACCGTCTCGACCGGGACCTCTTCCTCGACCTCGACCTGACGGCGCTTGAGCTGCTCGATGACGCCGGGCGGCAGCAGCAGGGGCAGGACCCGCCGCACCACCCGGAGCTTCTCGCGTCTTGCCGCGCTCGACACCACGACTTCGCGGCCGCGATGGAGCGAGACGCCGCTCCACCGGCCGGGCAGATGGAGCCTCAGCTTCAGCAGTCGCCAGGCCAGGCCGAGCTTGGACGTGCGGGGAATGACGAACACGTCGAAGCGCCCGTCGATCGGGGACGCGGCTGGGGTGAGGGGCAGGAAGTCCCGGTAGGTCTCCACGTTGGCCACGGTGACGACCACGGCCTCCTCGATGAGGGTCGTGCCGTCGACCTCGACCCGCAGCGGCTCCAGCGCGGTCGTGCAGACGGCGCGCGCCGCCGTCACGTAGTAGGCCAGGAGGCGCAGGGCGCGCCGGCGCGGCTGGCCGCGTCCTTCTTCCACCCGCTCCTGGACCTGATCGAGGAAGCCGTAGCTCTTGTGCGAGAGGAAGAGCTCGTCGCCCACGAGCCCCGCGTCCACCATCCGGATCTCGCCCTCGTCCAGGAGCCGGACGGCCCGTCGTGGCGAGGCTGGGTAGCCGAAGACGCTGGCGAACAGGTTGCCGAACCCGTTGGGGATCGGCACGAAGGGGATTCGGTGCCTGACGGCGAGCCGCGCGGCCGCGCTCTGGGTCGCGTCGCCCCCGACGCAGAAGATCGCGGAGAACTCCGGGCCGCTCGTCTTCGCCCACTCGAGCAGCGAAGACAGATCGCCGAACGGCCGGATGCTCACACCGGCGCCGCGCCGGCGCAGCAGGCGGCCGAGGCGTCGCGCGATGTGGCGGGCGCGGCCCTCGCCGGAGCCCGGGGGGACCACGATGCAGACCGCGAGGCCGCGCGCGTGCATGCGGAGCCTAGACGCAATGCGTGTGCCACGGACTTCACGTGGTTTTCTGGGGCCCTCGCCGCCGGGAGCTCCGCACTCGGGAACGAATGACCCGGTAAGAACGCCCGTGGATCGGCGCGGCGTGTTCCTGCGACTGGCTAGTTGGATGGGAGGTCGCGTTCCGGTACACTTGGGCCAGCCACGGGGTCCGCCGAGAGCTGGGCCCCCGCGCGTGCCCCCGCATCGTGCGGCGCCGGTTGACCGGCGTGGCGGTTCTCCTCTAATGTCTGAGACGGAAAGGGCTTTGCGCCATGAGCGTCCCACTTGAGTAGGCGATCTCGCCACCGGCGCCACTCCGGGAACCGACCGGCGCAAGGGCAGGGGCAGGGCCAAGGGCAACCGCCGCGTGGGCCGATGCCCCCGCGCCCCGCCTCCCGACCCTCCACCCCGTCACTCTTCGAAGGCCTCACCGCCGTCCAGCCCTACGAGAAGCTCAAGCTCGAGACCACCGCCGACGAGCTGTCCATGCGCGCGATGGACATGATCGCGCCGATCGGCCGGGGGCAGCGCGGGCTCATTGTGGCCCCGCCCCGGACCGGCAAGACGATCCTGCTCCAGCAGATCGCGAAGGCCGTCCTCGCCAACCACTCCGAGGTGGCGGTGATCGTGCTCCTGGTGGACGAGCGACCCGAAGAGGTGACCGACTTCCGGATGCAGATCGGCAAGCAGGCCGAGATCGTCGCCTCCAGCAATGACAATCCCTACCGCCGGCACATCGAGGTCACCGAGCAGGTGCTCGACCGAGCGAAGCGGATGGTCGAGGAGAAGCGGGACGTGCTGATCCTCTTCGACTCGCTCACCCGCATGACCCGCGCCTACAACAACGAGCTCTCCTCGCGGGGGCGCACGATGTCGGGCGGCATCGACAGCCGGGCCTTCCAGATGCCGCGCGCCTTCTTCGGCGGGGCCCGCAAGATCGAGGAGGGCGGCTCCCTCACCATCATCGGCACCGTGCTGGTGGACACCGGCTCGCGGATGGACCAGATCATCTTCGAGGAGTTCAAGGGCACCGGCAACATGGAGCTCTACCTCTCCCGCGAGCTGTCCGACCGGCGCATCTTCCCCTCGTTCGACCTGATGCGCTCGGGCACCCGCCGCGAGGAGCTGCTCTTCTCCGAGGAGGAAATGAAGAAGGTCCACCTGCTGCGGCGCGCGCTGTCGGGCACCAAGCCGCAGGAGGCGATGGAGGCGCTGCTGGGCCGCCTCAAGCTCACCGCGACCAACGCGGAATTCCTGAAGGGGCTCGGAGCCTAGCACACTCGAAGGGGGGCTGCGCCCCCCTTCCGAACCTCCCCCCCCAAGAACCAGGTTGCGCGGGCGGAGCCCGCGCTCGAACGGAGACGGCTCGGACACCGCGCCAGGAACGTTTCGGAGTAACTTCCGTTCGAGTGCCGGCTTCGCCGGCGCAACCCGCAGTTGGGGGAAGCTCGAAGGGGGCCGTCGAGGCCCCCTTCGATTCGTTAGCGCATCGGGCCGACCATCTTGTTGACGGCCTGGCGGAGCTGGCTCAGCGTGAACGGCTTCTCGATGACCGGGATGCCGGTGGTCCTCAGGAAGGCGCCGTAGTCCGCCGAGTTCGCCTGCGCGGTCACGAAGACGATCCGCTTGAGCAATTGCGGATGATCGCGCTGGATCTCCTCGTAGAGGGCCTGGCCGTCCATCTCGGGCATCCGTAGGTCGCAGAAGACGAGGTCGAAGCGATTGCGGCCGATCAGGTCGAGGCCTTCTTTGCCGTTGTCCGCGGTGTGGACGTCGTGGCCTTCGATCTTCAGGGCATCGGAGATCAGCTCGCGGACGGCGCGCTCGTCGTCGATCACCAGGATGCGGACTCGCCCCATGTCGCCCCCCGTGACGGTTGACCTGGTCGCGGTTCCCGCTATTCTACGATGGGTGGGCGCGGGACTCCAATGACCAGGACCTCCAGAGGCCGGCCGGACCGCCGGGCGTTCGTGATGACGCTGGCGAGCGGGCTCGTGTTGGCCCGGGGGGCGTCGGCCCAGTCGACCGGCCGCGCCGCGCGGATCGGCTACCTCACCCCGTCGTCCCTCTCGCCGCGCGGCCTCATGCCCGAGCTGCGACAGCGGCTGCGCGACATGGGCTACGTGGAGGGTCGCACCATCGAATTCGAGATCCGCGCGGCCAACGAGGACTTCGAGCGGCTACCCGACCTCGCCGCCGATCTGGTCCGGGCCCGCGTGGACCTGATCATCGCGGTGTCGTCTCCCGCGATCCGGGCAGCCGAGAACGCCACCTCCACCATTCCGATCGTCATGGCCTTCAGCGGGACCGACCCAGTGGCGAGCCTGTTCGTGGCGAGCCTCGCCCGTCCGGACGGCAACGTGACCGGGCTCACCACCTACACGCCGGAGATGGCGGGCAAGCGGCTCGAGGTGCTCCGCGAGTGCGTCCCCGGCCTTCGCCGCGTGGCCGTGCTCGCCAACTTCCGTAACCCGAGCAGCGCGGCGGAGGTGCGGGAGACCGAAGCGGCGGCCCGGACGATGGCGCTCGAGATCCAGGTGGCGGACGCCCGCCTCCCCGAGCAATACCCCGACGCCTTCGCGGCGATCGTCAAGGGAGGCGCGCGTGCGGTGTTCGTCACCGCCGACCCGGTGCTGTCGAGCAACCGCGAGCGGATCCTGCGGCTCGCCGCGCAGCATCGGCTCCCCGCCATGTACCAGTGGCGGGACATCGTCGAGGCGGGCGGCCTCATGTCGTACGGGCCGAGCCTCGCCGAGCTGGCCGGCCGGGTCGCCGTGTACGTGGACAAGATCCTCAAGGGCACCCGGCCCGAGGCTCTGCCCGTCGAGCGACCGAGCAAGTTCGAGCTGGCGGTCAACCTCAAGACCGCCGCCGCCCTCGGGATCACGATTCCCCCATCGGTGGTGGGCCGCGCCGACCGCGTGATCAAGTAGCTCGGGTCCTCCTCATAGGACCGCGCCGGGCCACGCCATGAATCGTCGAGCCTTCATCGGTGCCGCGGCCGGCAGCTTCTTCGCCCGGCCGCGCCCGGCCACGGCGCAGCAGACCGGCCGGGTGTATCGCGTCGGGGTCCTCTCCCCGGGCAGCCCGGGCACCGGGCTTGCGGCGTTCGGGCCCGGCATCCGTCGCCTGGGCTGGGTGCCGGGGCAGAATCTGATCATCGAGCAGCGCTTTGCTCGAGGTGACCTGGGGCGGCTGCCCGCGCTGGCCGCCGAGCTCGTCGGCCTCAAGGTCGATGTCATCCTGGCCAGCAGCGTCGCGATCCCGGCGGCCCGGGCGGCTACCCGCACGATCCCCACCGTCATGACCTTCGCGGTCGACGATCCGGTCGAGGAGGGCTGGGTGGCGAGCTTGGCCCGTCCCGGCGGCAACCTCACGGGCGTAACGCTCCATGCGCCCGAGCTGACCGGCAAGCGGCTCGAGCTCGTCAAGGTCGTGCTCCCCGCGATGCGACGCGTGGGGGTGCTCGCCTGGCCCCGTCCCGGAGGCCTGGGTCAGGTCCGAGCCGCCGAGACGGCCGCCCGCTCGTTGAGCCTCCAGCCGCACGTGGTCGAGGTGCAGGAAACGGCCCAGTACGAGGGCGCGCTCGCCGCGCTGAAGCGGGACGGAGCCGACGCGCTCCTCGTGCTGTCCAGCTCGGCGTTCTTCGCCGAGCGCCAGCGGATCGCCGACCTCGCGATCAAGCACCGGCTCCCGCTGGTGGCCCCGTTTCGCGAGATGGCGGACGTGGGGGGACTCATGGCCTACGGTCCGAACATCGCCGAGCTGTGGGGGGAACGTGTGCCGGTCTATGTCGACCGCATCCTCAAGGGCGCGAAGCCCGGCGACCTGCCGATCGAGCAGCCCACCAAGTACGAGCTGATCATCAACCTCAAGACCGCGAAGGCGCTCGGGGTGACGATCCCGCAGTCGCTTCTGCTGCGCGCGGACCAGGTGATCGATCAGTGACGGAGGCTGCCGGCGGACGACGCGGCGGACACGACGCCATCGTGGTCGGCGCCGGGCACAACGGGCTCGTCGCCGCCTGCTATCTGGCGCGCGGGGGCCTCCGCGTGCTCGTGCTCGAGCGCCGTCACCTGGTCGGAGGCGCCTGCGTGACCGAGGAGGCCTTTCCCGGCTTCAAGGTCTCCACCGCGGCCTACGTGAACAGCCTCTTCCGCAACGAGATCGTCCGCGACCTGCGCATGCGCGACTACGGCTTCGAGGTGCTCGCGCGGAATCCGTCGTCGTTCACGCCGCTGCCCGACGGCCGCTCGCTCACCCTCGGGCCGGATCCGTCGCTCACGCACGCCGAGATCGCCAAGTTCAGCGCGCGCGACGCAACGCGCTACCCCGAGTACGAGGCCATGCTCGCGCGCGCGGTCGCCTTCGCCGAGCCCACGCTCGACATGACTCCGCCCGACCTGCTGCGCCCCGGCCTGCGCGGCCTCTGGGGGCTCCTGGGCCTCGGGCGGTCGTTCGCCCGCCTCGGCGACGGCGCCGCCGAGACGATCGAGCTGCTCACCGGCCCCGCGCGCGCCGTGCTGGACCGCTGGTTCGAATCCACCGAGCTCAAGGCCACGCTCGCCACCGACGCCATCATCGGGTCCATGGCGAGCCCCTCGACGCCGGGCACCGGATACGTGCTCTTCCACCACGTCATGGGCGAGACCGACGGGCGGCGTGGGGTCTGGGGGTACGTGCGGGGCGGCATGGGCGGGCTCACCCAGGCGCTCGCGGGCGCCGCTCGCGACCTGGGGGTGGAGATCCGGTGCGAGGCGCCGGTCGCTCGCATCCTCGTGCGCGACGGCCGCGTGAGCGGAGTGGCGCTCGAGAGCGGCGAGGAGTACCGCGCGCCCATCGTGGCGAGCAACGCCGACGCCCACGTGACGTTCTTGCGGCTGCTCGCGCCGGAGGCGCTGCCGCCCGCCTTCCGGGCCGCGGTGACGCGCATCTCCTACGAGAGCGCGTCGCTCAAGATCAACGTGGCGCTGGGTGAGCTGCCGAGCTTCCGCGGGTGCCCCGGCACCGCGCCGGGGCCCCAGCATCGGGGCACGATCCACATCTGTCCCGACCTCGACTTCATCGAGCGCGCCTTCGACGACGCCAAGTACGGCCGGCCCTCCGAGCGGCCGGTGCTCGAGTGCACGATCCCCTCGGTGGTGGATCCCACGGTGGCGCCGCCGGGCCGCCACCTGATGTCCATCTTCGTGCAGTACGCGCCCTACGCGCTGCGCGACACCACGTGGGAGCGCATGCGCGAGCCCTTCGCGGACCGGTGCTTCGCGCTGCTCGACGAGTACGCGCCCAACTTCAGCCGCTCGGTGCTGGCGCGGCAGGTGCTGGCCCCGCCCGACCTCGAGCGGGTCTTCGGCCTCACCGGGGGCAACATCTTCCAGGGCGCGATGAACCCGGGCCAGCTCTTCTCGCTGCGCCCCGTACCCGGCTACGCGTCCTACCGGACGCCGGTCGCCGGCCTCTACCTGTGCGGGGCCGCTGCCCATCCGGGGGGAGGCGTCATGGGCGCGCCGGGTCGCAACGCGGCCCGGGAGATCCTGCGCGCCCGCCGCCGCCTCACCACTTGAAGACCGAGAGCAGGTTGTGGAAATCGTCGGTCCAGACCCCCACACGCGGCTCCGGCTCGAGCGGGGCCTCCGTCCAGCGTGAGTCGGACGCCATCTCGCCGAAGTCCTCGGGCCGGCGGGCCAGGATGGCCCAGCTCGCCTCGACCCCGCCGCGGACCTCGCCGGTGTCGCCGTGCTGGAGGAGGGCGGCGTAACCGCCGTCCGCGGCCAGGTTCGCCACCACCGGCTCCAGACGGAGGTAGCGGTTGGAGATGTGCAGGGCGATGATGCCCCGCGGCCCCAGCAGGTCGAAGTAAAGACGGAGGGCCTCCCGGGTCAGCAGGTGGACGGGAATCGCGTCCGAGCTGAAGGCGTCGACCAGGACCACGTCGTAGCGCTCGGTGGGCCGCTCCCGCTTCACCGCTTCGAGACGGATACGCGCGTCGCCCAGCTCGAGCCGCACGGTGGCGCCGCGGCCGCTCGCGTCCGCCGCGTAGGTGAAGTAGGCGGGATCGAAGGCGATGCTGCGCACCAGACGGTCGATCTCGTAGAAGGTCACGCGGTCGGCGGGGCGCGCGTAGGCGGCCAGGGTCCCGGTGCCGAGCCCGATCACCGCCATGTGCACGGAGCCGGGGCGCCGGTCCAGCTCGGTGAAGAGCTGGCCGATGGGGCCCTTGCGCTGGTAGTAGGCGATCGGCTCGGCGCGCCGCGCCGGCTCGAGGCTCTGGCGGCCGTGCAGCGTGGTCCCGTGCCGCAGCTCAGTGTAGCCCTTCTCGTCGCGGTCGCGCGAGATGCGGAGCACGCCGAAGAAGCTCCGGCTCTGGCGGATCTGATCGCTGTTGCGCGCGTCCACGAAGCCCGCCACCAGCAGCACCGCGGCCAGGGCCAGGCCCAGGTGGAGCGGCCGGCGTCGGAGGAACCACGCGAGGGCGAGCGGCGGGCCGTAGATGAGCAGCTTGTTGAGCGTACGCTCGGCGGGATCGAGCCAGGTGCCGACGCGAACGCTGCTCCACTCGAGCACGCGGGCCAGGAACGAGAAGTCGATGCGGAGGGTCGCGGACTCCGAGTAGAGGATCAGGGCGAGCGCCACCACGACCGCCACGAGTGCGAGCCCCTGGACCGACCCTCGCCCGAGCCCCCACCCGGAGGCCCCGCGCGCGTGCAGGAGCACGCAGGCCAGCACCATCACGAGCGGGTACTCGATCAGCGACCGGAAGACGAGCGGGGCCACCAGGGCGTTGAAAAGGCCGCCCAGCACGCCGCCGACCGAGATCAGGAGATAGAACTCGGTGAGGTGGTGCGGGGCGGGGCGGTCGAGGGCGAGCGCACCGTGGCAGGCGAGCGCGATCACGAAGAACAGGAAGAAGTGCCAGAGCACCGTCACCCAGATCCGTTCGGGCAGGGCCGAGACCATGAGGAAGATCACGAGGAGGACGAGCGGAAGCGTGGCCGCGACGATGATCCGATGCAGCCGGAGTGGCCAGCGGCCGAAGGCCAGGATGAAGGTGAGCAGATAGATGGCGAGCGGCAGCACCCACAGGAGCGGCACCGCGGCGAGGTCGGTGGTGATGTAGGTGGTCACGCCGAGGAGCAGGCTCGACGGCACGAGGGCCAGCGCGATCCAGGAGAGCCGCCGCGCCGCGGTGAGGCGCTCGACCATCGATGCGGGCGGCGGCGCCTCCGCCGACGGGGTGCTCGAGAGCCCGGGGTTCGAGGCCGGCGTCGGGTTCGCCGGCTTCAGCCAGACGGTGAGGGCGCACAGCACGGTGAGCCCGGCGAGAACGATGTAGCCGAAGCTCCACAGCGCGGTCTGGGTGAGCAAGCTCGATCCTTGCACGTGCAGGCGCGGCTCCACCAGCGTCGGATATCCGAGCAGCGCGAGCATGCTGCCGAGGTTGCTGGCCGCGTAGAGAAAGTACGGATCGCGCGCGGCCGGGTGCCCGGTATGGGTGAACCAGCGCTGCAGCAGCGGCGCGCTGGCGCTCACCACCAGGAAGGGCAGGCCCACCGAGACCGACAGCAGCGTGAGCACGTCGAGCACCGGATTTGCTTCGCCGCCGCGCAGCAGGCGCGGATTCACGGCGAGGGGCAGCACCAGGAAGGGCAGGGCCAGCACGCCCAGGTGGAGGATCACCTGCCGCGAGAGGCGGAGTCGCGCGGTGCTCGCGTGCGCGTAGGCGTAGCCGCCGAGCAGCGCGGCCTGGAAGAAGACCATGCAGGTGCTCCACACCGCGGGGGTGCCCCCGAGCAGGGGCAGGATCATCTTGCCCACCATCGGCTGCATGACGAAGAGCAGGGTCGCCGAGACGAACAGTGTGAGCGCGTAGAGCAGCAGGACGGCGGTCAGGTCCGGATCCCCCCGTGGCCGCCTTCGGGCGGCGGCAGGTAGCATAGCCGCATCCGGCCCCACGAGTCACGGTAGAATCGACTCCGCGATGCTCGGCCCCACGCCTCCCTCGTCCGGGCCCGTCCTCGGATTCGGCGTGGATACGTTCGCGTTCCGTAACGACAGCCGCATCCACCACCGGGGCAAGCCCGACATGTACTGCAACCGGTGCTTCGTGATGGCCCGCACCGTCGGCCAATTCCGGCGCTTCGCCCGCTTCGATCCCGACCGCCCGCGGCTCCGTCCGGCCGACTACACCGAGCGGGTCCGGCAGGTGACCCGCCGCGCCGCGTGGCGGGCCCCGCTGCCGGAAGCCCGTCGCATCGCCTTCCCGGGGTTCGCGTCATTGCACGCGCTGTCGCTCGAGGAGGAGGCTGCGGTGAAGGCCGGACTCCCGGGGCGCTTCTGGACCCTCGTGCACTGGACGAACTGGCGGATGACGTTTCCCTCCCTGCCCGGCCAGCAGGAGCGGGTGGCCCGCGAGACGATGGCGGAGATCCAGGCGGGGCGGCCGGTGCAGCTCTTCATCACCGACTTCCCGCGAATCGTGGTCAATCACTCGGTGCTCGCCTTCGACTACCGCGCGACCGGGTCCGAGACGGTGGATTTCGTCGTCTACGATCCCAACGATCCGGCGGCGCCCGGGGTCATCCGCTTCGACCGGCGCGACGAGCGCTTCCACCCCGCTCCGCTCCTGGGCGTGACCGTGCCGTACTTCCGCGCGTTCCGCCAGTACTACTCCCCGATCTTTTAGGGCCCGAGGCCGGCCAAGCGCCAGATGTTGTTTTCCCGGCGGGCCACCTCGGGCTCCCGCTCCCACGAGAGCACCGTCATCCAGGCGCCGATGCCGCGAAGGCGTCCCGACACCTCGCCGGTGGAGTAGACCCACGCGACGCCGTCCACCATGCGCACCTCGTCCAGGCGGACGCGGGCGCGCACCGTGTCGTAGAGAGCGAACGTGGTCAGCAAGTGGTCGCGGATGAAAGCCTTCGTGATGGGGCCGCTACGATAGTCAGCGGAGACGTGGGCGAGGACGCCCGCGGCGTCCATCGCCTGGAAGCGCAGGGTGGCGTCGGCCAGCGCCTGCTGCAGCTCGCGTACGGTGGCGTCGGGCGCCGGCGTACCGGACGGCGGACCTTGCGCGCGCACCGGATGGAGCGGCGGCCCCCACGCGAGAACGAGAAGCGCCAGCAGCAGCCGGCGCCGCGCGCGGCTACGGATGCGAGGCTCCGTTGTGCCGGCGCCACCGCGCCACCGCTCGGCCGAAGCGCAGCGCGGCGAGCCGCGATTGCCCGCGGCGCCGGCCCTCCCGATAGCTGCGAAGCATGACGGCCATGAAGCTGATGGCTCGCGACCGCCGAGCCAGCCGCTTGAAGCGTCGTGTCATAAGCTTCTCCCTCGACGGGAACAACTTACCCCCCGGTCCCGTGTAAGCCTTACACGCCGGCGGCGGGCGGGCCCGCCCGCCGGGACCAATCGGGCCTCTCAGGCCCCCTTTGATCGGGCTGGTATCGCCCTTGCTCCCTCGTATGCGCAAGCGGGGCCAAACGCCTCGCGGAAAGAACTCCTCGATTCGAGACGCAGGCCCCGTAGGGGCTCGCCGGAGAGGGAGAGAACATGACAATCCCGATTGCGATGGGTGCAGTAGGTTTGGCTCTGTTCGGGTTCATTTTCACCTACCCGATCCTTTGGCCATAAGGGGAGGACCATGCAGGTCATGACACGCCGCGGAGCGGCGGTCGGCTTGGTGGCGATGGGCCTGATGCTCGCCGGCCCGGTGGGGTCGACGGCGGCGCAGACTCATCGCCTGCCGTCGTCGTCGAGTCCACCCCTGGCCCGGGTCGAACGGGGAGCCGGCGTGATTGAGGGCAGGCTGACCCGGGTGGACGGCCGGAGCGAGACGGTGGACGTCTCGATCGGATTCCTCGGGCTCCTCGGCAAGACGCTCGAGGTGAACCGGGACACCCTCATCCAGGTCAACGGGCAGGGGGCGAAGTTCGCCGACCTTCAGGAGGGCGCCAAGGTCAAGGCGTTCTACGAGGAGCGAGGCGCCAAGCTCGTGGCGACCCGGATCGAGGTATCGTCGGGCGCCTAGAAGTACTCCCGCGCGCCTAGAAGTACTCCAGCTTGGTGGGCTCGGCGAGCATCTTGAGTCGCAGCCCGGCCATGAAGACCAGGTAGGGATGGGCGCCGCGGGCCACCAGCGCGTCGCGATCCATGTGGCGCAGGTCGGCCCGCTCGCCCTCGGTCAGGCCCATCTCCTCGGTCGCCGCGTGCGCGTCCGCGAGGAAGCGCTCCGCGAAGGCCCGGTCCGATTTCAGCGCGAAGAGGCAGCGGTTCAGCGGGTAGGCCTGCGACGGCGGGAAGCGATAGTGCGTGCTGTCGCTCACCGCAGCGGCCACTCCACCACCGCGTTGCCGTGATGCCATGAGGGCTCGTAGCAGTAGACCTCCGCGCGCACGTCACCCACCGCGCCCAGCAGCGTGATCCAGGTACGCAGCTCGATGTTGCCGCGCTTGTCGAGCTCCTCGCCGGTCACCCGGGCCAGCTCGCGCCCGCGCCCCTCGCGCAGCGCCTCGAGCACCCCGCGGTCGTAGTCGAACTCGGGGGAATCGTACCGGTCCGTCCCCGGGAAGTGCGACATCCCGCCGGAGGCGATCACGGCCACGCGCTCCGGGCGAGCGCGGAAGATCTCGCCCAGTGCGGTGCCCCACGCGTGGCAGCGCGCCGGGGTGGGCTGGGGCGGCAGGTACACGTTGACGTGCAGGGGGACGATCGGCACCACGGGCTCGGGCATCACGAAGTGCAGCGGCACGTAGAAGGCGTAGTCGAGCCGCGCGTCCTGCGTGTAGAGCAGGTCGAAGCCGCGCTCGATGCCCTGCTCGACCACCGCGCGCGCCAGGTCCTCCTGGATGTCGAGCCGGTAGCGATACGGCCCGAAGGTGCCCGCGCACTCGCGGCCGACGTAGACGGCGAGCGCGGGGACCGCGTCGAGGAAGAAGGCCTCGACGTGGTCGCCCGCGATGATCGCGATCGCGTCCGGCTTCATCTCCTGGAGCCGGCCCTTGACCCGCGCCATCGCCGCGTGCACGCGCAGGACCAGATCGCGGTCCTCGGTCTCCGGCCGGATCAGGAGCTGCGGAGTATGCGCGACCGCGAAGGCCCCGACGAGCATGTCACCGCCACCCTAGCACAAGAGGGCCTCGACTGGAGGCGGGGGCTGAGCGTATGCTTGGGGACCGCGGACGCCGCACCTCACCTCAGACCAATCGGGAGGTCATCGGCATGGCAGCCGGAGCCAGGAAGTTCAAGGTCGTCGTCCAGAAGCCGTCGGGCGTGATCACCTATGATCTGGCCGACTCTGCGTACTCGATCGAGCGCGAGGCGCTCGACCCCATCGGGGCGGAGATCGTGGAGGTGCCGGCCAAGACGGAGGAGGAGTTCATCGCGGCCGCCCGGGACGCCGATGCGGTCATCGCGCGCAACCGTCGGATCACCGCCGCCATCATCAAGAGCCTGCGGAACTGCAAGGTCATCGGGCTCGGCAGCGTCGGGGCCGACACGGTCGACGTGGACGCGGCCACCGAGGCCGGCATCGTGGTCACCAACGTGCCGGACGTGTTCATCGACGAGGTGGCCGACCACACCATGGCCATGTTCCTGGCCGCCCACCGGCGGCTCCGTTTGATGCACCAGCTGACCGTGGACAACAAGTGGACGGAGGGGCGTCCCTACTTCACCAACATCCCGCGGCTCTTCGGCCAGACCATCGGCCTCATCTCCTTCGGCAACGTGGCCAAGGCGGTGGCGCGCCGCTGTCACGCCTTCGGCCTGCGGGTGATCGCCTACGACCCGTTCCTCGCCGAGCTCGAGATGACCGCGGTGGGGGTGGAGCCGGTGACGAGCCTCATCGACCTCTGTCAGCGCGCCGACTTCCTGTCCATGCACGCGCCGCTCAACTCGGAGACGCGCCACATGATGGGCGAGCGCGAGTTCCGCGCGATGAAGAAGAGCGCGATCTTCATCAACAACGGGCGGGGACCGACCGTCGACGAGAAGGCGCTGACCGAGGCTCTGCGCCAGGGCTGGATCGCGGGCGCCGCGCTCGACGTCTTCGAGGTGGAGCCGGTCGACCCGAACAACGCGCTGCTCCACATGGACAACGTGCTGGTGAGCCCGCACATCGCCTCCGCGACGGCGCGGATGGCGCCCGAAACGCGACGCCGGCTGGGCCGCGAGATCGCCACCGTGCTGCAGGGCAAGTGGCCCCGCTCCGCGGTCAATCCCGGCGTCCTCCCCAAGACCTCCCTGATCCGCTGGCAGCCCTACCCGATGGGCCGCGGCCCCAACCGCTGAAAGGGGTCAGGTCTTGCAGTACGACATTTCCTGGCGGGTGGCCTCGGCAGCCGCGGCGAAAATGTCGTAATGCAAGACCTGACCCCAGCCTAGCGCGTCGCGAGCTGGGCCCAGATGGGGCGGAGTGATTCCAGGGCCGCGGGGGAGAGGGGCCCCTTGTTGACGGCGGCCGCGGCGTACTCGAGCTGGGCGAGGTCGGAGCAGCCGATCAGCACGGTGGACATGGCGTCGCCGGTGATCGCGAAGCGCAGCGCGGCCTCGATGAGGCTGCCCGCGTGGCCCTGGGCCACCAGGGGCTGGAGCGCGCGCGCCCGCGCCGCGTCGGTCGCATAGTCCGGGCCCGACGCGATCGGGGCCACGGAGGGAATCGCAGTCGGGTGGCGCTCCAGCTGGCCACTCAGCGCCCCGCCCGCCACCGCCCGGATGCCGATGGTGCCCACCCGCTGCTCGCGGGCCAGGAGCAGCAGCCGGTCGTAGTCCTGTGCGGGGAAGCCCGCGGGCACCTCGTAGGCGCCGGTCGGGTTGAGCAGGTTGAAGACGACCTGCGCGGTGTCGACGGCCCCGCTCGCCAGGACGCGATGGAGCGCGCCGATCTCGCCGGACGCGGTCACGCCGAAGAAGCGCACCCTGCCCTGCTCCTGCAGCCGCCGCACCGCCGGCACCACCGCCTCCAGCACGCGTCCGACGCCGAGCGGCCGCTCGTCGCCCACGCGCCCGATCAGGTTGTGCAGGTGCAACAGATCCACCCGCTCGAGCCCGAGCCGGCCGAGGCTCGTCTCGACCGAGCGCGCGACCGCGCCCGCCACGTCGCCGAGATCGGCGGCGGCGAGGCGCCACTTGGTGCCGACGATCACCGACGGCCTGAGCGCCCGCAGGACCTGGCCCAGGTTCTTCTCCGACTCCCCCGAGCCGTAGGCGGGCGCGGTGTCCAGATAGTTGATCCCCAGTTCGACCGCGCGCGCCACCGCCCGCTCTCGATCGGCGGGCGCGCCGCGCACGATGAGCCCGCCCACGTCCCCGCAGCCGAACGCCAGCGCCGATACCCGCAGTCCCGTCCGTCCCAGCACCCGGTATTCCATGGCCGTCTCTTATACCACGGCGGTCGCTTGCCCATCGGCTCCCCCTTGGGTACTCTCGGGCCCGATGCGTCACGTCCGCCTCGGCCGCACCGGCCTCTCGGTCTCCCGCCTCTGCCTCGGCACCATGACCTTCGGGCTGCAGTGCGACGAGGCCGCGTCCAGAGCCATCCTCGACCGGGCCGCGGCGGGCGGCGTTACCTTCCTCGACACCGCCGACGTCTACCCGCTGGGCGGTGGCTTCGAGACGGTGGGCCGCACGGAGGAGATCCTCGGGCGCTGGCTGGAAGGCCGACGCCACGACTTCGTGGTCGCCACCAAGTGCTTCGGGGCGATGAGCGCCAAGCCGTGGGACCGCGGCGCCTCGCGCAAGCACATCCTGGACGCGATCGACGGCTCGCTGCGGCGGCTGCGCACCGACTACGTCGATCTCTACCAGCTCCATCACCCCGACGCGGAGACGCCGATCGACGAGACCCCGCGCGCGCTCGACGACGTGGTGCGGGCCGGGAAGGCGCGCTACGTCGGCTGCTCGAATTTCCGCGCCTACCAGGTGGCGCGCGCGCTCGGCCGTAGCGAGGTGCTCGGCGTCGCGCGCTTCGATGCGGTGCAGCCGCGCTACAACCTGCTCTTCCGCCAGAATGAGCGCGAATTGCTCCCGCTCTGCCGGGAGGAAGGCATCGGGGTGATTCCCTACAACCCGCTCGCGGGCGGCTTCCTCTCGGGTAAGCATCGCCGCGAGTCGGGCCCCACGCCGGGCACCCGCTTCACCCTCGGCACCGCGGCCTCACGCTATCAGGACCGCTACTGGCACGAGCGCGAGTTCGACACGATCGAGGCGCTGCGCCCGCTCGCCGCCGAGGCCGGCATGTCGCTCAGCCGGCTCGCGGTGGCCTGGGGGCTCGCGAAGCCCGCCATCACGTCGCCCATCGTCGGGGCGAGCCGCCCCGACCAGCTCGACGACGTGCTCCCGGCCGCGGAGAAGCCGCTGGACGGCGGGCTCAAGGCCCGTCTCGACGAGATCACCCGCGAGTACCGCTGGGGCGACGACCCCCGCTGAGCGGTCCGCCCGGAGGAGCCGATCATGCCCACGTCAGCCAACCGTCAGGTCGTGCTTCGCAGCCGTCCGGTCGGGATGCCCAAGCCCGGCGATTTCGACCTCATTGAGTCGCCCCGACCTTCGCCGAAGGACGGCGAGGTGCTGTGCCGGACGATCTATCTCTCGCTCGACCCCTACATGCGGGGCCGCATCAGCGGCGCGAAGTCCTACGCGGCGTCGGTGGAGCCGGGCCAGGTGATCGTGGGCGGCACCGTGGGAGAAGTGCTCGAGTCCCGGCATCCGGGCCTGGCCAAGGGCGATGTGGTGCTGGGCTATGACGGCTGGCAGTCCCACGCGGTGTCCAAGGGGAGCGGCCTGCGCAAGCTCGATCCCAAGCAGGCTCCGGTGTCGACCGCGCTCGGCGTGCTCGGCATGCCGGGCATGACCGCCTACGTGGGGCTGCTCGACATCGGCCAGCCCAAGCCGGGCGAGACGGTGGTGGTGTCGGCGGCCTCGGGCGCGGTCGGCTCCGCGGTGGGACAGATCGCCAAGATCAAGGGCTGCCGGGCGGTGGGGGTGGCCGGCTCGCCGGACAAGTGCGACTACGTGGTCCGCGAGCTGGGCTTCGACGCCTGCCTGAACTACAAGACGGGCGATCTGCTGGCGTCCCTCAAGCAAGCCTGCCCAAGTGGCATCGACGTGTACTTCGAGAACGTGGGCGGCGATGTGCTCCGGGCGGTGATGCAGCTGCTGAATCAGAACGCGCGCATTCCGCTCTGCGGGATGATCTCCGAGTACAACGCGACCGAATCCACCCCCGGGCCCAATCTGCGTCCGCTCCTGTTCAACCGCGCGCTCATCAAGGGGTTCATCGTGTCGGACCACATGGCTCGCATGGGCGATTTCATCAAGGATTGCGGGGGCTGGCTGCGCGAGGGCCGGCTCAAGCACCGGGAGGATATCGTGGCCGGCCTCGAGAAGGCCCCCGAGGCCTTCATCGGGCTCCTGCAGGGCAAGAATTTCGGGAAGCTGCTGGTGCGGGTGGGGGAGGACCCGACCCGGTGATTCCGCGCGGGCGCCTGGGGCGCGCGCTGGCGGCGGCGCTCCTGGCGCTTGGCCTGGCCCCGGCCGCCGTCTCCGCTCAGGTCTTCATCGCCTCGAAGCCGCGGCCGGAATTCTGGATCGCGCCGCTCTTCATCACCGCGAACATCGACCAGAAAGACGTAGGTGACCGCCCGGGCCCATTGACGATCGCGGTGTCCTTCAGCGTGGCGCCCCCGCCGGCCCGTGACCCGTCCGAGTTCGCGCAGGACATCTACCTGCTCTGGCCCGGGGAGCTGGTTGGTAAAGACGGCGCCGAGGGCGCCGACCCCGCGTTGGTACGCCAGATCGAGACCGCCGGCTTCAAGGTGCTCGTGCACGGGCGGGTCCCGCTCTCCGCGCGCAGCCGGACCCAGATGGGGACGGGAGCGGGCGCGGCGGGCCGGCGGCAGCTCGGAGACGCGTTCTTCGTCACCTTCGCGCGGCCGGAGGGGCTCGCCCGCGGCGCGAAACCGGCGACCTATGTACGCATCCCGTGGACGCCCGAGCTGGCGAGCCTCGACTGGCTTCCCCGCCTCGAGCTGATGGCGAAAGGAGCCATCACGCCGCGACGGGTCAGCTGGCTCGAGGAGACCTTCTGGGGCCGGCGCCACATCATCACGCTGAGCTTCGGCGACGTCGGATATTCCTCGCTGTACCCCCTCTACTACGGCAATCGCGACCGGGTCATTCCGCTGGCCCCGGACTTCTCGCGGCTGTCGGTCAACTTCGCGGAGTCGAACCACCTCAAGATCGACGAGGTGGTGCCGACGACGACGAGCCGGCGGATGAGCGAGACGCGGGAGAACACCGAGACGTTCTCGATCCCGCTCATCGCGGCCGACGGGATCGTGCCGCAGGTGCTGAAGGTGCAGTTCGTGTACTTCCGCGGCCGGCTGCCCTGGCGCCCCATCCTGCTCTCCGCGCTCCTGCTGGGCCTGGGCAATCTCACCGGGCCGATCATCGGCAACCTGATCCGCCGGCTCGCGCGCACACTGCGCGACCGCATCCACGTCGGCCGCGGCGAAGTCCCCGGGCGCGCCAGCGGCCGCGTGCCTTCGCAGGAGACGCTGGCGCGCATCCGCCCGGGCGAGACGAGCTACGCCGAGGTGCTGGAGCTCGTGGGCAGCGATCCCGAGGAGGAGCAGCGGCTGCCCGGGGGCGAGATCCGCGCGGTGACCTACCGCGGCCAGCGCACGGTGCCACACCGGGGCCGGCGGTTCGGATGGTTCGCGACGGTGAGCCACTGGGAGACCGAGCACCACGAGGTGCAGATCGACTTCGAGCAGGAGCGGGTCCGCGACATCCAGGCGCGCATCCGCCGCACGCGCCTCACCCAGGCGGTGACCGGCTGAGCCGCTGCCCTCAGTGGGCGCGGATCCAGGCGGCGATCGCGGAGACGACCTGCGCCTCGAGCCCCAGGTAGCCGTGGGCGGACTTCGCCTCACAGGGGTCGGAGATGGGCGGGCGGCCACCCTCGTAGGTCAGGACCTCCTTTGCGGGGGCCTGCTTGAGCGCCCGCGGCAGGTCGGCGGCCCAGGCGTAGGGCGAGGCCCGGCAGCCATCGTGCCGGTGATGGACGATCAGCACCGGCACCCGGATGTCGCCCAGCGCCACGTGGCGGACGGACTCCCCGCTCTGGCGCGAGATCTCACTCACCGAGGAGGTGAGCACGATGCCGTCGGGGCCGCCCTCTTTCAGGCGAGCGGCCGCGCTCGCCGCGGAGAGCGTGCCCATGCTGGTGCCCACCAGCCACACCGGCACGCTGGCGATCTCGCGGAGGGCCCCGATCGCCGCCTTGAGATCGGCCGCGTGCTCCGCGGTGGTCCGGAAGTTCCACAGGCCCGGCCGATCGGAGGGCGCGTCCAGCACCGCGACGAGGAGCCCTTCGTTCGCGAAGTGCTGCCGCGTCCGCACGAGGAAATTGCCCTGCAGCCGGGTCGGCCCGTCGGGCGCCAGGGCCACCACGCCGTCTCCGCCGGCCAGGAGGATCACGCTGGCCACCGGGGTGGTGCGCGGGCGAGTCAGCAGGAACGCCTGGGTGACGCCGGGCCGGCCCGGCACCGTGCGGAGCTCTTCGTCGGCGGCGTGAGCGGGTACCGGGGCGGGCCCCCCCAGGCCAGGGCAAATGCCAGACCGAGGGCGGCGAGTGGGCCACGACGCGTCATGATCCGGGCGATCATAGGCGTCCCTCGGGCCACTGGCAAGCCGTCGGGCGGGCGGTGTAGAGTCCGGGGTCAGACAGTCGGGCTCGAGGAGGCGGTGAGCATGACGACGGCGACGATCTACGATGAGTGCTACCGGCGCGCGCTGAGCGACCCGGAGGGGTTCTGGGCCGCGGCCGCCGAGGACATCCACTGGGAGCGGCGGTGGGACCGCGTGCTCGACGCGACGCGGCCCCCCTACTACCGCTGGTTCGCGGGCGGCACGCTCAACACCTGCTACAACGCCCTCGACCTGCACATCGACCGCGGGCGCGGCAAGCAGCTCGCCCTGATCCACGACTCCCCGGTGACCCAGACCGTGCGGACCTTCAGCTTTCGCGCGCTGCGCGACGAGGTCGCGCGGTTCGCGGGCGCGTTGCGCGGCCAGGGCGTGGAGAAGGGCGACCGCGTGATCATCTACATGCCGATGGTGCCGGAGGCGGTGATCGCGATGCTCGCCTGCGCGCGCATCGGGGCCGTCCACTCGGTGGTCTTCGGCGGCTTCGCGCCCAAGGAGCTGGCCACCCGGATCGACGACGCGAAGCCCAAGGTCATGCTCTCCGCCTCTTGTGGCATCGAGGTCAACCGGGTCATTCCCTACAAGCCGCTCCTGGACCAGGCGATCGAGCTGGCCTCGCACAAGCCGGCGCGCTGCTTGATCCTGCAGCGGGCCACGGAGCCGGCGCCGCTCGTACCGGGACGCGACCTCGACTGGCAGGAGGCGCTGGCGGCGGCCTCCCCGGTCGAGTGCGTCCCGGTGGCCGCCACCGACCCGCTCTACATCCTGTACACGTCGGGGACCACCGGCCAGCCCAAGGGCGTGGTGCGCGACAACGGCGGCCACGCGGTCGCGCTCAAGTGGACCATGGGCGCGGTGTACGGCATGGGCGCGGGGGAGGTGTACTGGGCGGCCTCGGACATCGGCTGGGTCGTGGGCCACTCCTATATCGTCTACGCGCCGCTGCTGAAGGGCTGCACGTCGATCCTCTACGAGGGCAAGCCGGTGGGCACGCCCGACCCGGGCGCGTTCTGGCGGGTGTGCGCCCAGCACGGGGTGAACGCGCTCTTCACCGCCCCGACCGCGTTCCGCGCGATCAAGAAGGAGGACCCGCAGGGCGCGCACATGGGCAAGCACGACCTCTCGCGCTTCCGCACGCTCTTCCTGGCCGGGGAGCGGTGCGATCCCGACACGCTGCTCTGGGCGCGCGAGCGGCTCCAGGTGCCGGTGATCGACCACTGGTGGCAGACCGAGACCGGCTGGCCCATCGCGGCGAACTGCGTCGGGCTCGGGATGCTGCCGGTCAAGCCGGGCTCGCCGACCAAGATGGTGCCGGGCTACGACGTGCGCGTGCTCGGGGAGAACAACCGGGAAGTTCCGGCCGGCCAGATCGGGTCCATCGCGATCCGGCTGCCGATGCCGCCCGGCTGCCTGCCCACTCTCTGGAACAACGATGCGGGCTACGAGCGCTCGTACCTCACCCAGCACCCCGGCCACTACCTCACCGGCGACGCGGGCTATCAGGACGAGGACGGCTACCTCTACATCATGAGCCGCGTGGACGACATCATCAACGTGGCCGGGCACCGGCTCTCCACCGGCGCCATGGAGGAGGTGCTGGCCTCGCATCCCGACGTGGCCGAGTGCGCGGTGATGGGCGTGGCCGACGAGATCAAGGGCGAGGTGCCGGTCGGCCTCGTGGTGACCAAGGCGGGGGTGGAGCGCGGCGACGCAGAGCTCCGACGCGAGCTGGTCGAGCTGGTGCGCGAGAAGATCGGGCCGGTGGCCGCGTTCAAGACGGTGGCGGTCGTGAAGCGGCTGCCCAAGACGCGCTCGGGCAAGATCCTGCGCGGGACCATGAAGAAGATCGCGGACGGCGCCGAGTACAGCGTGCCCGCCACCATCGACGACCCCGCGGTCCTCGGCGAGATCGGCGACTCCCTCAAGGCCCTCGGCTACCCGCGGTAGGCCCCGATCTAGACCAGGGCGTGCTCCTCGCCGAACCAGATCGGCGAGCGCGCGAGATCGATGAAGCGCCGCTCGTCCTCGAGCAGGCGGCGGCCGGCGTCGCGGCCTTCCTTGGTGGCGCCCGCGCGGGCGAAGTCGTCCACGCTGTCCCACCACAGCTCCGCGACGCCGTCGAAATCCTCCGGCGCGCCGCGGTGGCGGCGCATCGCTTCGCTGAACGTGGAGGTCACGGTGTGGACCTGCACGTAGCGCTTGACGCCGAGCGCGGGCGCCAGCTGCCGCACCAGCGGGCCGTGGGTGTCGCGCCAGTAGCGCTGGAATTCCTCGCGGGAGAGATGGGGCAGGCGGCGCAGGCAGAAGACGAGCTTGATCATGGCGCGGGCTGAAGATCCTTCCTGAGGAAATGGTGGGCGTGCCCCACCGGCCAGTTCTCGGCCTTGGCGTAGGTCCGGTAGCCGAGCTTCTCGTAGAAGCCGGGGGCCTGGAAGCTGAACGTGTCGAGAAAGACGTGGCGGCAGCCGCGCTCCGCCGCGCGCCCCTCGGCCAGCTCCATCAGGCGCCGGCCGAAGCCCCGCCCGCGCAGCGCGTCGCTGACCCAGAGAACCCGGACGTAGAGAATGCCGCCCCAGATCCACGCGAGGAGTCCGCCCACCACCTCGTCGCCGGCGTCCCGGAGGAACAGATTGACCGAGGAGTACTCGCGGAATCCGGTGACCGCGACGTTGTAGTTGTCGAGATGGTCCACCACGACCTGCTTGAGGCCCTCGGAGGCATGGGGATCGGACACGATCCGGACGTCGCTCATCGGCGCTCCTCC
>Ga0187893_10001855_pt1 | contig 48476 bp, 30 predicted proteins | sample MA1701074metaG_FD_139574 | JGI IMG/M metagenome (GOLD analysis project Ga0187893, IMG submission 139574) | White microbial mat communities from a basaltic lava cave in the Kipuka Kanohina Cave System on the Island of Hawaii, USA - MA170107-4 metaG ... | reverse complement strand
GGTCAAATGCAAGGGGGCTCTCTGAGTGCTTTGCGGCATCGATGACCTCCTGAATGGATTGTTCAGAAGATCATCAAGCATTCAACTCAATATGTAAATGATTTAGTGAATCGACATACTAGTCCCATGTCCAAGTCCACGACCAAGTTGAGATCACGAACGTGATTGCCTGCCAGGCGGGCCAATCCGAAACGACCAGCGCGTTATCAACTGCAAGAATGACGGAAGCTTGCCGCGAAATATCTATGAATCGCTTGATCATGCTTTCGCCGGCAATTTCGTTTGCGACAAGAACTTGGGTGATTCCGTGGAGGAGAAGTGCCTCGGCGTGTTCAAGGCGGGCACACGTTATTCCAATGGCTCCCGCGCTCAACTGTTTTGCGGCAAGGGCAAGAACTTGGTGCGCATTAAAATGGGGACGAAGTTTTACTGGCTTATCCGCAAATAGTCGGCCATCACCGACAGGTTGCTTTCCATGCAGTCGAGGTCGACTAGCAACGCCAGTGTCTCGAGTTCGCCTACCGGGACCGGAATCAAACTTAGTACCGCTCCTCACTCCTGCTATATCAGATGGATAACGCCAGTCCCAAAGACCAGGTCATTGCTCCACTGGAAAACTCGGCCAACCCTCAAGTGACCGAGGATCTGTTGGTCAAGTACGGCCGAGGGAGCCGAGTTCCCTTGCTACGTCGGCAAGGACCTGAACCGAGCTATCCAGCTCATCTCTGCTGTGAGCCGCTGAAACCTGAATTCTGATTTTAGCTGTCCCGACTGGAACGACCGGATAGGTAAACCCTTTGACAAGAATACCCCGCTCATTGAGGCGCCGGGACATTTCTATTGTGAGACTGTCGTCCCCCAATACAATTGGGATGATTGGATGTATTCCTGGCGGGACTTTGAATCCCATCTCTGAGATCCGGCGACGAAAATAAATAGCATTCTGCTGAAGTCGTTCTACCAGCTCGGAACTGAGTTCCAGCAGATCAAGCGCTTTCAGTGCACCGGAGACAACCGCAGGAGTTACCGAAGTAGAAAAAAGGTAGGGTCGAGATCGTTGCCGGAGTAACTCAATAATTTCATGTCGACCTGTCGTGAACCCCCCGGAAGCGCCACCCAAGGCCTTACCCAAAGTGCTTGTGATGATATCGACCCGCTCATTCGCCGCGAAATACTCTGGGGTTCCACGGCCTGTGGCGCCAACGACGCCCGTCGCATGCGAATCATCAACCATCACCAAAGCATCATATTCTTCTGCAAGAGCGCAAATTTCTGGCAGCGGAGCAAGATCTCCACTCATACTAAAAACCCCATCGGTAGCGACTAGCCTAAAGCGATTCTTTGACGCCTCCCTGAGTCGCGCTTCCAGCGCTGACATCTCCACATGTCGATAAATCTTGCGCTGTGCTTTTACAAGTCGAACACCGTCTATGATACTAGCGTGGTTAAGCTCGTCACTGATGATGCAATCCTCTGGACCGAGAAAAGATTCAAAAAGCCCACAGTTCGCGTCGAAGCCGGAAGAATAGAGGATTGCTTCCTGTGCACCCAAGAATCTAGCAATTCTCATCTCCAGCGTGCGATGAAGGTCGTGAGTTCCGCAAATAAAGCGCGCCGATGCCGTTCCGAAGCCGTGAGACTTGAGTCCATCAACTGCGGCAGTAACAACGGCTGGAGCGCTCGCAAGCCCAAGATAATCGTTGGAGCAGAGGTTTATCTTTTCTCCGTCTGTGGTGAACACCCGTGGACCTTGCGGGGAGGTAATTGGCTGCTCGTGCTTATGCTGTCCACTCTCTCGAATTGACGCTAATGTCTTATTGAGATAATTCTCAAGCGTTATACTTATCATCGAGTTTGCCTTTTGAAGAAAGCGGTGAGCGCTGTAAAAGTAGGTTTGCTCTGGGCTGTTTTTTCAACCCAAAACTCCACAGTGGCCGAATCTGCTCCGAGTAATCGATGCCCGTCTTGCCCTCCGGACGCGGCAGTTGGATGATTCATGGGAAGAACAGGGGTTGTGTTTTTCCTCATGGCAGAGGTCGTCCTGTGACCTCTGCCATCAGAGGTGCTTGCCTGCTGGCCCGAAGCTGACTTTGTCTTTTTGCGCTACATCTTCTCAAAATGGTGAATTGCTAAGGGATGTTGTTGCTCAAAGGGGCGCTCCTACTAGATCTAAGTGGAGAATAGGTCGTTGACTAATCTGGTAAGTTGGGAGGCACGAAGATTTCTTGCCCTGCCAATCCTCTAGTCCAGTGAGTTGGTAATTTCGCTAAGACCGTACCCCGAGTTTTGTAACTACCTCTGACTTGTATCCAAGCCCCCTCGACACTTCTTGCGCACTCCGCTTGACCTCTTGATTGAGACCGTCCATATTCCTCTGCAAGTGGAGAACGGTTCCGGCAAGTCCCAGAGCCCCTGCAACTCTGCCATTGCGGTCAAAAATGGGAGCTGCAATACCCCAAAGACCATGCCCGGATTCCTCATTGTCGATCGCATAGCCCTGAACCCGAACTCGCTCAAGTTCCCTTATCAGCAAGCGGTACGAAGAAACAGTTTGGGGCGTTGCAGCCGGCAGGCTCGTTACTTCCGCATACTCCTTCACCCGCTCCTCGGGGAAAAAAGCCAACATAGCCTTGCCTGTTGCCGCCTGGTGAAAATACCTCCTCTGGCCGACGCGAGCCTGAACCAGAATGTCTCCCCTCCCCTGGAACACGCATAGGTATATCAGTTCATATTTGTCAGGAATCGCCACGCTTACTGTCAAATCAGTAAGCGCGGCGAGCCTTTCCAACTCGGGAAGAGCCAACTGATGGAGCTCGACTTCGTTGACTACTTTGTTGCCCTCCGTAAAGAGTTTCATCGTCAGCGAAAAGACTCCCTTTTCACTGCGTTGCACGTAACCACACTCCCGTAGCGAATGCAGTAACACATTCGTCGTACTGACTGGAAGGTTGAACAGCTTTGCAACCTCTGTGATCGTATATCCGCAGTTATGCGATGCCATCAACTCGAGAATCATGAACGCCTTCTTTACCGCAGGCACCGTGTAGACTCCCTTGCTGGTCCTGCTTGGCTTGATTCTCTGCGCGCCAATGCGTGTTCTCATAACAGTTTTCCTCAACGTGGAAGACAACTGAACGTTCAGTTAACAACAAACAGTTTATGAACTTACCTAAGAATCGGAGTATCAGAGCACATTTCTCCAAATTCTCCGCCCCTGATTTCAATGAAAGAGCGCCGAATTGTCAACCGAATTGTCAACAGGAAATTGAATCAGTAGATAGTATTGTGCAACATTGATCTGTCCGAAGTTTAGGTGGTATGATAACACCCTTAAACTAATAAGTTCGACTTGTCAGAGTCTCAGGGCGTTCTCTCGCTCTTGGTTTGCAGAATGTTGAAAATGAAATCAGAAACATTGGTATAACTTCGCTTCGAGGGTTCGGCCTAACCAACAATCGGCCACGCTGTTTGGTGACGCGATCTGAAGGTGGCTCAGGACGTGAGCAATGGACGTCATTACCACAGCCTCCCTAGGTTTCATTTCAAACGCGCGGCTGTTTACTCCACAATTCTTTCGACTGAGTGGCTTTACTCTAGTCACTTTTGGGGCTACGTTTCTGCTTTTCCCTACCATGCCTTTCCACCTCATAGAGGCAGGAGGCAGTCGAGCCGAGGCGGGCCTGTTTCTAGGCTTTGTCACTTTTGGTTCTGCTTTTTCTGCGCCCTTGTGTGGAGCTTGCGCCGATCGGTTTGGCAGAAGGCCAATCCTTTTAGTATCTAGCATCGCGATTCTTTGTCTCAGCGGCCTCTATGCTGTTGCCAGCCTTCTCTGGACGATTCTGGCATTGGCGCTCATTCATGGAATCTTCTGGTCAGCACTGCTCTCTTCGTCCGCTGCCCTAATGGTGGATATAGCTCCTGAGACTCGGCGGGCTGAAGCCATCGGCTACTGGGGATTGGCTGGCGTACTCGCCATTGCTGTAGCTCCATCATGTGGATTTTGGGTTCTCGAATATGGGTGGGGTTGGGTTTGTTTGACAAGTGGGGTTCTGGCTGTCGGTATGTTTATGATAGGCCTAGGTTTCCAGAGTGGCTCAACGCGGTCTGAGTGCGCTATGCAAGGGGCATGCACAACATGGCTTGTTGATAAACGAGTGCTGATACTGTCTATTACACTGTTCCTTTATAACTTCGCCTATGGAGGAATCACCAGCTTCGTGGCCCTTTATACGCAGGACAACAGCACCGCCCCTAAGGGAATATTCTTTGTTGTATTTGCAATTGTGATTGTAGTGAGCCGGCCGATTCTCGGCCGGATGGCGGATAGGAAAGGCCGTACGCAGGTGTTGCTGCCGTGCCTCGGTTTGATGGCTGTTGGGGTGGGCTTGCTAGCCATCTCAGCTCAGTGGCCTTTACTTCTTCTGTCCGCAACTTTCTTTGGTGTGGGTTTCGGCTCTGCGTATCCAGTTTTCGCAGCCTATATTCTGGATCAGGTTGATGCGAGACGCCGAGGAGCAGCTTTTGGGAGCATCCTGCTGTCCATGAACACCGGGATTGGTTTTGGCTCAATGCTGTTCGGTCTCGTCGTAGAACGCTCGGGTTATCGGTCTGCTTTTGTTCTCGGCGGCTTACTTAGTTTGGGAGCTATTCCGTACTTTCGATTTGCTCAAAAGCGTCTAAACTGGCCAAACGGCCGGTCTTCTCTCAAATCGACTCTGGAATCTCAGCTACAAAGCCGGCTTCAACAAGCATACCCGCCTGAAGATCCACCCCATAGGCGCGACGGTTTGGTGGATGACTACCGAAGTATTCCACCCAGACTTCATTGACTGCGGCGATATCGCGGTTTACCTCTTGAAGATACAGTCGGGCTGAGACAATCGCTGTCTTGTCGACTCCAGCTTGAGCTAGAATCTCATCAAGGCGGCGAAAAATCTCACGCATCTCGGCCTGTGGACCTCCAGGGACTGGAGCTTTCTGTCCCTTGGGGATGGGCGTCAACACGGTTTCCAGCACGCGTCCGGAATGAATCACGGCATCGCTGAAGGGGAAATCTGTTCTTGAGTTAATGAACCGCACGAATAGCTCCTTTCTTAACACAAGTACTCGAGTAGAAATCATAGCAAGTGTGTCGATTGATGACACGCCGCGTAGTTGGTGGTTCGACACAGCAGGCACGTTGGAGGGCCCAGTGTCAGAGGCCCCGTCGAACGTCAAGCGGCTAATATGAATGTTCTCTCGCCCGCGAGGTTCTGCTCGACCATCGACGGTCGATGGATCTTTAGGTTCTTGATTGAGACTCTTTCACTGACGTTCCTTCTACCGCCTCGCGCGTGGGATTACGGGCAAGACGATGCGAGATGGATATCGCGTGTCATGATAAAGCCTTTGGTCTGCAGTCCGGACTTCTGCATCGATCCCAAAGTCGTGACCGGTATTGGGATTTCTGTCAAAGTGCGGAAAGTCACTACTGGTGACGTGAACCCGAATCTTGTGCCCTTTCTTCAATACGATACTTGTGGGAAACATCTCGATCGTTACGGCATAGACCTTGCCACGCTCCATGAGTTTTGAAGTTTCCAGCGAGTCTCGGTATCGCATCCGAAGCATGCCGTCTGAATAATTGATAGCACGCCCGTCAGGGTGGACGTCGATCAACTTCACAGCGAAATCGGTGTCCGGGGCTGACGATGAGACAAACAGCTTGCAGGTTAACGGGCCGGTGATTTCAAAGTCTTCTTTAAGTGCTTCTCCCGTGTAGACTAGAACGTCATCGCGGCGCTCGTTTGGTCTCTGATCGTGAGGTCCGGATGTTGAGAACTTACCTCCCGGGATCGAGTATGAGAAATTGCCTCCCCTTGTGGGAACGGGATTTTCTGGGTTATAGACATACGCGTCTGCGCGTTCTGCACCCACAGGAGGCGCAGTACTCAGACTGCCGTCTCCGTCTAAAGAGTTTGCCCTCCCGTCGCTATGCAGATAAAAGTTGGTAAACTGAGTTCTTGCAAGGGGCCACTCATTCTCGTTGCGCCAGACGTTCTCGCCCATGACAAAGATCCGAATCGGCGGCTCGTTCATGATGCCGTTGTCAATCCCCTTGAGCCAGTAATCGAACCATCTGAATGCCAGATCCTCCGGGACATTGTGTCCTGACAAACCCTCCAAGGTATCAACGATTGCGCCAGGGCCGAAGTCAATCTCTCCTGTCGTACTGGAGCGACTTATCGCATGGGGCCAAGGTCCTATCAGGAGTCTTTGTCCTTTTCGCACACTTTCAGAAGCAGCGTTCTTTCGCATTTCGGAAAACGCCCGAAGGGCCGAACCCGGATAAGCGTCGAACCAGCCAGCGATGTTATAAACGGGCACATTGATCCGATCGAACTTGCTCTCTAAACTGATCCTTCGCCAATAATCGTCGTAGCTCGAATGCTTGATCCAGTCACGCATGAACGGAACGGTGTTGCCGGTTGCCACACGATCCATATCCATCAATGGCAGGTGCCGGAAAAGCGCTTCCCAATCGACATATGTATCCGTGGGTTGGCGAGTTCGACTTTGATTGCTGAATCCCCACGCCAGTACAGGGAGTTGGAAAGCGCCGTTAACATAGAAAGCGTTATCCCCGCATCGCCATCCGTCGGTCGGGGTCACAGATGGCATCATGGCAGTCAGGTACTCACTGCTTTCTTGAACACCAAACCACTGCACCACACCTAGATACGAACCACCTATCGTCGCGATCTTGCCATTGCACCAAGGTTGCTTTGCGATCCACTTCCTAGTATCTAGCCCATCCGTCACCTCTTGCGTCCACGGGTAGTAGATGCCTTCTGAATCAAACCGGCCTCTGCAATCTTGAGCCACGTACACGTACCCGCCCTTCGCGAATGTGAGCCCTTTCCCAGCGAGTGGCGAATTGTCGTAAGGGGTGCGGACAAGGACCACTGGGAATGGGCCCTTCCCTGCAGGAAAGTAGATATCAGCTGACAATCTGATGCCATCCCTCATCTGAACTTTAGCGTCCAAAAGTACGCGTCCTCCCGGTATGCTGGAATAACCTACCTGGGCATCCGAAGAGTTTGCCGAACTAATGCTTGCTGCGAAAAGCAACCACACTATGGCTTTGAAGCGCATTCTGCACCTTGCCTTACTTTAAGTTCCCTAGCTTAGGAGTCCGGTGGTTTGGCCAAACAGCTTGACATCGAGCCCGTGAACAACCCAACAGCTTGAGAATCTCGCTTAGCGCTGCCGTCTGTGAACGCAACTTGCACGAAACTGAGAACTGACTGGGCCGGCAGTATGGGTTCTCGCCGTCATTGAAATGCTTGTTGCTCAGGCGCTGTTGGACTCGACCACCCGCTTGCCAGACAGGAACTTCAGACAGGAACTACATCGTCAAACCTGCAACTCTCGGGAAAGCGGGGTTCGCAGCCTCCACAACAACAGCAAGGCACACGGATGCAGAAACGCCATCAGGACGAATACTGGCTTATAAGAAAAGTGGGTCACGAGGTGACCGACAGCGATCGTGGAGAGAAAGCCTCCCAGGCCGCTTCCTGCCGTAATAATACCAAAGACCGTAGCAACAAATCGTTGCGGGTATATATCGATGATAAGCGTGGCCAGACTGACTTGCCAGGCCAGTTGAGCCAGAACCACGACCGACGCAACACAAAGCGCAATCGTGACGGTAGGCGCAAACGCGACCAGAGGGCTAAGTGGCACGAAAAGGGCTGCGATCACCATGATTCTCTTACGTGCGGACACCGGCGGCATTCCGCGCTTGATCAAGAGTCCGGAAGCCCATCCTCCCCATATCGTTCCAACATCCGCTGCCAGGTATACGACCCAAGCAAGTTCGCCCACGCGAATCAAACTCATCGAGCGGGAGTCCATCAGGTACTTCGGGAACCAGAAAACGTAGAAGTACCATACCGGATCTGTGAGAAAACGGGCCAGCGCAAGTAGCCAGGTGTTGGTATCCACGAGCATGTGCTTCCATCGCTGCCACTCGGAATCGCCTTCGAGCCCCAAGATCGAGCTTCTGGCAAGGCTGCTTGAGTCCATGTTTTCTCGATCAATGGTAAGTTGGTGCTTGCCTGCTGACCGATGCAACAAGAGCCAAGGGACGACCCAGAGCAAGCCAAGCATACCGGTTAAGACAAACGTGGCCCTCCAACCATACTGCGCCCCAAGAATTGCGATAACTGGCGCCGCCACGGTCGCTCCTGTAGTAGCCCCTGCCGTACAGACAGCGAACGCCAAGCCGCGTTCGTGCGGTGGAAACCACTCGGAAATCGCTTTCGTATAGCCAGTGTAGTTGCCTGCTTCACCGAGTCCCAATAGAAACCGAAAGACCCCCAATGAAAGTACATTTTGCGCAACAGCCGTCAGCATGTTAGCTATCGACCACCAACCGATAAAAACCGCCATGCTAAGTCTAGTTCCCAAGTAGTCCGTTACGCGGCCAGCCAGGAGGTAGCCAAGCGTGTAAGCGACGAGGAAGGCCTGAACTACGACCGAGTAACCCAAGTCGCTCATGTGAAGAGCGTTCTGAATCTCGCGGGCGAGGATCGATAGCGCCTGCCGGTCCACATAGTTGATGACCGTCGCAATAAACAGCATGCCAACAATCCACCACCGAACATTGGGGATTCTTCGAATCACACATTTTCCTTAGCCATTATTTCCTTGGTCGGTGGCGCTCGAAGCTCTTTCTTTGCGGTCATCATTTCTGGTTCACCTGCCGTGCCCCACTCATCCAGTCGGGCTCTTCTAGTCATATCAGGGGTATCCCCCTCAATGGTCCTTCAGCGAGAAATGACAGGCAGAACGATATGGGATGGTCGATCTTTGTCGTGGTAGATAACATTCTTCGCCACAACCCTGTGACGGCCTATCATGTAGGGATCACCTGTGTTCGGGTTCGGGTCGTACGCGGGATAATCGCTACTTGAAATGTCGACCCGAATCCGATGACCCTTGACAAAGAGATTGCTCGTTGCAGAAAGTTGGACAGTCAATTGGTATACTTCTCCAGGCTTCATCAACTCAGCCCTAGTGAAGCCATTGCGGTAATGCGCTCTGAGAATTCCATCTGCAAGGTTCATGGCGTAACCCTCAGGGTAATCCTCGGTAGGAGGATAAACATCGATTAGCTTTGCGGTGAAGTCGGTGCTTATGGCCGTTGAAGATATCCAAAGCTTGGCAGTCAGTGTACCAGTCACTTCAACATCCCGCTCCAGTGGCGCTGTCTGAAACAACAAAACATCCTGCCGCGTGGCGAGTGGCAAAGTCGTTTTGCAGAAAAGGCAATCTGCGGACTCTCTTTGATCTTGCGGTCCATACGGGACAAAGAACCGACGTGGAGTAACGGAGCGGATTACAAAGAAGGAGGCTCCACCAATCGTTGGCACTGGATCCAGCGGATCGTAGAAATATGAGCTTGATGCCTCAAGTTCAGCTGGCTTGGCTTCGATAAGGGTGCCGCCTTTTTGCAAATAGTAATTGGTATACTGGGTGCTGGCTAGTGGCCATGCACTTTCGGCACGCCACCGGCCACCATGCCTTAGTTTCCCGGCTCCGTCCTTTCTTCCGTCTCCACCACCCATCACGAAGATTCGGACTGGAGGGTCAGCCAGAATTCCCGTATCTATTCCTTTCAATGTTTGATCGAACCACTTCAAGTGTAGTTCGTTGCCTTGTTGAGGACTCAGAGCGGCTTCTGGACCGAAATTAACGTCACCGAGGGATGATCCGTTGGTTCCATGACCCCAAGGCCCTATCAAGAGCTTGAGAGGGCCTTTCTTTCGAGGCGCGAGAGCAGAGTAGAACTCATTTTCGCGTAGGGGATCGTACCAGCCTCCAAAATAATACCCAGGAACATCTGCATATTGATCGAGATACTGGTTAGGTTCCCACAATGGAACCTGTGTGTAGAACTGGTCGTAATCCGTCTGAAGCCAAGTATCAAAAAGGAAACGCTCATCCTCAGGCACTCGGCTGAGCAGAGTCTTTCCTCTGCCGAAGGGCCATCGCCTTAGCCACTCGGGACCCTTCACGTCGGCCTCCGTCAGGCCGCTCCTCAGAATAGGATCCTCAAGCGCTTCTCTGCTAGTTGAAGCGAAATAGAAGGCAATCGGCACTACCATTTGGGCGAAAGCCCCACCTCGACGCAGGTAGTGGTAGTAGGACAGAGGTGCCTCTACATGAAAGATTGAAGCAAGATGGGGAGCTCCCGAAACAGCGGCTGCTTGCTGCACAGCTGCAAGGTAAGAAGCACCAGTCATGCCGACCTTACCATTCGACCACCGCTGTTGGGCGATCCACTCGATCGTGTCGTACCCATCGTTTGTTTCGTATATGCCATGATAAAAATGCCCTGGGGATTTGTAACGTCCTCGGACATCTTGAATTACGATGACATACCCCCGCTCCACGAAGTAGTCAGGATCGAATAAGTAGAGATTCGCGCGGTTATCTTTGTTGTAGGAAGTTCGAATCAGGATGACGGGGAACTTGGCTTCACTTAGGTTCCCGTCCTTGCTGGGACGGTACACGTCGGCAATCAGTTCCGCACCATCTCTCATTCTGATGCTAACGTCACGCTCAAGGAGCACCGTGTACTTAGACTCAAGACTCGCGATTGAAACTGCATCGCTTGAGGCTAGAGTCGTTGCAAGTAAGATCAAGCAGACAAAGGCTACTAAGAAGTTAGGGACATTCTTGCTAGTCATTCCAGTCTCCTCTTGTGATTAGTCGAAACGGTCGACTCGAAGAGCCGTCAGATCAATCGAGCGCTGCTCAGCCATCACTATCTGCGAGACCAACTTTCCAGTTATTGGGGACAACGACACCCCAATCATGGCGTGCCCGGCAGCCACGATGAGATTGTCGTACTTGGGTGAACGCCCGAGAAAGGGAAGGCCGTCCGGGCTGCAAGGCCGGAGACCACGCCATACTTCCAGCAACTCGAGCTTTCTTGGATCCAGGTCTGGCAGGTATGTAGGAACCTCTTCGAGCATAGATCGCATCCTCGCACGGTTCCACGACAGATCCAGCCCCACGATAGCGAACGTGCCGGATATTCGCAGAAACTCGCCCATGGCGGTCACTGCAGCTCCGGCCTCGCCGAGCGAGAAAGGTATTGAAGGCCACGCGGCTGGCTTCTTGAAGGTAAAGCTGTATCCCTTTGCACCTTGGATGGGGAGTCGGATGCCGAGGTTCCTGATGATCTCTGGAACCCAGGAACCGGCCGACAGCACAATCTCCTTGGCTGTGATGTCGCCTCGGGTCGTCTTCACTCGGGTGATAGTGCGCCCAGACGTTTCAAAGTCGAAGACTTCGGTAAAGGGAAGGACCTGCCCTCCCTGCTGAACCAGGAGCTCAGCCATCCCTCGGACGAACCGGCCAGGGTCGACATGGGCGTCCTCCGGATAGGAAATACCTCCCAGGACGTCAATGCGAATGCCCGGCTCCATTTGGCGGATCTGGTCACCATCCAGAAGCTGGCCATCCACGCCAAAGGACTTTACGAGTTCGATCTCCTCCGCAGCCTCCCGAAGCCCGGCCGCAGTCTTATAGAGCCGGAGATAGCCTGTTTTCTCATAGCCAAACGACACGCCCTCGCGGCTGGCTAAGTCCTCGAATAGCCGCATGCTCGCCAAGCTGAGCTGGCGAAGCACCGGTGTCGCGGTGCGTAAGTGTCGTTCGTTGCAGGACTGTCGAAATTTCCAGACCCACCTGAACAGGTCACGATCCAGGCGAGGTTTCAGGTAGATCGGGCCATCGGGCGTGAATAGTTTCTTCCATGCGTTGGGCAAGGCACTCGGCGCCGCCAGCGGCACGCAATGACTGGGAACGATCAGGCCAGCATTTCCGTAAGAGCCACCTGAACATACTTCACCCTTATCGACGAGAACGGCTCTGAGACCCTGCTTCCGGAGGTAGTAGGCGGAACAGACACCAATGGCCCCACCGCCGATGATGAGGACGTCAACGTGTGTGTTCATAGCTCACCGGCTTCAGATCCTTACAGAGGGGGATCGAGGATCAGTCTGCCTATCCCACGGAGGCCAACGCTAACCTGACACTCTCAAGTTGTTCATCGGTCAAATCTGCCAGGGGATGGCGAGCCTTACCCACAGGTCGCGAAGCTAGGTTCATCGCCGCCTTCAATGGAGCTGGATGATTGGCAACAAAACAAGCTTTCCAGAATCGAAGCAAACGATAGTGGTGCTGTCGTGCAAGTTCCACGTTCCCTGCCATGGCAGCTTGGTACATCGTCACGAAGATGTGAGGAAAGAGGTTAGCGGTCGCCCAGATCCCTCCCTTCGCTCCGAGCAATAGGGTTGGAAACGCGAGGTCGTCCTCACCAGAGAGAATCTGGATTCGATTTCCCACCTCACGGAGCTTTTCAGAAAGAGTCACTAGGTTTCGGTCGCAATCCTTGACCGCTACAACTCGCTCGATCTCCGTCAGATTGAGCAATGTTGCAACATCGAGATTGACATTTGTTCGCGCTGGGTTGTTGTACACCACGATGGACAGATCTCCCTTGTCTGCCACTCGAAGGTAATGTTCCCTTATCGCCGATGGGGACGGCGTTGCGTAATAGGGAGGGAGAACCATGACGGCGTCCGCGCCTGCCTGCTTCGCAAGCCGAGCAACCGAGCAGACCTGCCGGGTGTCCGGTGAGAGCACTCCGATGATCACGGGCACACGCTGGCGCACTTGCTCGACGGCGATCTCCATGACGCGCTGTCGCTCATGATCGTCCAAGTTCAGAAACTCGCCGCACCCGCCGATGAACAGAAGTCCATGAACACCAGCCCCGATGAGAAACTCGATGTGATTTCTCATGCAGGCCTCATCCAGTTCCTCGTTTGCACCGAACGGTGTCACCGATGCACAAATTACGCCTTCAAGCTTGCGAGTCATTTGATTTTCCTGTCCCGAGGGCTATGATAGTTCTATTCGGATGTCCTTATGTTTTCGCCTGCTCGTCGGACGCCCTGACGCGATGCGCATTTCGCGCTCGTTCGGTTGCCTCCCAATTGATGCGAAGAGTTTTGGAATCGACAATGACACCATGTTCCCGGGCCGCGAAGCCAGTCGTTATCTTTTCGTTCCTGACATCTAGGAGTACCAATTCTGGGTCTCGTTCGAACGGATCGCCCCAACCTCCCCCACTAGCTAACTGGCAACGGTAAACATCGCCAGACTTCAACCATGTAATGAACTTCGAGGGCAGCTCTTTTTGGTTGGGGCCTGGATTCAGAATGTTTGTAGAGACTGTTCCGGGTTTTCCGCCAAAAAGGCCATATGGGGCGATTTTGGCTCGATCTGAGCGAACCTGCATCATCAGGTCATCGGCCAGAATCTCGTATTCGCGCACCACCGCCAGACCACCCCGGAACTTTCCCGCTCCGCAAGCATCCTGAACAAAGCCATATTGCTGGATCCGAACAGGGTATTCGAGTTCTACGATCTCGCAGGGCGTGTTGGCCGTACTGATGCACACACCACAAGTGCCATCGACTCCATCGCGATCTTGACGGCCTCCCCAAGCGGCCAAATGAATGTCACTGAACACCCAATCCTTGCCATCACTGTCTTTCCCGGCGGAAGTGATCAGGGCATTACCGCCATCGTCGGCAGCCATCATCCTTTCTGGAATGATCTTGGCGAACGCACCAATCACAGTGTTCGCCGTGCGGTAGGCTGCCAGCGCTCTGGCGGCCACAGCGGCTGGATGTCGCGGATTGAGCACCGTCCCTTCGGGCACAAAGATTCGGATCGGCCTGGTGAACCCCGAATTGTGAGGCAGGTCCACAGACATGGCAGATCGGACCGCGAGAAAACAGGCTGCCTTGGTAAAGGAGGCGGGTGTATTGATAGCTGCGCGCACTTGAGGAGCGGTGCCCGAGAAATCGAGCTCCAACTCTTCACCACGAACCGTGACCTTGAGATGAATGGGGATGGGCCCAGGGTCCAACCCATCATCGTCAATAGCATCCTCAAACGAATACTCTCCGTCCGGCCAGCGAGCGATCTCAGCACGAGCTACTCGCTCGGTATAGTTCATGATTTCTTCGACGTAGGAACGGAATTGCTCGTAACCGTACTCCCGCACGAATTTCTGAAATCCACGTTCGCCGACGGTGATTGCTGCCAGAATAGCGCGAATATCGCCAATGACCTTTTTGGGTTGTCGGACATTCTTCTCAATTAGGTCCCAAAGCGTTCGGTTAGGATCTCCCCTGTAGAACAGATAGCTTGGGGGGATCCTTAATCCTTCCTGATAAATGTCCGTTGAATCGCTGGCATTGGAACCAGGGACGCGACCGCCAATGTCGCTCATATGGGCTTCGGCTCCGACATAAGCGGCCAGTTTGCCATCGACGAAGAGTGGCTTGAGGATGAAGATGTCCGGAAGGTGGCTGCCTCCTTCGTAAGGGTCGTTGTTGATGAAAACATCACCTGGCTGCATCTCCGGTCCAAATTTGTCACGAATCCCTTGGAGGGCGTACATAATGGATCCGAGATGAAGTGGCGCAGCGCGGACCTGCGACATGACCTCGCCTTCCGGTGTGAGAAGCGCCGTCGTGAAGTCCAGCATCTCTCGCACGATAGGCGAATAGGCAGCTCTCGCCATGGTCAATGCCATCTCCTCACAGAGCACAGCCAATCCGTTCTTGATCAATTCAAATGTGATCGGATTGAAATGCGTGTTCATGCCGGGTAAGCCTTTTGGTCAATCACAACGTTCCCCATCGCGTCGACATGTGCGTTCCAACCGGGTGGTACAACGATCGTTGCATCGTACTCTTCAATAATGAAAGGTCCCTTGGCGGGCTGCACGGCAAGGCTCTCCCGACTTAAGAGAGATGTCGGTAGAAACCCAACTCCTTCGAAGTAAGCCTCGCGGGAAACTATCGCTCCTTGTCTCCCGATGTCGTGGATAGCGCAGCGACTGTGTGCCTGTTGACGGGACCGCTCTCCCAAAGCCGTGAGGCGCAGATTGACAAATTGGATAGGTTCACCGTTTGAGCGATGACCGTACGTCTCATGGTGCTTTTCGGAGAAGGCGGATTCCAATACAGCCAGACTGGCCGAATCCAGCTGTCCGGCCTGAAGTGGAATGGTCAATTCAAATCCTTGGCCGACATACCGGATATCGGCGGACCGCTTGAGAAGCACACGATCCGGGGCATACCCTTCCACGGCCATATCCGCTAGTGCCTTCGATTCCATGCACGCAACCTGCGTGTTCAAGTCGTTCAGGTCGACAGATTGGAACGCACGGTAATACGTTCGCACAGCGTGGTGCTCATGGTCTGCCCAAAGCAGGCCGAAAGCTGAGAACAGGCCAGGCGACAATGGGACAATGACTCGCGGCATCTCCAGCAGCTTGGCAATTCCGACGGCATGGACGGGACCATTACCGCCAAAAGCAATCAGCGCCGATTCTCGTGGGTCACGTCCTCTTTGTGTGGATACAGCCTTGATCGCGCCGACCATTCGAACGTTGGCAACCACATGAGCTGCCAGGGCCGCGTCCTGCAAGGTGAGGCCGAGTGGTTGGGCAACGTGGGTGTTCACGGCATTCCGAGACAGAACCGAGTCAATCAGTAAAGACCCACCGGCCAGATAAGCGGAATTCAGATAGCCAAGGACGACGTTGGCATCTGTGACGGTCGCCTCCGTTCCACCCAAACCGTAACAGGCAGGACCAGGGACCGATCCGGCACTGTGGGGACCGACCTGAAGACTATCTCCTTGATCTATCCAAATTATGCTTCCCCCGCCTGCACCAACCTCGGATATGTCGATTACCGGGACCTTCATCGCATACCCGCCACCAGCTAGGTTAATTCCGCCCGAAGAAAGATGACTGCCCACTTCGAACTCAGACGTGACGTGAATTCTCCCATCTTGAATCATGGATGCCTTCGCTGTGGTCCCGCCCATGTCGAATGCGATGGCATTGTCGACTCCCGTACGGGCTGCCACAATCCGGGCTGCGACGACGCCGGCTGCTGGCCCGGATTCCACGATGTGGACAGGCTTCTCCATAGCAGTAAGAGCGGACAGAATGCCGCCATTCGATTGCATGATAAGCACCGGAGCTTTGATACCGGCGTTGTCGAGTTGGTGAAGCAGGGAGCGAAGGTAGCGCTCAACGATCGGACGGACATAGGCATTGATCACGGTCGTACTGGTGCGCTCGTATTCCCTAACCTCAGGCAGTATCTCGCAAGAAAGGGAGCAGGGAATATGAGGCACGATTTCTGCCACGATCTGACCGATACGATGTTCATGCTGTGGATTGGTGTAAGAATTGATGAGACAAACGGAGATTGATTCCACCCCTTCACGCTGGAAATACCGAAGAATGTCCCGTACCTGGTGCTCGTCGAGCGGCTGGATCACCGCTCCTTGTGAATTCATTCGCTCGGAGACTTCATGCCTGAGGTAGCGTTGCACAAGGGGAACAGGCTTTTCGTAGAGCAGGTTGTACAACTCTGGCATGCGGAGCCGCCGAATTTCCAGGACATCACGGAATCCCTTGGTCGTAATAAGGCCGGTCAGCGCTCCCTTGTGCTCGAGGATGGCATTGGTGGCTACAGTGGTCCCGTGGATGATTTCAGCTATCGCCGAGCGGGTGAGTTTCGCTTCCGAGATGAGTTCCTCGAGCCCCTCCATGATTCCCTTGGAATAGTCAGCAGGCGTTGAGGACACTTTCCTTCGTGCTAACGACCCATCGTCGCCTATCACAACGATGTCGGTGAAGGTGCCGCCAATATCGACTCCGACGCGATATGCATGAACCGAGTCCGTCACTGTATTCTCGCCTCCGTCATTTCGGGAAGTCATGCGGGTCTGTCGTGTCAGTCGTGAAGAAGCCCCAGCCGGGATCCTACGGTGTGCCACCGAGACCAATGGAGTGAGTCAGTCAAACACTACTTCACATCGCGATGTGTCCAAGCTAGGGAAGCGCAGGATTCCAAATCCATTATAGGTTTGCAGGATCTTGGATGCCACTCTATGTCGCACTCGATCAGCACTCGATTCTTTTTGGCGTCCTACCAAACAAGTCTTTCCCTGCAGGAGTGGGCCTCAAGGTCAGGATCAAGATCGGTTGCGCATCGTCTTTCAAGGATGCGTTCAAGGTCTGTCCGCCTTCGTGCCGTAAGAGTTGTTTGGCTAGAACTTGTATTTCAGAGCAAACTGAATCTGGCGTCCGTCTCCAGCCGAGAAGATCCGGCCGAAGTTGGCTGTCCCAAACACCGTGTTCGGTGGATCGAACTGGGCGTGATTGAAGCCGTTGAAGTACTCAGCTCGGAACTGCAGTGAATGTCCTTCTCGCACACGGAAATTCTTGACCAGCGAAAAGTCAAAATTGAGAATCCCTGGAACCGTGATCACGTTTCTTCCAGCATTCCCGTACTGTCCCGCTGGGCCGAGAGCAAATGCTGCGATGTTGAACCACTGCTGAGGCGTCTTCGGACCAGTGTTTGGATCCCCTATGAGATTTGGACGGTCATCACCTCCACCGCCACCAGTCCCTGCATTGTCCAACCCCAAGCTGGTGTCGGTCGGGCCGCCCGAGGATATCGTCGTCAGTCCGTTGATTTGCCATCCTCCCAGAATCGCGTCCACAACGCCTGGTGCAGTCGCACCATATTGCTTGCCACGCCCAAACGGGAACTCATAGATGTAGCTCACAGCCAAGCGATGCGGAGCATCGAATTCCGTCCGGCCTTTGTTTGTGGTCCCAATGGTGAATGGATTTCCCCTTACGTTAGTTCCGCCCTGAAATGCGAAGGTGCCGAGGTCAGTGGTAGACAGCGCTTTTGAGAAGACGTACGACGTCTTAAATCCAAGGCCGCTGGCCCAATTCCTTTCGATGTTTAACTCCACAGCGTGGTAGTAGGAGTCACCGAGAGGTTGCGCCACATTGATACCACCAAAATCAGGATAGCGCCTCCGTGAATTCAGCGCTCCAGGTCCTGGCAACGGTGTATTGATGTTTGGCGATTGCTCGAGACTGACGCCTCTATTGCCAATGTACGCCGCTTCAACAGACAGATTCTGGGCGAGCTCGCGCTCGATCGCAAGACTCCATTGCATATTGTATGGAGTCTTCCAGTCCGGCTGAATTCCAGTGGCGGTGATAGTTCCGGCCCCTAATCCAGGCGGAAAAGCGTTGTTCACAGTCAAATTGGGCGTGATTGGATCGGCATTGAAGGCCAGGGTCTCATAGAATGGGCCTTTGTTCGTGCCGAAGCTCAGGTACAGCGATTGATGCGGAAGGTGAAACATCCCAAAGCCGCTTCGGACCGAGGTCTTGTTATTCCCGAATGGCCGCCAAGCCAAACCGATCCGCGGCGCGATATTATTCTTATCCACTCGATAGCCGGACGAGGGGAGTCCCTCCTGCATGAGTTCCTGTGTTGACACGATCTTGGCGCTCCTGAACGAGAAGAAGGTCAAGCGTTCCTCTATGTCATGCCAGGGGCCAAAGTACTCCCACCGCACACCCAGGTTCAAAGTCAAATTCGGACTGACCTTCCAGTTGTCCTGAAAATACCCACCACCCAAGTTTCTGTTGTAATCATGGAAAGCGTTACCTCGACCGATCTGGGTTGAAGTGGGATAGCCCAGCAGGAAATCCCCCAGGGCATTCCCGCTAGCTGCCACGCCTGGAAGTGCAGTATATCGAGCGGTGAACGTGTAAGCGCCTCTGATGAAGAGATGAAAGCCGGCATCTTTCTCCCGTGCCAGTTGAATGGTTCCTCCGGTTGACATCTGGTGGTTACCCTTCGTAAACGAAAGGTTGTCGACAAACTGATAGTTATTGTCATCCCGATTATTGGGGGCGCCAAGATTTCCGCCGGTAAAACCGAAGCCTGCGATGGTGAAGCGGGGAATACCGAGAGCGCGATCGTCGTCACAAGGGCACAGGGGGTCGAGCCCAAGCACTTTGGCATAGTCGATCCCCTCACCCAGCCTTCCGGTGGTCTCCTCGAGCACTTGGTGCCACGTGGCCCAGCCCGCTCTCAGTTCATTTACTACCCGTGGTGAGACCACCGCGGTGTAGCCAAACGTCAGGTTGCTTGCTGGATTGTTGACGAAGTCAAAGTGGTTTGGGAGACCTGTGAACGCGGCGCTGGCCCCTAGGATCTTCTCGTTGTTGAACTTGGTGTATCGTCCAAAGACGGAATGGGCCGTATTGAACCGATGGTCTACGCGGATGCTGTACTGCTCGCTGTTTTCGGTGCGCAAAGGGGCAGCGCGCAGGTTGCCGGCATTTCCCGGAAGATTTGGCCGAGGGAACAGATCCCGGATGATCATCGCTGAGCTTGGATTGATACGACCAGTGGGAATAACATTCCCAGGGAAGGGATCGCGAAGGAATCGCCCAGGATTGGCTGGGTCAGGGCGAGTGGTGGAGGGATCGTAGATAGTCGCAGCTCCCGTAAAATCCCCGCTCGCCTGCAGATCAGAGGGAACGCTGAATAGTTGAGTCTGCCCCTGCCGCGTACGGATGACTTCACCACTGAAGAAAAAGAATGTGTGGTCTTTGACAATAGGTCCGCCAACAACCCCTCCAAACTGATTTTGCCTGTACTTTGGTTTCTGGGCGTCAAAGAAATTCCGCGCATCCATCTTGTCGTTGCGCAGAAACTCGAACAACTGACCATGGAATGCATTCGTCCCCGACTGGGTTACGATGTTGATCTGCGCGCCTCCGCCGAAGCCGAACGTAGCGTCGTACTGATTGGACTGCTGTTTGAACTCTGCTACAGACTCCAACGTGGGCTGGTAGGTCATATGGGTGCTCTGAAGTCCACGGTTCTGTACACCGTCGACTAGGAAAGAGTTGCCGTCGGATGATGCGCCATGAAAGGACATATTGGCCAGTCCGAGGTTCTGACTCTTGGGGCTGGCGGGGTCATTGCGAAAGTTGCTGATGCGAGAAACCCCTGCATCGAGCAGGTTCAGATCCAGAAGTCTCCTCCCGTTCAGTGGCAACTCGGTCAGTTGCCGGCTATCGACGACCATGCCCATGTCGGAAGTGTCTGTGTTGATGAGCGGTGCCGCAGCCGTGACATCCACCTGCTCGGCGGCATCTCCTACGTTCAGTACGATATCCACGCGCGGCGTCTGGGCCACTTGCAATGAAATGTCAGAGATCACGGCTTTCTTGAATCCAGTAACCTCAGCGGTGATTCTATAGACGCCCGCCGGTAGCGTCGGGGCAACATAATCTCCACTCTGGTCAGTCGTCACCGTGCGCGTGAGCCCTGTATCCTTGTTGACGATCGTGATCGTCACACCCGGAACGACCGCTCCACTTTGGTCGGAGACTCTACCGACTAATGTTGCGGTTACCACTTGGGTGATGGCGTTTCCCGGGACCAAGCATACGGCTATGAGGAGATAAGTTAGCGACTTGGCAATGTTTTTCACGCGAGTGCCTCCTTAGATTCTGTAACTAATGATAGAATCCTGAGCCATCGAGGAAGTTAAAGCGACCTTTTGCCTAGAGCAGTTTGCTTCTGGTGGGGTGATTCTTGGTGGGAGATCACGCGTTGTCAAGGCCGCCAGAGCCGTGATCTAGAGAATTTTTGACAGTCGCTGAATCCATTAAGCTGTTCATAAGGAAACAGATTAGCGCTGAAGATGTTTCGATTTGCATTCGATATATCCCAAAATTTGATCTTTTTTTTAGGGCTGACCGCTCATAAGGTCGTAACCTCCGGTTGATTCCAGTAACCGTTGGGAGACCAATATGAGCCCACTTAGGCTGACTTATTATGGCTGTTTAAGCACACTCCGATAATGGGAGTTTACTGCTTTGGCTTATCCCTATTACCTTGGTGAGAATCTGATCTCTTGTGCGGCTTCGCGGGACTTCGTGGGCTTTGTCAATCTTGCCCAGCGCAATATTGACGTTGTCCTGAACGCTCCTCAAGAACTGCCGTCCGTTACGAAGCTCAGAGTCTCGGCAATCCTTTCTCTGGTGGCCAGGGCAGTTTATCGAACAGGAGCAGACCCCGCGAAACTGCAATCTCTGGTTCTGGAAGCCTACCGAACGCTGAGCAAAATCCCAGCTCGCGAGAGGGATGAGATTCGGGCAATGCTGGTCACCTTCTCTTCGGAAGCGCTCAAGCTAGTTCCAGATGCCCTTCAACCGCATTCGAGCCTCCTGCAGCGGTTTTTTGACCAAATCGAACAGGACAAGGATGGCTTACTCACCGTGGATCGTGTCGCACACAGTCTGCAGCTCAGCGCCTCGCACCTCTGCCGTGCGATTAGGTCCGCCACTGGCCGTACGCCAAGCGAATACATTCGTCTCGCAAAGCTGACCCGTGCCCGTGATATGCTTGCGACCCATTCGGTGACTCAGGCAGCGTTGGATAGCGGATTCAGCAAGGTCAGCACGTTTATTTCACTCTTCCGAAAGAATTACGGCGAGACGCCAGGCGCCTTCAAACGCCGTATTCTGATGGGGCGCCCATCTTAAGAATTTTCAGCTCGTATCAGACCAGAGGTGTGTTCGGCTTGGGAAAGCGCCGGACGTCTTGAAGCGGAGCTTTGTTGCTTCCTTCATCAGCAAAGCACTAACTGCCTAGGAAAGCTGGCATAGGTTGGTTGCCAACTCTGGCTGGAGCGAACGCAACGTTCGAGGCTTCATGGGATGCGATCAGGGGAGCAGAGCCGACCGTTTCTCGACTGTCTTTTCTAATTTTTTTGCACTTAGGCGGACTACTGGTCTCGCTCCTGCTGAACAAGAGCAGGTTGTTGGCGATGGGGCTGAGTCCAACCCACCGGTTCATTCCATTCATTCTGTGATCGCAGCGGCACAGCAGTTGGTCCGTCCTTCTGCGTTTCAGGACGATGACCGTCCGGATGTTGCGTTTTTTTACCTGAACCAATGGACCGAGCCGGCTTCGCTCTTTCTCTCGAGGTTAGGCGCAAACGTGGTATCCCAAAATTCGACTGTACTTTTAAATGCAGGGCAGGGTGCGAGAGGTGAAAATCTCCAAGGCAATCTGCAATAGTGCGGTGCTGCCTCAGATGCCGCCGATCCACTCGTCTCGGAGTGCCACCGATATCGACTCCGACACGATATGGATGAACCGAGTCCGTCACTCGATTCTCGTCTCCGTCATTTTGGGAAGTCATGTGGGTTGTCGTATCAATCGTGAAGCCCAGCCGGGAGCCTTCGGTTTGCCACCGAGACCAAGGGACTGAGTCAGTCAAACACTACTTCACATCCACTCGCGATGTGTCCAACACTCGAAGCCAGTTCTCTCCAAGGATTTTTTGGATAGTCTCCGGGCTGTAACCCTTGCCCAAAAGGGCTTCGGTCAGTTTTGGATAGCAAGTGGCGTCGAAGTCCCGAAGCCAGAAGGTACCCCACATCAAGTCGAGACCGATACCTACATGGTCTGCCCCAATCAAGTTAATCAAGTAGTCCACGGTCGTCACGTAGTCGTCGATCGTCGGGGCAGGTTGCTTGTCGGAATAGGTCTCCCTCCAGGGTGTACCGTAGAAGGTTGACGGTCCGTTCTTCCATTCGTCATGGAGTAGAGCATCCAGTTCGGAAATGTACTCACGGGAATGATCGTTAGGAGCACGCATCATTTGCATCGAGCGTGTGCGCCACGATGCTGTCTCGTAGCTACGTCTCCAATCCCAGTACTTTTGAGCTAAGAATGACCCGTGCCCATGAACTCCAATCAGTCCGCCCTTTGCAGCGACCAACTTCAGAAGCTCGTCGCTTAGATTCTGCGGATGATTGCTGAAGTGCTTGGCGCCAACATGACTGGCCACTACCGGAGCCTGGCTGGCGTCGATGATCTGGAATTGAGTAGCTTCAGTGGCATGGGAAATATCGATCAGGATTCCTAGGCGATTCATCTCTCGGATGATCTCGCGTCCGCGATCGTTGATGCCGTTCCACACCTGCACCTCATCTCCATAAGAATCAGCAAAGGAGCTCGTCGTTCTATGGTGCACGAATTGGGTCATGCGGACTCCAGCACGGTACAGGAACCGGAGTACGTCAAGGTCCCCATCCATGTCAAAGCCACCCTCAAGACCCAGGACCTGTGCCATCTTCCCGCTCGCAACGATTCGACGCACGTCAGCCGAAGTGAGCGCGAGTTCCATCTTGTCGGAGTTGGTCTCAATCACGCGATACAGGGTCTCAATCAGCCGGCACGCTTGCTTGATGGTGTAGTTATACCGGTTGTACTGGTCCTCCAAGTACAGGGCATGGATCACAACATTCACACCCCCCTGTTTCGCTCGGGCAAAGTCAAACAGGCCCGTGGTCTGCGGTCTCCACGGATCGATTCCCTCGTGAAAAACACGGCTGATGATGTGAACGTGCCCGTCGACAACGATTGCCTTTTCGTGCAGTTGTGAGGCCGACAACTTCTCAGAGCCTTCTGGCATTCTGTCTTCCTCCTCAATTCCTCATAGTTATTCATCTGGGCCGACCCATTTCATGTCGGATAGGAGCTTCACCAAGCGCTCAAAGGCTCAGGACTTCTTCGACAAGGTGGAGTTACTCTAAGAATCCAAACACTCACTTTGCAGGCAGTTGAGCAATTACGTTCTCCATGCGAAGCAGGACCTTGTCAACGGTCTCGGCGATAAAGTCAATCTCGTCGTCGGTGGTGATAAAGGGCGGCGCTACATGGAGAATGCCTTCTGACATACGTGCGGCCGCGCAGCCCATTTCTAGAAGGCATTGGACAACTTCCTTAGCGATCGCATAGTGGCCGTGAAGTCCGCGTGCCAGAGACTCCCCAGTACGGGGATTCATGAGTTCGATACCCACCCAGCAACCCAGGCGTCGGACATCTTTGACAATATTCTTATTGCGCACGCTGTTGAGCCTGTTCTCAAGCTTGGTCCCCACGGCTTCTGCCACCTTATCCATCCTCTCCGTGGCGAAGATCTCGAGAGTCTTCGCGCCGGCTGCAGCAGAAGCCCCGTGACCACCATAGCTCTGGACTGATGGCGACGGCACGTTGTCTCCAAATGCCTGATACACGTGCTCTCGAACCACCATCGCGGCAATTGGCGCATAGCTCGCGCTCAGAGCCTTGGCTACGACCATAATATCGGGGACGACGTCCCAATGCTCGATTGCCCACTTCTTACCGCTCCGGCAGCAACCGACCAACGTCTCGTCAGCGATGAGAAGGATTCCAAATTCGTCACAGATTTGCCGTATCCTAGGCCAGTAGTCTTTGTCGGGGATACGGAATTCGGTGATGGCTACAGGCTCACCAATAAATGCGGCAACGGTCTCGGGGCCTTCCAGTTCGAGTTTCGTCCGGAGCTCTTCAGCCGCAATCAGATCGTTTGTTCCCGTTGGGGGCATGACACTGAGACACCCGGGGAGCAAAGGATAATACATGGCGTCGCGGTGACGGCGTCCCGAAGCTGCGTACCCTCCCATTCCGGCACCGTGGTACGAGCCGTATCGCGAGATGAACTTGTATCGATGGTGATCGCCACGCAGACGGTGGTACTGTCGTGCCAGCTTGAGGGCCGCTTCGGTAGCTTCTGAACCAGAACTTGTCAGAAAACACCTAGACAAGTCGCCTGGAGCTGATTCCGCAAGCCGGTCGGCGAGTTCGATCGCTCCCTCTGTGGTGAAAAAAATCGGACCAGCTGTGGCCACTTTGCGTGCTTGCAGAGCCATCGCGTCTACGATGTCGTCTCGTCCGTGGCCGAGAGGCGCTTGCCACATAGAGGAACAAAGATCGAAGTACTTGTTGCCGTCGGCATCGAAGAGCCAGCTTCCCTTACCATGCGTGAAAACACGAAGCATGCCCCTATCGATCAGGTCGGCCCGAGGGCTCTCGTGGATCCAGAGGTGCTGAAGCACGGCCTCTTTGGATGAAGAAATCTTCATTGCGAACTCCTTTAGCTTCGGGAAGCCCTACAGAATCGTCCTCTCCAGCAGTGTATCTCTGGCTCCGGTCCCAATTTCCCGGCTGGCTAGGAACAGTCAATTGTAATATCCTATAAGTGAAAACATAATGCTGAGTTTCTGGATCGTCGCTTCTCAGCTGGAAAATGTCAAGGCCTTTTGTGGACGTCTGAAAGGGCTGTTCTCAAAGTATCACTGTCAGCGGGTTGTCGGATCTATCGATTCTCCCTACAAACGCTGAAGTGAACCCACTTGAAGCGACGGCAGACGCTGAATCTTTCCGCTCACAGCGAACATCACGATCGCCGCAGTCAGCGGCAGTAGCCCGCCAATCACGAAAACCGTATCGAACGAATTCTGCGCGTCTACTAGCGTTCCAATGGCGTGGGTAAAGAGAATGGAGCCTAGCGCTCCTCCGCATCCTGAGAGTCCGTACAAGGTGCCCACAGCTTCATGAGGCACGATGTCTCCCGGCATGGACATGATGTTCGACGACCAGCTGCCATGTCCGAATGTGGCTATGCTGATCAGAAGGACAAAGGCGAGCGGGGTTGTCGCAGCAATCGACGCGATCGGTGACATCATGCAAACAGCGCTCATAAAGATCATACATCTTCGCGTCTGATCCACGGACCATCCCTTCTTCATTAGACGTGACGCTCCCCAACCCCCGAGTATGAAACCAACGTCCTGCGTGATGAAAGGGATCGTCAACAAGAAACCCGTATTCATCAGAGTGACACCCAAAAACTTATTCAAGTAAAGAGGAAGCCATGAGTAGAAAAGCCAGCCCACTGGTTCTTCTACAAATCTGCCCAGGATCACAGCCCAGGTTAGGCGCTGGCGAAGCAAGAACGACCATCGGCGAGATTGTGGCTGCGGTGTGCATTCTCTTGCGTCCAGATGGGCATCAAGGGTTTCGTCTGGATCTCCATGCGCTGGCTGATACACGGCCCGCCACACGAGTATCCATAGGAGGCCAGGGGCTCCGACGGCTACAAAAGCGAACTGCCAGCCATAGTTAACGATCAGATAAGCAGCAACCGGGGGCGTCAGCATTGCTCCAACGCTGACACCACTGGTAAAAACACCCACGGCCATCGTGCGTTCCCGAACGGGAAACCACTCGGTCAAGACCTTTACGCCGCCAGGGAAGTTGCCAGATTCCGCTGCGCCTAGAAGGAAACGAAAGAAGCTGAAAGCAAGTACGCTCTGGGCAAAGCTGGTGCAAATACCAGCTAATGACCAAATCAGAACGGCAAGGGTAAAGCCCTGGCGAGGGCCGATCCAGTCGATGAAGCGTCCAGAGAACATCTGGCCGAATCCATACGCCAACAGGAATGCATTGATGATCAGAGCAATGTCCGAGGCCCGCAGGCTAAATTGAGTGGTGATTGTCGGAGCGACAATCGAGAACAATTGCCGATCCATGTAGTTGTTCACCGTGATCAGAAAGAGTAGGGCACACAACACCCAGCGATATCGAGCTCTATGATTCAGCATACCGTTTTGGAAGCTCCTTTTGGCATTTCGTGCCTACTTTCTAACTAGCATTTAGGTTGATAAGGGCGGTAGATGCCATAATTCCGAGGATTTGTCTCCATCGTACAGTCAAGGCTCCTGTGGGATCCGAGAGACAGCTGGTCGGCTGTGACCGGAATTATCCGCCTAGCCCCAGGCCTTCCGCCGCGTACCTCCAGTGCTCCAAGGCGTAGTCTGCTGCCGCGAGAGGCCTAAATTCAGGAGACAAAAAGAGCTCCTTTTGCACTAACAAACTCTAGTCATCCGCAATGATGGTCGATCATGAAAACTTGTTCGTTGGTTTTCAGAATAGTGTAAGATGAATCAAAATGCTATTGACATTTTTGTTGAGATCACGCAGAGTCCGCCTGTCGTTACCTTGAAGGAACGGTCCTCCCAAACTACAACCGAGCTCAGAACGATGGGCAAAGAGCCTTGTCGTTTCATTGATTTGGTGCCCGTTAGTCGCCAAAAAGGGGGCGAATATGACAACTAAGACGGGTCTGACCTTGCTGGCTGGCTTTATCGCTATCCTCACGAGTTCTCTCGTCCGAACCAACAACATAACCGTTGCAGCCGGTTCCGAGGCCAAGTACCAAGTTCTGCTTGAACGCGATGTCAAGATCAGGATGCGTGACGGCGTGGATCTGCTAGCAGATGTCTACCATCCAAGCAAGGGAGGACAAGCCGTTGCAGGTGCCTTCCCTGTCATCTTGGTCCGAACTTCGTACAACAAGGAAGTTCGACCGATGAGTTTCATCCCCAATCATGAGTCCTTCGTCGAGCAAGGCTATGTTGTCGTGATTGAAGATGTTCGTGGACGCTATAAGTCACCTGGACGTTTCTATCATGGCATCTACGAGGCTAACGATGGGTACGATACGATCGAGTGGATTGCCAAGCAGCCATGGTCGAATGGCAAGATCGGCATGACCGGCGTTTCTTATTTAGCCGCGGTTCAACAGGCGGCAGCGGTATCCGGTGCTCCTCACCTTGCGTCGATGTTCCACATTCAGGCGCCCATGTCCTACTACCAGAACGGGGTGCGTCGTGGTGGTGCGTTCATCCAGATGGTGGTGCCAATCGCCTTTCTCTTCGCTTCAACCAGTCGGGAGGCAAACGAGGATCCCATACTGAAGAAAAGCCTACTCGACGCCGCGATGAAGGGGCCTGAATGGTTGAAGAGGTGGCCCTTTGATCGCGGGAAGACTCTGCTCAGTCGTGTTCCCGAAGACGAGCGCTTCCTGATCGATACTTGGGTTCATGCCGACTACGACTCGTACTATAGGGAAAATGCATTATGGGAGCCTCATCTGTTTCTGGACAAGTACAGAGATGTTCCCGGGTACTACGTAGGCGGCTGGTATGATTTGTATCGGGAAAACGAGTTCTACAGCACACTGGCGCCCCGAAAGAAAGGACCGTTCAAACTTCTAATGGGACCCTGGGCTCACGGCACTTTTGGGGCGTCCTATTTAGGAACTGTAGACTTCGGGCCCGAAGCTGCTCTGAGTGCCGAGGCACAGATGGAGTTACAACTGAAGTGGTTCGACCAGACACTGAAGGGCAATGATCCCCCCAGCGCTTCCGAGCCTCCGGTTCGGCTGTTCCGTATGGGCGGTGGAGACGGCAGAAAAGACGGTGCCGGCAGGCTTCGCCATGGCGGGAGTTGGATTTCAGAAAACACCTGGCCACTGGCGAATACACAGTTTACGAATTACTACCTTCAGGAGAAAAATTCCTTGGTTTCCAGCCCTTCCGCGCTGGCGAAGTCCCTCAGCACTTATTTCTACGATCCCCAGGATCCTGTGCCTACTGTTGGCGGCGCGTCTTACTACTTTATCTATCCTACGAAACCTCCCACTGATCCGACCCGTTGGTATGTTCCCTATGGGCCGCAGGATCAAACGGAGTCTACAGCGTGCCTCTTTTGCAAGACGACGTTGCCGCTAGCAGCTCGGCAAGATGTTCTTGTGTTCCAAACGGCTGCACTGGAGAGGGATGTGGAGGTGACGGGACCGTTGACGATCAAATTGTGGATCTCGTCGTCTGCCGTGGATACAGACTTTACGGCGAAGCTAATCGATGTTTATCCGCCCAGCGAGGACTATCCCGACGGCTACGCGATGAATCTGGCCGATGGAATCTTACGGACGCACTACCGCAACGGATTCGAGAAGCCGGAGATGATGAAGCCTGGCGAAGTCTACCCATTGACGATTCCGATGTTTGCGACCAGCAACCTTTTCAAGAAGGGCCACCGGATACGGGTCGACATCTCGAGCAGTGACTACCCGGCCTATGATCCGAACCCGAACACGGGCGACCCCTATAGGATAGGCAACCATAGCGTGACGGCGAAGAACGTCGTATATCACGACAAGGATCGGCCGTCGCATATCATCCTGCCTATCATTTCCCGGTGAAGAGGTTGTGAACGAGCGGAGAGGTCCAGTGGGGAAGCCGGATTTGTAAGATGTTCCTCCCGGTCGAATCAGTGTGTTTACCGGGCGATTTGACCTCTGGGTGCGCGAAACGATCAACACTAAGAGGTAAGGGGGATGCCAGATGGTAGCGCGGATACTTCATGTTCCTTATGTCGTTGCAGGATTTGGTTTGTTCGCAGTTGTGGGACTACTGTGCAGTAAGAATGGAACAACTGAAGTCACTGCGGCAACGGCACAGGCGATTTCCCCGGCGAAATATGAAGTCCTCATCGAGCGTGACATTACGATTCCCATGAGGGATGGCATCGGTTTGGTGGCGGATGTCCATCGTCCCAGTGAGGGTGGCAGACGCGTCGAAGGCCGATTCCCGGTCATCTTGATAAGAACTTGCTACGACAAGGATAACCGCCGTGGAGTCTATCTATTTGACTCATCCTTCTTCGTCAGGCGCGGCTACGTCGTCGTGATTGAAGATGTTCGGGGCCGCTATAAGTCTCCGGGCCGCTTCTATCACGGCATCTACGAGGCCAATGACGGTTACGACACTATTGAGTGGATCGCTAAGCAGCCGTGGTCGAGTGGCAAGATCGGCATGACTGGCCTGTCGTACCTGGCGGCTGTTCAACAAGCTGCAGCAGCGTCGGGCGCGCCGCACCTCGCCTCAATTTTCCATGTTGAGGCACCATTGTCCTATTACCAAAACGGCGTACGACGGGGTGGCGCTTTCGTCCAAATGGTCGTGCCGGTGGCCTTCTACTTTGCCTCGACGAGCCGGGAGGCAATCGCAGATCCCATTCTCAAGAAAGGGCTGATCGAAGCGGATCTGAAGGGCCCTGAGTGGCTCAAGCGCTGGCCCTTCGATCGGGGGAGGACCCTGCTTAGCAGCGTGCCGGAGGATGAGCGCTTCCTGATTGATACCTGGGTTCAAACTAACTATGACAAGTTTTACAAAGACGTCGCTCTGTGGGAACCGCACCTAAGTTTGGAAAAATATGCGGATGTGCCGAGCTATTACTTTGGGGGTTGGTACGATCAATACCGAGAGAATGAGTTCTACAGTACCTTGCGTCCGCACAAGAAGGAACCGATAAAACTCTTAATGGGGCCGTGGGGGCATGGCACGAACGCTTCCTCTTTAGGCGACGTGGACTTCGGTCCGGATGCTGCTCTGACCGAAGAACAGGGAAACAAACTTCAACTTAGTTGGTTCGATCAGACTCTGAAGGGCAACAATACGGGGATCCTTTCTGAACCTCCGGTCCGTCTGTTCCGCATGGGCGGCGGAGATGGCAGGAAAGACGGGGCAGGGAAGCTTCGACACGGCGGGAGTTGGATCGCAGAAAGTTCCTGGCCGCTGGCCAACACGGAGTTCAAACAATACTATTTGCGCGAGAGGAACTCCCTCAGTCAAACGGCCCCTGCTAAATCCGAGCCCGCGAGCGTGTACTTCTATGATCCGAAGGATCCAGTGCCCACTATCGGTGGAGCTTCATACTTCGTGATCCGTTCTGCCACGCCGCCTCGGTATTTTGTGCCGTATGGACCACAGGACCAACGAGAATCGGCCGAATGTCTGGTCTGCAAGACGACGTTACCGCTGGCTGCGCGGCAAGATGTTCTGGTGTTCCAAACGCCTCCACTGGAGCAAGACGTCGAGGTGACCGGCCCGTTAACCATCAAGTTGTGGATCTCGTCTTCTGCGGTGGACACGGACTTCACGGCCAAGCTGATCGATGTCTACCCTCCCAGCGAGGACTATCCCGAAGGCTACGCGATGAATCTCGCCGATGGAATTTTGCGGACGCACTACCGGGACGGATTTGACAAGCCGGAAATGATGAAGGTGGGTGACGTATACGCCTTGACGATTCCGATGTTTGCAACCAGCAACCTTTTCAAGAAGGGCCACAGGATTCGAGTCGACATCTCCAGTAGTGACTACCCAGCCTATGACCCGAACCCGAACACGGGCGACCCCTACATGATTGGCAACCACAGTGTGACGGCGAAGAACGTAGTGTATCACGACAAGGATCGACCGTCCCATATCATCCTGCCTATCATCCCCCGGTGAGTCATCGAGAATTGGGGAGTCAGCCTGCAAACTGCCGCAAACAAATATGATCTGAATCCAGGGAATGGGAGAGCTGAGATGGACGTGGACTTGATACGGGGAGGAACCATTGTGGACGGCACTGGAGGTGCGCCGTTTGACGCTAATATCCTGATTAAGGATGGCCGAATTAGCGACGTTGGCCATTTCCCCGAACACCCCGAGTGGCGCGTACTGGATGCGCAGGGTTTGCTTGTAACTCCAGGCTTTATTGACGTCCACAGTCACTCCGACTTTACGTTGTTCGTTGATCCGCGCGCCGTCAGCTCGATTACGCAGGGCGTAACCCTTGAGATTGTAGGCAACTGCGGGCATGGGTGTGCGCCGATCACTGATCAGGAGATGGCAAAGATCAACATCTACGGTTACCACTCTGATTACGCGATCCCATGGCGCACGATTGCGGAGTATCTGGAGGCGTTGGAGGCTCAGAAGCCCGCCGTAAACGTGGTGACTCTGGTGCCTAACGGTAATTTGCGACTGGCAACCGTTGGCTTGGCAGGCAGGCATGCTAACGCCGATGAGATCAGAAGGATGCGCAAGCTGCTCGAGCAGGGGATGGAAGAGGGAGCGCTGGGCTTCTCGACTGGCCTTGAGTATGGAACAGAACGAGGTGCCACAGAGGCGGAAATCACTGAGTTGTGTCGCTCTGTTGGCAAGGCTGGAGGCGTTTACGCGACCCACACACGGAACGAACTCGGGCAGGCGTGGGAAACAATTGACGAAGCGATCCGCACCAGCGCGACGGCTGGCGTCCCGCTCCAGATTTCTCATATCGGAGTGGTTGCACGTCTGGCCGATGACGCTCGTCGAACCGTGGAACAGGCTATGGCCCAAGTGGAAGCAGCCCGAGTTCGCGGTCAGAATATTACTTTTGATATGCACACCCGTGACTACGGAATAACGAATCTGAGTGCGGTCTTGCCTCCTTGGATTACCGAGGGCGGCAAGAATTCCCTGGAGAAGCGCTTGCGCGACCCGCAGGTTCGGAAGCAACTGAAGGTCTATCCCAACATCATTGTCGCTGAAGCGCAGGGACGCTGGGACAAGATGGTTCTTTTCGAATGCAAGGCGGCGCCGGAACTCTCTCGACGGAGCATTGCAGAAGTGGCGGCCGAGTGGAGAATCGAACCGTTGGAAGCCATCTATGACATTCTTCTAGCTGAGATTGATCACCTCCATGAAGTTATGGTGATTGAGCTGATCTACGACGAATCGGACTTGCGCCTCCCCTTCGATCATCCCAGCTGCATGGTTGGCTCCGATGCGACGGCTTTGGCGACTGACGGGCCTTTGGCAGGCAGGTGTTTCCACGGCGCTTACACTTGGGCGACCTGGTTTCTTCGACACTTTGTTCGTGAAAGGAAGACGTTGGCCATCGAACAAGCGGTGCGTCGCCTTACCTCATTGCCGGCCGAGACCTTCGGGATCAGGGATCGTGGTGTCATTCGGAGGGGGGCATGGGCTGATCTGGCTATCTTTGATCCACTCCATCTGCGAGACCGGGGCACGATCTTCGAACCGAACCAAATCGCAGAAGGCATGGTCCATGTTTTGGTCAACGGCAAGCTTAGCTTGAGAGACGGCGTGATGACTGGTGAGCGGACCGGGCGAATTATTCGTCGAGGAAGCCAATACTAGATTGACAAGCATCCGCCTGTCGTTAGCAATCCTGTTGGGACACTCGCTTGGCGCTGGGGGTGCTTCATGGCTGGCATCTCTTGGACAAGGGGCGAATCGCACCTCCCGCAGGCGCACCAAGCTCCGGCGTTCAATCGGACTCAAATACCGCCCGATTGTCCTTCCAGCAATCTGTTTACGCATTCATAGTATTCACTTCAACTTCTTCTTTGCGCAACTGTTGTGCTGCTGAGGAGTCTTGGATCCCCAGGCAACCGAAACGGATTCTTTCATGACTGGGTTTCAACGCGGTATGAGATCTCAACCCCTGAATTATCGCTGAACCAGAGTATCGAGGGTCTTCCCAATCACAGAGCGCTCCGCTGGAACCACTGGCAGCCGCGATTCCATTCGGCGCAGAGGCTCTGAGCAGGACCAAAAAAAGGACTTGACTTTCGAGCGCAGGCGCATTTAGCATGCGACACAATATTTTGATCCTATTTACAGTATTATGTGTTTTGGAAGGAGAACCCACATGAAGACGTTCATGAAATCACTAGCTTCTCTGCTCGTCACCACGGTCTTCTTGCTCGAAGGAGCCAGCGCCCAAGTGGTCACGGCTACCCTAGTCGGGAGAGTGTCCGATCAAACTGGAGCGGTCGTTCCTGGTGTGACCATCACTATCGTCAACCAGGATACGGGATTCTCGCGCACGGTGACGACTGACCAAGGTGGAGATTATGTTGCTCCGACGCTACCGGCGGGTGTCTATAAAATTACCGCTGAAGTTACTGGATTCAAGAAAGCCGTGATCTCTGACATCTCATTACAAGTGGCCCAGACGCCGCGCGTGGATATCGTACTGAACGTAGGAGACACCGCCGAGCAGGTGGAGGTCACCGCTTCTGCGCCGCTCATCAACACAGACACTTCCGACATGGGCATGGTCGTCGATAGCCGGCAACTGACCGAGCTACCACTCAACGGACGAAAGCTCCTCGACCTGAACCTGCTGGATGCGGCGGTGTCCCGCATCAGCAATTTTCGCAACGATCCGGCGAGCCCCAAGAGTCAGAACCTCGGGCTGGCCAACATTTCCTTCCATGGTGCATCGTCCGATGGCAACTCCTTCCTAGTCGATGGCGTAGAGAATAAGGGAATGCAAACCACGCACATGACCTACCAGCCCACGCTGGAGTCTGTAGCAGAGTTCAAGCAGCAGTCCAATCAGTACGATGCCACAGGAGGTTTTGGCGGAGGCGCCCAGATCAACATCGTAACCAAGTCGGGTACCAATGCGGTCCATGGCCAGTTGTTCGAGTTTCTGCGCAACGACAAGATGGATGCACGGAACTTCTTTGATGCGCAGAAGCCAAAGTATCGGCAGAACCAGTTTGGCGGCGTCGTTGGCGGGCCCATCATCAAGGACCACACATTCTTCTTTTTCAGCGCAGAGGGCATCCGCACGCGCCAGGGGCAGACCCAACTGTTCAGTGTTCCTTCCAATCTGCAGGGGAGCGGAGATTTTGCTGGAGCTGCGACCATCTACGATCCGTCTACCACTCGTCCTGACCCGGCCAATCCTGGTCGATTCCTCCGGGATCCCTTCCCGGGAAATATCATTCCCGCGGGCCGCATAAATCCAACCTCAGCGAAGATCATCCAGGATCTGTTCCCTCGGCCAAATCTTCCTGGAAATGTCGGCAATCTGCGCGCTGCCCCTCTGCGCACCGAGAACAGCGAAGTGTACAGCATCCGGTTGGACCACCGTTTCAATACGGCTCATTCCGTCTTTGGACGATACACCAAGTTCAACAACGAGAAAATCCTAGGGGCTAGCGCCGGATTCACGGGCCTCCCGAACCACTTTGACTTCGTCAACAACCCTGCCAGCGACCTGACGTTCGGCTACACCGCGGTGGTTTCACCACGGGTGGTGAATGAATTGAGGGTGGCATGGAGCACGTGGCACCAAGTGCTTGAGGAGACTACCGGAAGGCTGGGTGAGGGGATCGACTACGCCAAAGAGCTTGGGCTCGACCCATTATGTCCTTGCAGTGGCGATCGAGCTCTGGGTATTCCCCGGTTCAGTATTGCGGGCTTTGGGTTCACCGGCGGCAATGTTGGTGCTCCCAACAATCGGGATGACAATAACTACCAGTTTGTCGATAACCTTTCTTTTACGAAGGGTAACCACCAGATGTCAACCGGAGGGACGGTGCGGTTGTGGCGGGAGAGAGACGCGGGCTTCCATCTCTTCATCAGAGGTGCCTATACGTTCACGGCTCGATATACCGCACTTCCAGGCGTGGCAGCCACCGGGAATGCCCTGGCGGATTTCTTGTTAGGCTTTCCCACTGTAACGCAGATTGGCAGGGGCGATGCTTTCCATGATTACAACAGAAACTTGGGTGGTGGGTATTTTCAAGACAACTGGAAGGTCAGTCCGAACTTGACTTTGAACCTGGGTGTGCGGTGGGAGTATTTTGGACCTTGGCATGACATAGATGAGCGCTTGACCTTTTTCTCGTTCAAGAGCTCCAAAATCGTGTCAACACAGGAACTCATGCAGGAAGGACTGCCATCATCTGGCTATCGAGTGGACAAGAATAACATCGCTCCTCGGATTGGGTTGGCTTGGCGGCCATTCGGGAATAACAAGACCTCGGTCCGAAGTGGCTTTGGGATGTTTCACCTTCCGCATCAATCGCTGTACCTGAGCTTCGGCACGAACAAGGGCCCATTCTATGAGACCCTTGCCTTTAATGCTGATCCAATCACGCCCAATTTGACTATAAACAACGCATTTCCTGCGGGGTTAGGGGCCGGAACGATCACCGCCACTGGGATCCAGCCAGACTGGAAGACCCCATACAATATGCAGTGGAGTCTCGCGATCGAGCGTGAGCTTGCCCAGAATCTGTCTGTTGAGGCGGCTTACATTGGCAACCGAGGCGTAAATCTTGAGCAATCGCCGAATATCAATACGCCGTTGCCAGGTCCTGGAGCGCTGAATTCACGGAGGCGTTATCCTGATTTTGGCGGTATCAACGTGGCGCAACCTCTCGGTGACTCCCACTATCATGCGTTTGAGGTAAACGTGGAACGGAAGTGGGCATCTGGCCTGGGCTTCAAGACTTCCTACGCTTTCTCTAAAGCACTTGCCACTACTGACCTTGGCAATTTTGCATTTCAGGGCGGGACTAACGTCAAAGGAAACCCATTCACAATTGGGATTACAAACAGAGGCCGGTCGGAATTCGATGCCCGCCACAGGTTGGCGCTGAGCTATATTTATGAGTTTCCGTTTGGACGTGGGAAGCAATACGGTGCGACCGCGCCAGGCGTCGTGGACGCTATTCTGGGAGGATGGCAGATCAACGGACTCACGATGATATCGTCGGGCGGTCCGATCGACGTCAGCTTGGCAATAGATAATGCGGGAACAGGCGGCGGTGGGGGCGACGATCGGCCCAACTTGGTGGGTGATCCAAACGCCGGGCCCAAGACACCGCAGCAGTGGTTCAACACGGCCGCCTTTGCCCTTGGCCCAGCGGGACAGTACGGGAATGCTGGCAGAAACGTGATCACAGTCCCGGGGATTCTTAATTTTGACTTCTCGCTAGTCAAGAATTTCCGCGTGCGAGAAGGGCATTCATTGCAGTTCCGATCTGAATTCTTTAACTCCTTTAATCACGCCCAGTTCGATCCACCGAACACGGTTTTTGGGACTGCCAATTTTGGCCGGATCTTCTCGGCTGGAGACGGACGCCAGATTCAGTTTGCGCTGAAGTACAAGTTCTAGCCTTGGACGCTAGGCACCCAGAAACAAGGATAGAGCGGCCACACGATCTGGTGAACGTGTCAAGAGCTGACCGCCAGGTTGTCACATCGGACGGAGGATTCGGGTATCTATGAGTAGAGCAACGCTAATCCTTTGTGGCTTCATGCTTGTGGGCGGCGAGATTAGATTGCGAGCGGACATCAAACTTCCGGCGCTCATCTCTAGTGGCATGGTACTTCAGCAAGGCGTGAAAGTAGCTCTTTGGGGTTTGGCAGATCCTGGGGAACAGGTCACTGTGACGTTAGGTACGCATCAAGTCAAAGGAGTCGGGGATTCTCACGGAGAGTGGAGTGCAAAGCTCGGGCCGCTTGCAGCCGGCGGGCCATTTGCAGTCACTCTGGCTGGAAAAAATACTATTACTCTGCGCGATGTCCTCGTGGGTGAGGTTTGGGTCTGCTCGGGGCAGTCTAATATGGCTATGACTGTGGGTCCGACTCGCCCGCCCTACTTTACCGGCGTTACCAACTATCAAGAGGAACTCCGCACCGCAAACTATCCGATGTTACGTTTGTTTACCGTGGAGAAGGCAGTAGCCCGCAAGACACAGTCCGACGTCAAGGGCTGCTGGGTCTCGGCACGGACGGAGACTGTGAACGACTTCTCGGCAGTCGGATACTTCTTTGGAAGACAGTTACTCCAAACCTTGAACGTGCCGGTCGGGATGATTAACAGTTCTCTGGGTAGCACCACAGCAGAAGTCTGGATGAGTCGCGCTTCCTTAGAATCTGATCCTGAGTTTAAGTCCATTCTCGAAGGCGAAAAAACCGTGCTTGCGCCTTATCCTAAAGTCTTTCAGCAATTTGAGCGTCAGTTTGAGCAATGGAAACGCGACTCAGAAAACGCGGAGAGTGAAGGCCGACCCGTTCCTTCGGCACCCAAGATTCCCGAAGATCCACGGCAGAGCCAGAACCGTCCGGCGGCACTGTATAACGCCATGATCTCTCCCCTGACTTCCTTCGCGATTAAAGGAGTCGTTTGGTATCAGGGAGAATCCAACAGCGACCGGCCAGCCCAGTACCGCAAGCTTTTCCCAGCTTTGATTCGCGACTGGCGGCGCGCCTGGGGGCAAGGGGATTTCCCTTTCCTTTTTGTGCAGCTAGCCAGTTGGGGGATTCAGTACTTTCAGCTTAATTTCCCCGCATTGCGTGAGGCGCAGACGGCAGCGCTAGCACTGCCGAACACAGGGATGGCAGTAACTACTGACATCGGTGATGGTACGGACGGTCATCCGAAGAACAAACAGGATGTAGGCTATCGACTTGCCCTTGCCGCACAAGCCATTGCTTATTCCCGAGACGTTGTCTATACGGGGCCGATCTACGATTCAATGACCACTGAGGGCGAGACGATACGCCTAAGGTTCCGGGAAGCAGGTGATGGATTGACGGGCAAGAATTGGCCGCCCGGCTACCGGAGCGGATTTGAGATTGCGGGCGAGGATAGAAAGTTCGTCGAAGCCGAAGCCAAAATCGAGGGCGAAACTGTCCTCGTGCGCAGCGATAGAATACTCCACCCCGTAGCTGTGCGTTACAACTGGAAAGACAATCCGTGGCACCACCTCTATAACCGAGCCGGGTTACCCGCCGCTCCCTTCCGCACAGACGAGTGGCCGGATGCTCTCCTGCCAAAATGACTCCTCGCTGGCGCCCGATTGTTGTGGCGTTCCTCAAGCCTTGTCGATTCCACTTTCGGAGGACAGTATGAAGAAGGTGTGGTCCGTGTTCTCGAGAAAAGGTTGTGTCACGGTGTCCTGGATACTCCTGAGACTATCGTTCCTTTTCGTGGCAGCCACCATCGTGCTAGAAGCGGGAGCGATCGTGGGCTATGCCCAGGCTGTTGGGGTTAAATCGGAGCTGAGGGTGTGGATTCCAATGCGGGACGGAATCAAACTCTCCGCTAGAGTGTTTCTTCCCAAGGCAGAAGGTAAGTATCCGGCAGTTCTTCAGCGAACTCCATACAACAAGGAAAAATGGACGACAGGTCACGACATGTGGACCGATCAGGGATATGTGTATGTCGTGCAGGATGTCCGAGGTCGTTTTGAATCGGAGGGAGTCTGGTATCCGTTCTTCCAGGAGAAACAAGACGGATATGACACTCTGGCTTGGATCCACAGGCAGCCTTGGTCGAATGGGAAGGTGGGAATGTTTGGTCCGTCTTACAACGCCATTGTCCAGTTTGCGGCCATTCAAGGTGGCGGAGCGCCGTTGCTAACATCGCTTATTCCCACTTTCGTGCATGCGGATGCCTGGGTACGCGGCTGGTACAGTGGTGGCGCATTTTATCTGTTCAACTCCGTATGGTGGGCATGCACGACTGCCGGTCGTGGCGATCAAAGATCAGGGTTAGCTCAGCTGGACTTGGACAAGTTTTATCGCCAGCTTCCATTGATCACACTGAATGAGAAGGCGGGTTGTGGAGGAGCACCATTCTTCAGTGACATTGTCACGCACTATACCCACGATGACTATTGGAAGGCATACGGCATCCATGACGACTACGCTCTCTTTAAGGTACCTAGTCTGTTGATAGGTGGGTGGTACGACTATTACGCTGCAGATACTTTTGCTCAGTACAACGGTCTTGTCAACCATGCCCCCGGCTCCGAAATCGCTCGCTCTCACAAGGTGCTGATGGGGCCATGGGGACACCACCACGGCATGTCAAGTCAGGCAAAGCCGGGCGACAAAGACTACGGCAGGAGCGAAATCGATTTCGGACCTGAATCATCCTTCGAATACCAGCGCTTCTATCTCGACTGGTTCGACCGTACTTTGAAAGGGAGTAAGCCCTCTCCAACTCAGAGTGCGCCCATTCGAATTTTTGTGATGGGGACCAACAAATGGCGAGACGAATACGAGTGGCCGCTAGCTCGGACAAAGTACGTTAAGTACTACCTCCACAGCGCAGGTAACGCGAACACGCTGAATGGAGACGGAGTGCTCTCGCAAGAGGTGCCGAATCAAGAGCCGCCCGACAGTTACACTTATGATCCTGCGGACCCGGTTCCCACGCGCGGAGGCAACCTATCGGTCGGGCCAAGCCCAGCAATCAAGGATCTGCTTTGGGCGGGTCCAAGCGATCAGCGACCTGTCGAATTGCGAAAGGATGTGCTTTCGTACACGTCATCTCCGTTAGAACAGGACACCGAGGTCACAGGCCCGGTTCAGCTCGTCTTGGCGGCAGCGTCGTCCGCTCCAGACACTGACTTCGTAGGCCGCCTCGTAGACGTGTATCCTGATGGCCGTGCCATCAACATCACGGAAGGTGTGATCCGCGCTCGTTTTCGGGAAAAGCGATACTGGGAAAAACCGAACCTTATCTCTCCTGGTGTGATCTATGAGTATCGGATTGATCTTCAGGCAACCAGCAACGTATTCAAGAAAGGTCATCGGTTGCGTGTGGACATTACCAGCAGCAGTTTTCCCCTTTGGGATCGTAATCTGAACACAGGACACCTTCCTTGGCTTGACACCGAAATCCGAAAAGCTGAACAACATATCCATCATAGCCGCCACCATCCTTCACACCTACTCCTTCCCACTATCCGATAGAGCCCACCCGCGGCTCAGGCTGTCGGTGTCTACCGAAGCGGTTAGTGGCAAGCAGGTCCAATGAAGCGCTGTTGAGGGAGAAAATGAGGCTGCACAAAGGGAAAAAGCGACATGAGAGAATACTTCAGAGTTGGGACCGACATAGGCGGGACTTTCACAGATATCGTATTTTCAGGCACAAATGGAACGATTCTAACGAGGAAAGTGCTGTCCACACCGGGCGACTATAGCCGAGGCATTCGGGAAGGCATCCAAGCTGTCTTGACGGCAGAAGGTATTTCTCCGTCGGCCGTCACCGAGGTAGTTCATGGGACCACCATCGTAACAAACACGTGTATCGAGTTAACAGGTTCGCGAGTTGGACTGATCACTACGGAAGGATTTCGCGATGTGCTGGAGATCGCCCGTGGGCGGATGCCTGATCTCTACAACCTGCGATGGAACAAACCGACGCCTCTGGTACCCCGTTATCTCCGGCTTGAAGTTTCTGAACGGATTGGAAAGAACGGTGAGGTGATTCGGAAACTCGACGTAGACCAGGCTAAAGCAGTTATTCGGACGCTACTGGACGCTGGAGTGGAGGCGATCGCTATCTGTTTGTACAATTCTCCGCGTAACCTGAAGCACGAAGAAGAAATTGAAGCTCTGGTGAAGTCGCTTGCGCCCCAGATCTTTGTCAGTAGGTCAACCAAGATCAGGCCGATGCTCAAGGAATACGAGAGAGCGTCTGAAACGGTCGTCAATGCATATGTGATGCCCGTTGTGACCTTGTACCTACGGTCCCTAAAGGCAAGCTTGAATTCGATTGATGTCCAAGCCCCGATCTATGTCATGCAGTCAAGTGGCGGAATGATCAGTGCCGATCAGGCAGCGGAAATGCCGGTCGAGATTGTTGAATGCGGGCCGGCAGCGGGAGTCGTGGGAGCTTCATATGTTTCTCAACAATTGAACATTGCTGACATCGTGACGCTGGATCTGGGCGGAACTACCACTAAGGCATCGGTTGTGGAGAGTGGCCGCTACACGCGATCCGCAGAGTACGAAGTAGGGGCTGGCATTCATCGTGCGAGCCGGCTGCATAAAGGCAAAGGGTACGTTCTTAGAATACCGTCTATCGATATCGCGGAGATCGGAGCTGGAGGTGGCAGTCTTGTGTGGAGGGATCAGGGCGGTCTGGTGAATGTCGGTCCCAAGAGTGCAGGGGCCGTCCCTGGACCGATCTGCTACGACAAAGGAGGTGAGGAGCCGACGTTGACGGACTCCTATGTCATTCTTGGATATATGAATCCTTCTCATCTCCTGGGTGGCGACTTCGTGCTGAACGCGGAGAAGGCGAGGCGAATTTATCAACAGAAGGTTTCTGCCGATCTGAATCGCGGTGTTGTCGAGGCCGCATACGGAGTGTATGAGATTGCCAATTCCAATATCCGTCGCGCAATCACAGCGGTCTCTTCAGAGAGAGGGAGAGACCCTCGAAAGTTCTCACTCTTTGTTTTCGGAGGTGCTGGGGCATTGCACGGGGCTGCGGTGGCAAGATCGATGGGAATGAGGGAAGTCATCATTGCTCCAATGGCTGGTGTGTTCAGCGCGTATGGACTTCTCTGTGCAGATATCCAGCGTATCTATGTGAGTGCATTCGACGCCTTGTTAGAGAGGAGTGTTGTGGAAAGTGTAAATCAGCTCCTGCATCAGATGACAGAACAAGCACTAACAACAGCCCGCGAACATGGGTACTCTGCGGAAGTCATTCAGATTCATAAGTACGCCGATCTTAGGTATCACCGGCAGCAGTCGGAGTTAACGATTGCTCTTCCTGACGGGATATTAGCGGAGAACAATCTCTGCCACCTTCAAGAGGCTTTCAGTAAGGAGTACGAGAGCACTTTTGGGTTCCGACTTTCAAATACACCTGTAGAGATCGTGAATCTGCGAGTTTCTACGACGATTCCAATTATCAAGCCGAGTCTTACAGCACCTAAAGGAAAGAACTCCATCTCACAGAAGAGGGTTGGATACCGAAGTGCATTCTTCGGTGAGTTGCACGGGATGATGAATGTACCGGTCTTCGCCCTGGACGAAATCAGTGTGGATGGAGTCCCGGGCCCTGCGCTCATTGACACCTACGACTCAACAATTGTTGTTCCCCCGCAGTCTACTGTTCGGAAGTCACAAGGTAACCTGGTAATTAAACTTAGCTAGGCTAGGGCTAGTCTAAACGAATCTAACTAATTTTAGATGGAAAGGTACTGGGTAGATGGCAAGAACAAACCGTAACGACCAAGTTGATCTGGTGACGATGTACCTGATCAACAACCTATTGTTTTCCTTGGTGGATGAGATGTCACTAGCAGTGGTTCGGACATCGTTCTCGTCTCTGGCCAGAGATGCGTTCGACTTTCAATGCGCAATTTTCAAAGCCAACGGCGATCTCATCATGGAAGGAGAAGGCACGATACTGCACTCCTTGGCCTATTGCTACATGATTCGCCGACTTCGCGAGAAGTACGGCGACGATATTCATCCGGGTGATGTATTCCTCAACAATGACCCTTATCATGATGCTTCGCATTTGCCAGATATTTATATGTTGGAACCAGTTTTTCTCAATGGAAGGCTGATCGCGTGGGCATGCTCTGGCGGACACCAAGCCGATGTTGGCGGAAGGGTAGCCGGCAGTTGCGCTTGTGATTCTACGGAGATTTACCAGGAGGGCTTGAGAATTCCCCTCGTGAAATTCTATGAGAAAGGCACTCCAAATCGGTCTGTCGTCGACATGATCAAGTTCAATTCGAGGTTGCCTGAGACAATTGCCGGAGACTTGGAGTCGCATCATGCCGCGTGCCATACGGGTAAGACTCGACTGCTGGAAATGACTCAAACCTACACGTGGGAGACGCTCGAGATGTATATCGATGAGCTGATGAACTATTCTGAGCGGAGGACTCGGGAAGAGATCAGAAAGTTGCCGAATGGAGAATACGAGTTCACTGATTACCTGGACGACGATGGGTTTGAAGACAAACTGGTCCCCATCAAGCTGAAGATCCTTGTCGAGGAAGAGACAATTACCTACGATTTCACGGGCACAGCTCCCCAGATCAAGGGGTCTATGAATGACCCGATTGGAACAACCAGGGCGATGATTCTGATTGGTCTGCGGTGCATGATTGACTCAGAAATCCCTCGTAATAGCGGCGTCTGGCGACCGGTGAAGATGATCATTCCTGAAGGCAGCCTCCTGAACCCGAAACTGCCAGGCGCCTGTGGGGGACGCGGAGCCACACTGTCACGAATCATGGATGTGTTGATGGGTGCCGAGGCCCAAATTGTGCCTGACCGGATGCCGGCCTGTGAGTCTGGTGCCGACTGGCTGATCTCCATGGGCACGAATGATCGCGAGTACGGATACACCGTACTCACAGAGTGTTTGTGGGGTGGCTGGGGAGGACGGCCGTTTGCAGACGGCGTTGATTTTTGCACGCCCATTTTCTTGGACGGCGGCAATCAAGTGTGTGAGTTGAATGAGAAGATGTATCCGTTCATGTACAAACGGTATTCTTATGTTCCTGACACGGAAGGAGCGGGAAAATTTCGGGGGAGCTTCGCAGTCCAAAAGGAGTGGGAGTTCCTGGGCGAAGAGGGAACGCTTCAGATGCGAACGGAGCGGCAGAGGACCCAACCCTGGGCGTTGAACGGTGGTTCACCCGGAGCGTTCTCGCAAACCATACTGAGGCGCAGCAACGGCGAAATCTACAAGATGAACAAAGAAACGGTAACGATCAGGAAGGGAGATTCCGTCTGTGTAATGACTTCAGGTGCAGGGGGCTGGGGAAATCCACTTGAGCGTGATCCGAAATTGGTCTTGAGGGATGTCCGCCATGGGGGGGTAAGTTTAAAGCGTGCACAGGAGGTTTATGGAGTCGTTATCGAAGAGGCGAGATTCGAGGTAGATCAGGAAGCGACGAAGAGGATACGCAAGGAAAGAGAACCACAAGACAGTAGCTATTTTAACAAGAGTAAGAGGCAGGAGCGTCTCAACAAGGGAAGCCAATAGGTCGTCCGTCAGCCTTAGTCAAGCCGTAGGCAAAACTTTACTTTCTAGGGACACGCACGATAAGGTCGTGTGTTCGGGGACTTATTCTGTTTTAGAGTGCCGGATTGCGGCGGCTGCGGAGATTATGGCGGCGGCTCGCTCGATACCTTGGCGGCCGCCTTTGGAGGTACAGGAGAAAATGCGATAGCGCTAAGTGGGACAAAGAAGGCTCCTTACCAGTAAGCCTGCTCATTTGTGGCTAGATTCGGTGCTGTAATAGGAACCGACGGTCTACGATCATCGGCCAATGTGGGTACCAGCTCTACCCATTTTCTGAACCAGCAGGTCCCATCGGCTCATTTCTAACCCATGCCACTCAGCCCCACGCGCTCCATCCTGGACAGTTTGGCAGGTCGATAAATGCGGACTCCTACTCAGCTAAGCGTTAGACGCTGGCGCGCTTCTACAACTCGATGAAGTTCCGGATTTCCTCTTGTACGGAAAGCGCAGATCCTCCTTCGCAGACTTCGATGAATGCCCGAAACGTCTTGCGCCCGGTGGGTCTAATTTAGAAAGGTGAGAATGAAGCTTGTCATTCACGATCCAGCTTGGCCGATCTATGAGCCGGGACTCCGGGAGCTTCTCGGCAACGATTGGACGATTTCGGTCGGGAGCAATGACCTCCAGTGGTTAGTCAGTGAACTGCCGGATGCGGACGCTCTGATCGCCGTCGATCTTCCCGGTCAAGCGCTCCCCGCGGCGGAGAATCTGAAACTATTTCTTTATCCCGGAGCGGGGTTCGTTCAACAGCACTCCGATGAGCTGCCGGCAGGTTGTGTCTTGAGTAACGTGTTTGAACATGAAGTTCCCATTGCAGAGTACGTGATGATGGCTATTCTGATGTTCCAAACTCGTGTGAGCGATTTCGAGCAAACCTTTCGCGCCGGTAGTTGGAGCGGCACAGGTCGTATTGGAGGAGAATAGCATGAGGAGGCACAGGGCAAGACGGTCGGCCTCATCGGCTATGGACAGACACATAGGACAAGCGATCGCGAAGCGAGCTGCGTCATTTCGCAATGCGAGTGCAGGTCATTAGACAGAGACCTCAGATAACGGCAAGTCCAGGCGTCTTCGCAGACTATTTGGGTGGGCCGGAAAACCTTCAACGGCTGCTGGCAACGAGTCATTTTGTTGTGATTGCCTGCCCCCTGACAGCACAGACTCGAGGGTGGATAGGCGCCAGGGAGTTGAATCTTATGCTTCCAGATAGCGTGTTGATCAACGTCGCCAGAGCTGAGATCGTGCAGGAAAAACCTCTGTTTGAGGTTCTCAAGAGCAATCGGATTCGAGGTGCAGCGCTCGATGTCTGGTATCAAAATCCAAAGACCTTGACCCAAACCATCCATGGCTCTCAATACGAGTTTCATCTCCTGCCTAACGTGCTCGTGACACCTCATTTCTCGGCCTGGACTGGGCCGATGATTCAAAGGCGGGTGAGAAAAATCGCAGATAACCTGAAACGCCTCGAGCAAGGCATGGAACTAGAGCGAGTTGTTATGGTGGGCAGTTGGCGTAGATAGAAGTCGTTATGCACATACTTGTTCGTGATCGCTGAAGAGAGTCTGAATCAGGGTGTTCCCTTGCAGTCTGTGCTGATTGGTCGCAATGCTGCCGCGCTTCGCGACGAGCTTCATCGTTACGGTGTTTCACGGATCGCCTCATGTCATCGAAGCCAGAGAAGGGAAGAGCTGTGCTGAGGCGATTTTGGAGACTTTCTCGCCTACCTTGGAACAGAGAGATCTTCGGGTCCGCATCACAGCGAGAGAAGAAACTCAGTCAGAAGGAGTCGACTTGAGGACCGCCCCCGTGGTCATCGGAGGCGGCTGGGGAGTCGGTAGCGAGGAAGGGTTTCGAATTCTGGAGGAATTGGCCGGCTTGCTCGGCGCCGCTGTCGGAGGGTCGCGCGTGGCCACAAATAATGGATGGCGGGCACATGCTCAGCAGATCGGCCTCACAGGAAACCGCATTGCTCCGAACCTATACATCGCATGCGGAATCAGCGGCGCGATTCAGCACCTTGTCGGTTGCAAAGGTGCCAAACACGTCATGGACAAAGGAGCGCCGTTCTTCCGGAGGGCCGACTATGGCGTGGTCGGAGATCTCCATGAGATTCTCCCTGCCCTGATTTCTGAGATCCGGAAAAAGAAATCGGCTTAGAAGACGATCATCCCTGCCTTGCTTCGAGAGTCTACCTTCCTTTGACTGGCCACTCTCATGGGCTTGTTGTCGTGGGAATGGCCGATAGAGTAAATGATATTCCCCAACCTGCTTCTCAAAGGCTGAAGTGGTTGGACGGACAGAAAATGGCCATGACGGAAGCGACTACAGTTCCGCAGATTCGAGGACGTTCATGCCCGATGATCGAGTTGCACGCGAGGTTTTCTGGAATATATCTCTCGCGGGAGAGCTAGCCTTCTACGCCTTGGCTCTCCTCGCGCTGGGGCTGTTTGGTTGTGGCATTTCCAGGTATCTGAAGAAAGTCCTGAGGGGCAAACCAACCACATTGCCCTGGAAGGCGATCCGAACGAGCCTGGCAAAGTCCCTTGCTGAGATTCTCGCGAATCGCAGCGTCGCTCGCCGGCATCGACTCGCCGGAGTGATGCACCTGTTGATCATGTGGGGTTTTGTCACTCTCTTCATTGGGACCATCATTGTTTCCATCGAGTACGACCTTTTCCAGAAGCTGCTCAGACAGCATCGCGGCTTCTGGGTCGGACGCTTCTTTCGAGGTTACGAGCTCGTACTGGACACGATGGGGGCTCTATTCCTGATTGGTCTCCTGGGAGCACTTCTGCGCCGCTACGCACTCAAACGTGCTCAACTGACGTGGAAGCCCGTCGACCCTTGCTGCCCGTTTGGCTGCTCCTGATAGGGTTGACCGGATTTGTGGTGGAAGGAATGCGGCTGGCCGCTACCGCGGCTGAACTCGGGTATGCGCCTTATTGGTCTCCGGTCTTTTCCGGTGTCTGGGAAGGGATCGACCCACACGTCATCCGCTCCTGGCACTGGTACACCTGGTGGTTTCACGGAGCACTCGCTTTGGGATGGACTGCAGCGCTGCCCTTCACGCCGAAGGTGATGCACACTCTGACCGCGGGCGTGAACGTTCTGCTTCGAGACCTTCGACCCAAAGGGAAGCTGGCTGTGGTCGATGTGGAGGCGGCTTTTGAGAATAACTCTCCGCTGGGTTTTGTAACCCTCGAGGACCTAGCACGAAAGGATCTGCTCGACCTGGATAGTTGCACGGAATGCGGTCGGTGCGAGATGAATTGTCCTGCCCACAATTCCGGCAAGCTGCTCTCGCCTCGCACTATTGTGACGCAGTTACGCGATCTCGCCGATCGTGAAACCCCGCTGTTCGGAAAAGTCTCCGAGCGGCAACCCATCATGCAAGCCACCATTCGGGCCGAGGAGATTTGGGCGTGCACGACTTGCATGGCCTGCGTCGAAGCCTGTCCCGTGTATATCGATCCTCTCGGCAAGATCCTGGAACTGAGGCGGGGTGAGGTAATGATTGGCGATCGCTACCCGGATACCTTCGCAGACGTTTTCACAGGCACCCAGAAGCGAGGCAATCCTTGGAATCAACATCCCTCCAGCCGGCTCGAGTGGGCGAAGGGTCTGCCCGTACGAACGACCACTCCAGGTTCATCTTCAAACATGCGTTGGATCGTGTCGCGCGAAAGATTCCACTGCTCTGCCAATTCGGTTACCGTATAGTGGCGTTCAAGCAACTTTTCTGCCTGCTCTTGCCCCAGCAGCTTCATAGAACTACCCTCTAAAGACCTAGCACAGTCGGCACCGGGCTTTCATCGGCGAGCTACCTATATGCCGAGTTTCCAATCTGCGCAAATTGCCATCGGCCCAAGATGAAAGGGGCTGCTGGAAACTGTTGCCTCAATCTGGTCAAAAATCTCGAATCTCCTTCGGCAAAATAAAGAGTACGGCCAAACATTTTTTGTGTGAGTTTGTGCCATTCTGAATTGCCTCTATTGAACAGGTGATCATCCAGATTCCCGCATGCGCTGATTGCCGGGCAAACAGCTGGCCATGAGGAGGAACTGTGAGGTGCCGCTAAAACGCCCAGTTCTGGTATCGGTTTGGGCGCTGATTGCGATGGCTGGGGGAGGATGGCAACCAGTCCACGCCCAAGTGACCGCGGCGGAGCTTCGCGGCCTGGTAAAGGATCCGTCTGCGAATGTAGTTCCTGGAGCTGCAGTCCGGGTTCAAAACCTGAATACTGGACTCAGCCGAACTGTGCAGACTGCTGAGGACGGCTCGTACAGTTTCTTGGGCTTAAGACCGGGTGGGTACTCC
>Ga0187893_10001854_pt1 | contig 48547 bp, 50 predicted proteins | sample MA1701074metaG_FD_139574 | JGI IMG/M metagenome (GOLD analysis project Ga0187893, IMG submission 139574) | White microbial mat communities from a basaltic lava cave in the Kipuka Kanohina Cave System on the Island of Hawaii, USA - MA170107-4 metaG ... | reverse complement strand
GCGCCAGGCGAGCGGTCCACGCTCTGAGACTTCAAATCTCAAATCCCGTCACACCCTTCCCACTTTCCCAAAACCCTGCGAGCCGCGAACTTCAGTTCGCGCGGACCTTCGAATTCCCTGGGGTGGCGCTGCGTTTGACACGCCCGCGCGCCCGAGTAATCGAGTTTTGGGATAGAAGTGTAGGTCGGGTCATCGACCCGACATCATTCCCAAACGCGTAACCCCAACCAATACGCCAACGACGTTCCGTTTCAATCCAAAACGCCACCGGCGTTCCGTTTCAATCCAATACGCCAACGGCGTTGCGTCCTCAAGCCCAGGGTTGCCGCAACGCGGCTACCCTGGGTGACATTCGCAATCATTGAACAACCCCATCGGGGTTGCGGCTTTCGCCACCGCCCCAAGAGGCGCGAGCGGTCAATCGTGCTCAAAACCATCGCCCCAACGGGGCGACGGATTGTAGCCACGGGTGAAATCCGCCGTACGCGGACGAAACCCGTGGAACGATGTAGGTTCTCACGATCCCGCCCTGGACTGGGCGGAGGAAAACTCGGCGCGCCGTGCATTGCGCCGTTCCCCTCGTCAACGTCCCGTAGGGACGCGCGAAAGTAGCCCCCCAGTTCACTGGGGGGTACGCGTCGAAACAAACAACTCTCCCCCCTCTCCCAGCGGGGGAGGGGCCGGGGGTGAGGGTGATGTAGCGCCGCCCTTCGTGTGTGACGCAGATCAGTATCGCGTCAGAAGTGTAGGTCGGGTCATCGACCCGACATCTTAAGCAAACGCGTGCGCTTTAGCTCTTGGCTCATCGTCGAACCGTCACTGATCACTATCTCTGTGGCCGTGGAGGCAGTTTGCCGAGCTTCTCCAGGCGCGACTGAATTGCTCCAGTGGTACGCTTGTGCAGCTGAGCCAACTCTGTGACTGACCTGCCACCCGTGAACTCCTCGCAAAGCTGCTGATCCTCCGCAGCCTCCCAAGACTGTCCAGCGTGCTCAGGCAAGGTTCTATCATCTCGCTTTGCCCTCTGCACAAGATGCTCTAGCGCACGGACCGCGGTGTGTAACGCACGCACAACGTCTGCCTGCTGATATGGGCTCTCTGCCGGTAGTACTCGCCCAGTCACGGGACACCGACCGTCCGCCAAGGCCTGAATAATTTGTAATGCCTCGCTAGTAGTCATGACAAGACCATGCTGCATCGTTTGCCCAACGGCTCCCCGATTGTTGTCACCGCCCCAGCACCGGCAACCCCACACGCGTCGGCCTTGCGATCAGGTCATAATCCTGTCGCGCCCGGCAGCGCACGGACATGAATTCCCCAGGGGCTGCCTCGCTTGATTCGACATAGGTCACGCTGTCCACCCCCGGCGCCTGACCCTGATGCCTTGCTATCGCCAATGGAACGAGCCCTCGTGTTTCGACGTTTTGACTTATCGACGTTTGGACGTTTTCCACTTCGTCCACCAGCACCTCAAACTCCCGCCCCACGCGCTCCTGCGCCAGCGCAAACGCCACGTCCTGCTGCACCCGCATCAACTCGTCCACCCTCGCCTGTTTCATCTTTTTCGGAATCTGCCCCGACATGCGACCGGCCGGCGTCTCCGGCTCCAGCGAATAGGGAAACACACCCAGGGCATCGAAGCGAAACGCCTTGATGAACTCGACCAGTTCATCGAATTGCTCATCCGTCTCTCCCGGAAAGCCCGCAATCAGCGTTGTTCGGATGGATACGCCGGGGATGCGATCCCTGATTCGTTGCAGCAGCCGCTCCGTGGCCGCCCGGTCCACGCGGCGGTGCATGGCCTTGAGTACCTTGTCGTTGATGTGTTGCAGCGGAATGTCGATGTATTTGCAGACCCGCTCGCACTCCGCGATGGCGTCGATCATTGCGTCGGTGAACACCGACGGATAAACGTACATCAGCCGGATCCAACGCAGTCCTTCCACGGTGTTGAGCAGGCGCAACAACTCCGCCAACCCGCTGTCGAAGCGGTCCTCCCCCATGCCGTAGCTCGTGGTGTCCTGCCCGATGAGGCTGATCTCCACCGCCCCGTCGCTCACCAGCTCCCGCGCCTCCGCGAGAACGATTTCCGGCGGCTTGCAATGCATTCGCCCGCGGATGGAGGGAATGGTGCAGAAGGTGCATTTTTGATCGCATCCCTCGCTGATTCGCAGATACGCATAATGCCGCGGCGTGATGCGCAGCCGCGCGGTATCGAGTTGCACGAAAGGATGATAGTCGGCCAGATAAACATCCGTGGTCCGCTTGGGTTTCTTGCCGTTGGTTCCCAGCACGGCACGAACGATGTCGTCCCGGTTGTTCACTCCGACGAGGGCATCGACGCCTTTGATTCGTTCGAGGATGGCCTCCTTGTCCCGCTGCACCAGACAACCGGCCACTACCACGCGTTGCAGCACTCCGTTGCGTTTCCGCGCCACGGCTTCCCGAATCACTTCATCCGCTTCGGTTCGAGATGCTTCGAGAAAACCACAGGTGTTGATGACGGTGACTTCGGCGTCGTCCTCGTCGGCGGTAATCGCGCAACCCGCCTCGGCCAACTGCCCCAGCATTTTCTCGGAGTCCACCAGGTTCTTGGCGCACCCCAGGGACACGAACGAAACCCGTTTAAGCTCAGGCATTAAATCCATCCGGACTCGACTTTCGCGAGGGTCGCCTATTGTAACCGCAAACCCCGATTTAAGCGACGGTCATGATCGGCGCAGCTGCGCCGCAACCGCTGCAAATAAAGCGGCCCGCCGGGTTTTTCAAGTCCCAGCGGGCCGCAGGTTTTGTGCTGCCGTAAGCAGCATCGTCTGCCGTTACGGCAGCCTACCTATCTTCGATTCCAATGACCACCTCCCTTTCCAACACGGGACCCCCGAACCGTCAGCGGCCTTGGCCCTGACGGCCCGGATTGACCCCGCCCGCTGGGTCGTCACCCGCAGGCCCATCGCGCACCGGTCACCGTCGTGGCCGATGCTCGGCGAGTTCGCGCCGTCGGGGTTCAAACGCCCGATTTCGCGCCTGAACCGCATAACGCCGTTCCCCCGCATCCCTCATTTTATCAGCCTCATCGTCAGAACTCCATAAGAAAATCTATGAGCCTTTCTACAGTAAAGATTTCAATAGTAGTCAACTTTCGATTGGGGCTTCTGGCAAAGCAGCGCGTGGGCCGCTAGGATTGCTTTCGGGCGGCAAATACGAAGTATGGATTCACGAAAGTACGTCATGGACGCAGCGAAACGGTCCCAGACAGACGGAAACGGCGCTTCGCGATCCAAGCTCCGTCTCGCCATAGGGCATCGCTGGCGGTTCCTAAGCCGGTACCTCCATGAGCCTCACACGGTGGGCGCCGTTTCTCCAAGTTCGGTGTCGCTGGCCGAGGCACTCAGCAAACCGTTTCAAAACAGCCATGCCCCGGCTTCTGTATTGGAAGTCGGGGCGGGGACGGGTGCTGTTACGCGGTATCTGGGTACGATACTTCGTGATGCGGACTCGCTGGATATCTGTGAAATCAACGGCGATTTCGCGGACATTCTCGAAGGTGATGTCCTGACCGACTCTCGCTTCGCGCCGTTCGTGGCGCGAGGGCAAGTCAGGTTGTTTCGCCTCCCCGTGCAGGAGCTGCCCGACGATCGGAAATACGACTTCGTGATATCCTGTCTTCCACTGACGGCCTTCGAGCTGCGGGACGTCAAGGACGTGTTCAAGGTCATTCGCCGATGTCTAAAACAAGGCGGAACGTTCACTTACTTTGAGTACCTGGGCCTGCGGCCGACGTCGCGGGCGCTGGCGATCGGCAAGCGGCGGGCGCGACTGCACGCCGTCTCCGCGTATCTGAACAAGAACCTGCGCAAACACCGCTTTGCCGCCAAAACGGTGCTCCAGAACTTCCCGCCTGCGAGGGTGCATCATCTGCGGTTTGATTCGTAATCGTCCTGACTCTTATTCGTTAGGATTCCTGATCGAGGATCGCGCAGAGTTCATCTTGCCAATTGCTTCCGTGTGGTTGCGATGCCTCGTCTAGGATTTGGAAGCGGAAAACGTGGTCGGAGAAGCTATCTTGGAGCTTCTGTGATTTTCTTTACGACCTTGTCGAAGTTCTCCGCGACAGCCTCCGATTGCATGGTCGTGCTGCTCGCATAGCATCCCGGTGATGCCTGTGCCGAAATCGAATTCCAAGGTGCGCGCCGTTTCACGCGAAGTCGAGTACCAGTCTCTGAGCATCCAGTCCCAGGCAGATATTGCGGCGGTCTTGATCGACCATAGCGAATACCTGAGCACCGAATGGTGGGTAGACGTAGACCTACGAGAGGTATTGGCCGATTGGGTCGAACCGATCAAGGTACGGATTTGCGAAAGGCCGACTCGTCACCTACTCAAAAGCGTCGCCTCACGCGGTTTTTCCGAAGTGGCCGTGAAGAAGCTCCAGAAGAGGCTCACCATCGTGGACGATCTTGACCCAGTCATTCTTGACGGCCGCAACTTCCTCGATGGGCGGCACAGGGTGGAGGCCTATGCCCGCGCGAGTCGGAAGACGATACCGACTGTGGACATTGGGACGCTGTTGCGGACGGATTGGGAAAAGTGGATAAACGGATGAGTCAACTCACTCGAACAAGGAGGGAATTTCGCAGCGCGCCGGCACGTCCAATTCGGGCCATCGCTTGATGAACCGTTCGGCGGAAATACGACCCAATTCGCTTGGTTCGATCTTGTGGAGCCCGCCGCCGTAAACGCGACCTTCGCCGCGGAGCTCGTCACCCGTTACGCGGCCCAGCAGTTCATGGATGCTTGCCGCGCGGTTTGGGTGCTTACGTAGCATGGTCGTGAGTGCCATTCGGGGATAGAGCATGAGATAGAGGTTGGTTCCAATCGCCTTGGATCGGTTGAGGATGAAACGGAACGGTTGCTTCTCATGCGTCCCGCGACCCATGTACGTACAGAGGAATGGGGCTGGCTCGCGCTGTTCTTGCTTGTACCAGGGGCTGCGCTTGCCAACGAGATACCCATCCCTTATTCCAAGCAGACTAGCGGTGTCTAGATATTCCCACAGCGCGTGGTAGCGCTCCTCAAGGATGTGCTCAGGCAAATCGCAGTCGATCACGCAGAGTTGTCGGTCGATCAGGGGATAGCCATCATCGTCGGAGTCGATGACCGTCGCTTGCATGTGCCGCGGACTGGGTAGGATCGGTCGTAAATAACGACTTGGAAGACCCCGGCGTTTCGCCTCAGCACGATCGAGAATGAAGAATCCGTTGCTCCCGGTGGCGATTCCACGTTGAACACGGAAAAAGTCAGCCAGCGTCGGCCCTCTATCGTCGCTGGATACGTGTCGGTCGTTTTGTGCATGGTTGGGGTAAACGGTCCATTTGCGGGAATCACGCAACGTTTGCAATGAGATACGGTCACATGCGTGAGGCTCAGTAATCGTGCCGCCGAAACTAAACTCAACGGCGTGTTCAGCGGTCGGTGGTGCTTTCCGAAAGACGATAATGACCGACGACACGAGTGCGTCGCCGAATTGAACCTCGGCGGGGTCGAAGCGGTGGGCGCGAATTAGAGTGACACGATCGGTGAGGAAGCGTTTGAGCGCGGTCCCGTAGTTGACATCCATGAATTCTGACGGGATCAACCACGCCGCGTGACCACCGTCGTCCATCCACGCCGTTGCGAGCAAGAGGAAGTAGACATATAGCCCGGAGAGGCCGTTGACCTCTACGCCAGTCATCTTGTGCGTGAGCCGCTTCAGGCGTTCTTTTTGCGCGCGATCCAAGTGATGATGCCGCACGTATGGCGGATTTGCCAAGATGAGGCTGGGGGCTGGTGGACAAGAGGCGCTCTCGACGACGCGGGTGAAGTCGCCGCAAACCACTTCGAGCGCACTGTCACTCCACAAGTCGCGCGCCGCGTCGCAAAAACTCATGTCCAGTTCGATACCGACCGCGCTCTTCATTCGCCTCTGGCCAAACACAGTAAGCGCAGCGGAGAAGAAGCTGCCGGTCCCAATAGCCGGGTCAGCGAAACGAATGCCTCGCCTGCGAGTGCCGATTAGCGAGTCCATGAACCGAGCAATCTCGATGGCGAGAGCATTCGGCGTCGCGAACTGGCCGAGGCGGTTGCGTTCTGCGGATGATTTTGTTGCGTCAATGGAGGCTTGAAGCGCTTCGCGGCGCGCCTCGACTGATGTTTTTCGCTGCGCGATCATATCACCTACAAGCCCAGTTTTGTGAGATCATCAATGCGGTGCTCCCACACCCAATCCAATCCTTCCGCAGCCTCGTAGCCAAGGTAGTCGCTGCCGAAGTACCCACACAAGAACAGGATAAATGGAACCGCCTTACCATAAGCCGCTTGAAGTTGATGAATCTTCGTCGCCTCTTCCTTACGGCGCTTATTAGTGTTGGTGAAGTCGCCAGCCGATTTCGCTTCGATCAGGACCGGTAGCCGATCATTACGGGGTATCTTGGGTTGGATGACTACATCAATCGGGATGTTTACCTTGTGCGACTTTCCCACAGCGAGGTTCATACGGAAAGCGTAGGTTGCGGGCTGCATATCCTTCAAGGGCTTCCCAACCGGGTGTGCCTGCCTCTGGTAACCTCGTGCTCCCAGCCAGTTGCCGATCATCTTGAGTTGACGCTTCTCTTGCGCATTTCGGACGATGGGATTTGCTACCGCGCTGCAGCGGCGATCTGCAATGATGGTCGAGGCGCGGTCGCGCTCGTTCTCGGTAGGATTCTTGGCCGCGTCCAGCCAAGGGAAAATATCACGATCAAGCAGCTTGGTCAGGACTCGACAGACCCTGGTCAAGTTCTCGTCAAGTAGTTCTACTTTCATGCGCGACGCGAGTTTCCCTTCTTCCATGCAACCGATGAGCGATTTGCTTGCGCCTGACAGGCCGACAAGTCGGTCTACAGCCAAAGGCGGGGCCGTAGACATGCGAAGCGTAGGAAGCACTCCCGGACTTTCCTTCAGAGTAGCGGTGTTGATATTGCGAAGATCGCCCGTCGCAAGCAAGGCGGCCTTGACCTCCTCGGTCGTTTCAATACGGGTCGATCGAAATGCCGCTGGGGCGAATTGCATGAACCATTTGTTGAACTGGTCAACGGAGGCCGCGATATCGGTTTTCCAGAGATGTGGCTTGTCGGCGTTAATTCGTTTCGGCCGCATCAGGTCAATCCGAAAGGAAACGGCCGCGCTGCCTGTACATCATGCAGCACCATTTGTCGTGGCGGGTGGCGTCTTCGCCCTCCTTGCCGACGGTGGCGCCGATCCATTCCTTGAACTGCGGCTGGGTAAGGTTGTCGTTGTAGACCCAGCCTTCGTTGCCGGTGTTGTAGGGCGGGTCGATGTAGATGCACTTGACGCGGCCGGAATGGGTGGGGAGGAGGGCCTTGAGGGCCAGGAGGTTGTCGCCTTCGATGATGAGGTTGCCTTCGAGGGAGGGCTTTTCGCCCTTGGGAAGGAGGGAGAGCTTGGCGTCAAACTCCAGGCGGTGATGGGGCACGGTGTGGTGGTAGGTCTCGATGACCGACTTGCCTTTGAAATGAAGCGTTGGCATTGCCCTCACCCTGACCCTCTCCCGTGGGGAGTGGGAACACTTGCCCCTCACTCTATCCCATGACGGAAGGCCGGACACACCCTAACGGAAGGCGACCAAGATCACAAGGGCTGTGAAAAGCCCTTAGATAACCCTGTGAGTTGTCGGTAATCCGAGCCGCGGCGCGGGAGGGAATCCGCGGTACAATATGGGCATGAATAAGCGGGCGAACGATTCTGGGACGCCGCAAGGCGAGATGCATGCGATTCTTGACGCGGCTGTGGATCGGGAAGCGTCGGACGTTCATCTCATTGCGGCGCATCCGGTCACGTATCGAATTCATGGCCGGTTGGAGGCAGCGGAAGGCGCGACACTTACCGGCGACCGTGTTCGGCAACTGATCGAGTCGATCCTCCCCGAAGAGGTCGTCGCCAAACTAGATCATGGGAAAAACTTCGATTGTTCGATCTCGCTCAAACACGGCGATCGACCCTGCCGGTTCAGGGCCAACGTGTTTCTGGCGCAGGGCGAGTGGTGCGCATGCCTGCGTCACGTACCCGATGTCATCCCCTCGTTTGAATGGATGGGGTTTCCGGAAGGACTGGCGAGCCGGCTCATCGAGCACAACAACGGGCTGGTCATCATCACCGGCGTGACCGGCTCCGGGAAATCGACGACCCTGGCCGCATTGGTCAACCTGCTGAATAATCGAGGCGACTGTCGCGTCATTACCGTCGAGGAGCCGATCGAATACGTGCATCCGCGGATCGGTTCGAGCGTTATCACCCAGCGAGAAGTCGGGCGGGACGTGGATTCGTTTTTCGATGGGCTGAAGTATGGGCTTCGGCAAGACCCGGATGTGATTCTGCTCGGCGAGATCCGCGATCGAGACACGGCGCAGATGGCCCTGAGCGCCGCGGAGACCGGACACCTGATCCTAACCACACTGCACACCAAGGACGCAAAGGGAGCCGTCACGCGGTTCGTCGATCTGTTCCCCTACGACGCGCAGGAAGACGTGCGAACGCAATTGGCCCTGAGCCTTCGATCCGTGGTGAGCCAACACCTGTTGCCGTCGGCCCGGCCGGGTGAGAAACGGGCCCTGGCCCTGGAAGTGATGCACGTCAATCAGCCGGTGAAGATTGCGATCAGGTTCGGGAAGATCGACTCCATCGAGTCGGGCATTCAGACCGGAAAACGCGACGGGATGGTGACGCTCGATGAGGACCTGCAACGGCTTCTCGACGGCGGACGCATCTCCCTCGAAACGGCCCGCAAATTCGCCAAGGAACCCGATGGCATCGTCGCGCGGCGGGGGTGATGCAGGAAATGCTTGCATTGTTGACCGCACGCGCGGAGTAGCATACCGTGGAATCATGCATATCGGGCGGATTAAGACGGCACATCCGGTAGGCGCGATCTTTCTAGAAGCCGAAGGCAGGCGACCCATGGCGACCCGTGCCTCCGGCGCGGCCATCCTTGTCGCCTGCACGGGATTGTTCGCGGCGGCTTCATGGCTCGACCCGGCGCGCGGTTCAACCGACAGCCTTGAGCAATTCGGCCTCCCGCCGTGCGGCATGTTGGTGCGATGGGGAGTCCCCTGCCCCACGTGCGGGATGACTACGTCGTTTGCCCTCGCGGCGCGAGGCCAGTTGGCATCGGCCTTTCATGCTCAGCCCGCGGGATTGGCACTGGCCGTAGCCGCCGCCGTGGCTGCCATTGCAGCCGGCGGCACACTGGTCACAGGTCGGAGCTTTCGGGTAAACTGGTATCGAGTTTCGCCGACCGGTATAGGACTTGGCGTGGCCGCCATCTTACTGGCCGGTTGGGCTTATAAGATTGTCACGACGCTTTGGCGTTAAGCAGCTATGAGTGCTTGCTTATTAAGCTTCCTCCGCCCCTCCGGGGCGGGGATTGTAAAGACAACGCAACCAGGGGTTCCGCTTCGCTTCACCCCTGGCTACATTCCGTCGCCCCTTTGGGGCGAGAGCCGCTAAACTGTACGAAGGAGAAAAAGGCTTCACCGCAAAGTGAAGAACGGAGACGGAGTACGAAACTAGCGATGAGACTTAGAATACTCCATGGTTGTGTGCTTGGGTTTGCGCTGCTGCTCGCTTCATGCAATCTGCTTACGCCTTTGGTGGTACTGGGGGAGCACACCAAGAAGGTCTCGCCGGAGTTCGACAAGCTGGCCGGGAAGCGTGTGGCCGTCCTGGTGTGGACCCAGCCCGCGACTCTCTTTGATTACCCCCACGCCCGTTTTGAGATGGCGACCTACATCGGCGACAAGCTGCACGCGGAGATGGGTCAGCGAAAACTGAACACGGAGGTGGTCGATCCGCGGGACGTAGAGGATTTCCTTCAAAAAAACATCGACTCCCAAATTGACCCTTACGCGGTCGGGCGAAACTTCAACACGGATTACGTCATCTATCTGGAGATTCTGGAGTTTCAAATCCGTGATGCACAGACGCCGCAATTCCTGCGCGGGCGGATTCAGGCGTCGGTGTCGGTCCACGACATTCGTGCGGAACGGGAATCGCAACGCCGCTATGAGCTCGCTCCTGTGCAGTGCGTTCACCCAGACGACGCGCCGGTGCTGATGTCGGCGATCAACTCCTCGATGATCCGCGAAGCCACCTACCGTAAGTTCGCCGAGCAGGTCGCGCGGAAGTTCTATGAGCATACCGTTGAGCTGTAACACCGCTACGCAACGGATCAGACCCTTGGCCATCGCTTTGGGGCCCGTCTTTTGCCTGATGTGTAGTGCGTGCGCGGGCGAAAAGGTTGAGGCCAAGTTTCGGCTCACCGCCGGGCCAGTCATGGTGTTCGTGGACGACGTACACGAACGCATGGATTGGCCGCCGGCGCGTCGTTATCTTTGGGAGGACGTCAGCCAGGAGTTGCTGCGGACTCAGTCCGCCATGAAAATCGTCCCCCTCGAGTCCGAAGAGACGCTTCGCCAGACTCTCCCGGACTTCACTAAGCGCGGTTGCCGGGAAATCGGCGAGCTTGCCGGGGCGGAGCAGGTGGTATGGATCGAGGTGCAGGAGTTTCTGGCAGAGGAAGATATCACCGATTCGACCAACGCGGCGTACTTCGGCGTGACGGTCAAAGTGTTGAACGCGACGGAGAAAACGGATCGCAGACGCGTGCGAGTGTGGCCGGACAGCCTCCAGGGACAATTAATCAATGCCCGCATGACGGCCGCCGCGGTTGCGTCCACAAAGACCAGGGACGCGATCTGCAGGGAACTTTCGGCCAAACTGGCGGTGAGCATCGCCCGGCTCTTCCACGACCATCAGCTCGAAGACTTTGAAAAATCACCACCCTAGCCACGGCGAGCGTCGGCCGTATGACCAATGTCTGTCACCTATTTGACTACGCCGTAGGTTGGGAGCAGCGCGTCGCCCTCCGTAGCTTGCTCGATCGACTGCCCGTCGACCGGTTCAGCCATACGCTCGCAACGATCGACCCCTCCACGGCCACTTCTCTGCGAACTCTGGGGCGGCGCGTTGAAGTTTTCCCTCGTCCGATGTTCATCGACGCCTGGAGCGCGCCACTTGTCGGGCGGTTCGTGGACCGTCGCCGGATCGATGTGATTCACGCATGGGGAGCACACGCGGCCAGCGCGGCGCGTGCGACCACCGAGAAGGCGATGGTCATCGAGCTGTTTGACCCCGCCATCGCATCACGGAAGGCGAAGCTGCTGCGGACACTCGCTCGCCCTCACGGTTTTGCCCTGGTTTGCAGTTGCGAGATCGTGCGACGTCGGCTCATCGAGGGCGGCGTAGCGCCCGAGCTGTGCGTCGTGATTCGCCCCGGAATCGACTTTGGGTGGATCAATCAATGCCGGCGAAGTCCCCTGCGCGCGGAGCTGGGTGTCGCGCCGAACGACACGCTGGTCATTCTCCCCGAGCCGGTGAAGCGCGAGCACGGGGCATTTGAGGCGTTTTGGGCCGCAGCGCTATTGAACCACCTCGACAAGGGGATATGGTGCATCGTGCCGGGGGTCTCCAAAGAGCAAAAACGCATTGCGCACTACGCGGCTACGGCGCCGTCGCGGGCGACGATCGTCAGTCCGGGCGATCGCTATCGTTTTGAGGAGTTGATAGCCATCTCCGATGTGCTGCTGCTGAATGCGCGGGGAGATGTTTCGACCGCGGCGATCGCATGGGCCATGGCCGGGGGGGCGGCGGTCATTGCCCCGGCCATTCCGTCGGTTGCAGAGTTGATCGCCCACAAGGTCAACGGTCTGCTCTTTAAGCGGGTCCACGGTAAGAGCGAAGTCGGGGCGCTGGTCAGGCTCCTGCAGGACCGGGCTTCGCTCGATAAGTCCAGAGAAGTAGCGCGGGGGCAGGCCTACGAGGTCTTCGGCTTGCGCCGGTTCGTCGAACAGCACATGCTAGTATACGACAACGTACTCCGGGGCGTGTCGCCCGGCGAGGGGATTGTCGATTCGGCCCAATCGGCTTGACGAGTTTTTCTCAACACGCCTTGGCGCGAGATGATTTCAGTAGGGTGCGATATCGGCGCTCCAAGCCGGTGATCTGTTCGTCCAACGTTTCATCCCGGCCGGTGTAGGGGTGCGGCGCTTTGGCCAGCTCGACGAACCATTTCACGACATTGTCGAAGTCGTTGAGGTCGATGTACTCCGGTGCCAGTTTTTGCCGTTTGGCGTCGACGTTGTGATAGTTCCCGAGGGCGACGCACAGGCCTGTCGCTTCGTAACCCAGCGTGCAGTAGGCTGACGACTCGCAAGTGCCGCCGTCCATGAGCTTTCGTTGATATTGAAATCGCTTGTCGGCGCGGGCCAGTTCGCGGGCGATGCGATGGCAATGGGCCGTGGCGGCATGGGTGAAGGTGCTGGCCTTGTCGCCCACTCGCAGGATCGGGCCGTCACCCATTTTTGCAAACGGTCGCTCCGAGCTGGTTTCCATCGCCACGACGAAGCACTTGGAGGGAATCGTTTTCAACCGGCAAGCCGCGATCGCCCCGATGAACCCGACCTCCTCGGCGCGAGTGAACAGAAAATAGGCGTCGCAACTTTTGCCGCCGCGCACGAGCTCATCGATGGCACACAGCATTGCCGCCGCACCGGCAAGGTCATCGCATCCGCGAGCGTAGATTCTGGTGCCGCGCACGACCGGGTCCGGAAAGTCCCACATACCGATCGAGCCCGAAGGAATGTCTTGCGGCACTTGCAGGACGGCCGTATCCACACGATCCACACCGTCCCGAGGCACAACTTCCACGGAGCGGATTACGCCGCGAACCCAGGCTCCGTTGACCGCGAACCGGACTCTGCTGCGCAGGAAATACTGCGCTGGCACTCCGCCTCGCCAAAAGGCGCGTAGATAGCCTTTCGCGGTCATGCGGTCGGCGACGAATCCTGGATGATCGAGATGGGCCGTGATGCACGCTGGACGCTTGACTACGCGTTTACCGATACGCACGCGGACGAGCACGTTCCCGGCACGGTCGCGGCTGAGTTTCAGGTGCTTTCGGGCGGCGCAGAAGCGCTCGATGTAGGCGATGACCCGATGCTCCGCGAACGGGGCCGTGGGGATCGACATCATTTGATGGAGAATGCGCCGGTTCATCGACGTTGTGCGTTTCTCGCGATCCGGGTCAACCCGTGAGCTTCATCGCGGCCGCCAGGCGCGAATCGACGTTGTCCCAGTTCACGACGTTCCAGAAGGCGTCCACGTATCCTGCGCGGTTGTTCTGATATTTGAGGTAGTAGGCGTGCTCCCAGACGTCGATCACCAGCAGCGGGACACAGCCGAACATGGTGAGGTTCTGGTGTTTCTCGGCCCCAAGAACGATCAGGCGGCTGCTGAGCGGCTCCCACGCGAGAATACCCCATCCGTTGCTCTGCACTTTTTTTGACGCCGTGGAGAAATGCGCCTGGAAGTTGGCGAAGCCGCCGAAGTCGGAGGCGATCTGTTTTGCAATGGAGCCTTTGGGTTCGCCGCCGCCGCCCTTCGTCATGTTCTCCCAGAAGACGCAGTGCAGGACGTGCCCCGAGCCATTGAAGGACAGCGAATCGGTAAGATCGCGGATCGCGTCAAGTCCCGCGCTGGTCGCCCCGCCCTGCCGGGCCGCTTCGAGCTTGGTGATGGCGTCGTTAAGCCCTTTCACGTATGCGGCGTGATGCTTGTCGTGGTGCAGGGTCATGGTCTGGGCGTCGATGTGCGGTTCGAGCGAATCCGCGGGGTAAGGCAAGGGCGGTAACTTGTACTCTCGTGAACCTCCCGCCGATTTAGCGGCGCTCTCCTGAGCGATCGTTTCGTCGGCGGTCAGGCCGATCCAGCCACCCGCGGCGGCCAGGGTTCCCAGCGTTCCCAACACTTCACGACGATTGACTTGAGCCATTGTCTGTACCTCCTTTTTCCGATGAAAGCGCCGGCGTTCGCGCCATTGCGCCCGGGCGCTCTTTGGCGAGAGAGTACGGCGCGCCGCCTCCGGCCGCAAGGCATGAGGATAGGGCAGGGTACGTCTTGCGGCGAAGCGGTTTTTGTTGACGCGCAAGGAGCAAAGGTTTATGGTGCAATGCCCTGGGGCGATTAGCTCAGTTGGCTAGAGCGCCTGCTCGACACGCAGGAGGTCACAGGTTCAAGTCCTGTATCGCCCAGTCATGCGGGGGTTTCTTGGCGAATCGCTCGTGATACTTGCTCATTGCGCCGGGAGGGATTCGAACCCCCGACCGTCGGATTAGAAATCCGATGCTCTATCCATCTGAGCTACCGGCGCTGCGCACGGACCTGTAACAGCCTCGTATAGAGGCTATCAAGGCTTGCAACCATATTGTGCCAGTCGAACGCGGCCAGGCAAAGCTCGCGTCCGCGGCGTCCCATACGATGCCGAAGTTCAGCGTCCCCGGCCAGCCGTAGGATTGCGTCGGAAAGACCGCTGATGTCTCCGAAAGGGACCAGAATGCCTGTCTCCTCCGGGCGGACCACCTCCGGAGCCCCGTCGTTGTCGAAGCTGATCGCCGGGACTTCAGTAAGCAGGCCTTGCACCACGGCCCTCGGCAAGCCCTCCCAGCGCGAGGCGTGTAACATGATATCGAAGCCGTTGATGTGAGAAGCCACTTCATCCGGAGGCACCAGGCCCAACATCCGCGCGCGGTCGCGCAGCCCCATGGTCGCGAGCCACCGCTCGTAGTCTGCACGATAAGCGCCGTCGCCGATCCACACGAAACGCAGGCGCGGCTCGCGGGCGACCGCCGAGGGCATCGCGCTCATGATTTCCTCATAGCCCTTGTTCTCAAAGAGTCGGGCGATGGTCCCCACGACGATATCGCCGTCCGCAACTCCCCACTCCTCGCGCCGTTGGCGGCGCAGGTCGGCATTGGGCCCAAATTGCTCCGTCTCCATGCCGGAGTGGATGGTGACGAAGCTCTCACGGGGAGCGATACCGTCCTCGACCGCCTGATCGATCATTGCGTCGGCGACGGTCACGAATGCAGTCGTATGTCGAGCCGCCCATCGCTCCAGAGCGCGATAAGCCAACCGAGTGATGACTCCCTGCGTCCGGTTGAAGCTCATGCCGTGAATGGTGTGGACCACGACGGGCACACCGGCCCGTGCCGCCGCCCAGCGACCCAGGATACCGGCCTTGCTGCTGTGGGTATGTACCACGTCGGGACGAAGTTGTCGGAAGATGCGGACAAGCTGTCGCGCTGCACGCCAATCTGAAAAAGGGCGGACGGCCCTGCGCAGCGATTCAATCCGAACCAACGCGCAGCCCGTGGTCTCGGCGTGATCCCAAAGCGACCCTTCCGGACCAGTTTCCGGTCCGGCGACCAGCGTGACTTCGTGTCCGCGTGCGGCAAGCCCGCGGCACGTCAAAACCGTGTTTTCCTGCGCTCCGCCGATGATCAGACGAGTAATGACGTGGCAAATGCGCATCAGTTAATGGCGCTTGCGGTATTCACTTCGGTAGAAAGCAATTCCGGCGGATACTTCACCCACTGCAAGCATAATCCTCTCGCAGGTACGGTTGGGCCGGCGTTCGCTCGATCGCCGCTTTGGAGGATTTCGGCGATTCGGTCCGGCTCCCAAAACGCGCGACCGACGTTGAGCAACGTACCCACCATGGTTCGCACCTGCTTATAAAGAAACCCCGTTCCTTCCACGTCAATACGAATCTCGTCGTAGTGTCGTTCGATGTCGCAGCGCAGAACTTGCCGGACCGTGGTCTCGCGATTGCCTCCCTGGGCGGCCATGGCCGCAAAGTCCATTTCGCCTATGAAATGCCGTGCCCCCGCCTGCATTCGCTCCAAGTCCAGCGGTTCCCAGAAGTGATAAGTATAGAGCTGCTTAAGCTGCTCCACCGGGCGACCGGCCGTGTTGTGAATGCGGTAACGATAGAGTTTGCTGATTGCGCTGCGCGTCGCATGAAATCGTGGGTGGACGTCGCGCAATGCGATCAGGGAAATGTCCTTGGGCAGGCGCGAGCCGATGGAATGGCGAAGCCGCTGGGGATCCAGCTCGCAGGAGGTGACAAAGCTGCTCACGTGACCGGCGGCGTGTACTCCCGCATCGGTTCGACCGCTTCCCATCAAATCAACCTGATGCCGGACCACGCGCCGCAGGGCCTGTTCCAGCACACTCTGCACCGTGCGCAGTTCGAGCTGGTTCTGCCACCCGTGAAACTCCGTCCCGTCGTAGGCGACCCAAAGGGCGATGGTGCGTTCCACAGCGGTCATGCTATTCCGCGCCTTCGAGCCGAACAAGTCGCGACTTTGCACGGCACGAGCGGATTGCCCTAGAATACCCCGATGGTCTTGGAGAATTGGGCCCGTTCGATTGCCGTCATCGGCGCCGGAACGATGGGCGCGGGCATTGCGCAAGTCGCGGCCTCAAACGGCTGCACAGTACACCTTATTGATGTCAACCGCGAAATACTGCAACACGGACTGGCGGGAATCAGGAAGAACCTCGACCGCCTTGTGGAGAAGGGCAAGCTCGCCGACGCCGAGCGGAACGCCGTTTCGAGCAGAATTGCCACCGGCGAAGCCGTTCGTGGAATCGAGAAAGCAGAACTTGTCATAGAAGCCGTCGTCGAAACCCTTTCGGTCAAGCAGGAAATCTTTCGGCAAGTCGATGCCGCCACTCCTCCGGACACGGTACTGGCTACGAATACTTCCTCGCTGTCGGTGAGCAAGATCGCCGAGGCCGTCGGCGACCCATCGCGCGTGGTGGGCATGCACTTTTTTAATCCTGCTCCGTTGATGCCACTGGTTGAAGTAATCGCGGGGCGCATGAGCGATCAACGAGCGATTAACTTTGCCGTTCAGACGACCAAGGCCTGGGGCAAGACGCCGGTAGTGGCCAAGGATACGCCGGGCTTCATCGTCAATCGCGTCGCCCGTGGTTATTATCTGGAGGCGCTGCGACTTCTCAGTGAGGGCGTCGCAGGCATCGACGAAATCGACAACATCATGCGGGTCCACGGCGGATTCAAGATGGGCCCCTTTGAACTGATGGACCTCGTGGGCCTGGACGTGAACCTGGCGGTTAGCACCTCGGTGTGGGAACAGATGAGTAAGCATCCGCGGTTTGAGCCACACGATATCCAGAAAAAGCTTGTGGCCGCCGGGCAACTCGGGCGTAAGACAGGACGCGGGTTCTACTCCTACGCCGACGACCACCCCTTGCCAGCATGCCCTGTCCAACGTAAGAGCTTCCAGCTTTCGCCCCTCCTGAGCGATGCGCTTCGGGCTTTCGCGGAAAGAGCGGGCACGACTCGTGCGGGCATCACGGAGCAGTATGTTTTTGCCCGGATTTTCGGCGCGATCCTGAACGAAGCCGGATTCGCTTTCTGTGAAAATGTGGCCACACGCGAGGACATCGACACTGCCATGATTAAGGGAACGAACTATCCGAAAGGGCCGCTGGCGTGGGCGGAAGAAATCGGCCATCGAACCGTGCGCGGCGTACTCAAGGGCCTGAACACGACCGTCGCACCGGGACGATATGTATCCGCACCATTGTTTTCGGAATGAATGACGAATGCGACGAGCAGTGGTCATTGATGCCGTGCGAACTCCCGTGGGACGCTACGGCGGCGCCCTCAGCGCCGTCCGTCCCGACGATCTCGCCGCCCTGGTGATCCGAAAACTCATGGAGCGAACGGGAGTCGATGGAAAACTCATCGACGACGTTTACTTCGGGGCGGCCAATCAAGCCGGTGAAGATAACCGCAACCTCGCCCGCATGGCCGTGCTGCTCGCGGGTCTACCCGACTCCGTGCCCGGGTCGACGGTCAACCGCCTCTGTGCCTCCAGCCTGGACGCCATCAACATCGTTGCCCGGTTGATCGAGGCCGGCCACGGCGACGTGATGATTGCCGGAGGGGTGGAAAGCATGTCGCGGGCGCCGTTTGTAATGCCGAAAGCCGACGCCGCCTTCAGCCGCACCGCGGAAATCTACGACACGACCATCGGCTGGCGTTTCACCAATCCCAAGCTGGCGGCGGTGTATCACCCGTACTCCATGGGTGAAACGGCGGAGAACGTCGCCAAGAAACACAAGCTCAGCCGTGAGGAGCAGGACCGATTCGCGTACGAGTCGCAGATGAAGTGCAAAAAGGCGATGGAGACCGGACGATTCAAGGACGAGATCGCTGCGGTGTCGATCGAGCAGAAAGGAAAACCCCCTATTGTTGTCGCTCAGGACGAGCACCCTCGACCGGAAACTACGCTGGAGGCATTGGCCAAATTGAAACCCGCGTTCGCCAAGGATGGGACGGTAACGGCGGGGAATTCTTCGGGAATCAACGACGGGGCAGCGGCCTTGCTGCTTGTGGAAGAGGGGACGGCCAAGCGTTTGGGATTGGCGGCGCTCGCGGCCGTCGGTCCGTCGGCGACGGCGGGGGTCGATCCATCATGTATGGGACTCGGCCCCATTCCGGCCGTGCGGAAGGCCCTCGCTCGTGCGAACCTAAAAGTCGGCGACATTGATCTTTTCGAACTAAACGAAGCCTTTGCTGCCCAGTGCATCCCCTGTATTCGTGAGTTGGGGATCGGTGCCTCGCGGGTCAATGTCAGCGGTGGTGCTATCGCACTGGGACATCCGCTGGGCTGCAGCGGCGCTCGCCTCAGCACGACGCTGCTGCACGAAATGCGACGCCGTGGTGTCCGGCGCGGCTTGGCGACCATGTGTGTGGGCGTCGGCCAAGGCGTCGCCACGATCTTCGAACGGACATAGTACCGCGGCTTCCCAAGGCAAAGGGACTTGCTATACTGCTCGACACAATCGGGCTGGGCGGTCAGGCCGATTTGAATCCGATTTGACACGGAGGTTATGTGCGGATTGCCGTTCCGAAGGAAATCGTTGCAGGGGAACGGCGAGTAGCGCTCGTACCAGAGACTTGCAAAAAGCTCATCAAGGGCGGAGCCGAGATCGCCATTGAAGCGGGCGCGGGACAGGCGTCGTACTTCGGCGACGAGGAATTCCGAAGCGCCGGTGCGACGATCGTCGCCGACGCTGCCGCCCTTCTGGCCGATGCCGACTTCGTACTCAAGGTTCAGCCGCCCGTCGCACACCCATCCGGCGGTCGGCACGAAGTAGACTCGCTGAAATCGGGTTCCATGCTGCTGACCACGCTCTATCCGACGCGCAGCCTTGACGCCGTCCGGCGGCTTGCGTCTCGGGAAATCACCTCCTTTGCGGCCGACTGCTTTCCACGAACCACGCGTGCCCAAACAATGGATGTTTTGTCCTCAATGGCCAACATTGGGGGATACAAAGGCGTGGTGATCGCCGCGGATCAGCTTGCTAAATACTTCCCGATGTTCATGACCGCGGCGGGTACGGTGTTCGCGGCGAAAGTGTTCGTGATCGGAGCTGGAGTGGCCGGGTTGCAGGCGATCGCAACGGCCAAGCGCCTTGGCGCCACCGTCGAAGCCACCGACACGCGCCCCGTGGTCAAGGAACAAGTCGAGAGCGTCGGGGGCAAATTCGTCGGCGTACAGACTGGAGAGGCTGCTCAGGACGAACGCGGTTATGCCAAGGAGTTGTCCAAGGATTTCTACGAAAAACAAGCGGCGTTGATCGCGGATCGGTGCGCGGCCAACGACGTAGTGATTACCACGGCGCTCATCGGTGGGGTTAAAGCACCGAAGCTCATCACCGAGGACATGGTGAAGAAAATGAAACCGGGGTCGGTTCTCGTGGACCTGGCCGCGGAAGGCGGAGGCAATTGCACTTTGAGCGAGCCCGGGCGGACGGTAGAGAAATACGGCGTGAAGATCTGTGCGCCGCTCAATCTTCCGTCGCAGATGCCGCTGCACGCCAGCACGCTGTACTCGCGGAATTTGGCGGCGTTTGTGTCGGCGTTTTGGAAAGACAAGGCGTTCGTGCTCGACCTCAACGACGATATTCAAAAGGCCTCGGTCATCACGCACGGCGGACAGGTTGTACACGAGCCAACGAAGGCGGAGTTGCAAAAAGCTTGATACCACGGGCAGGCAGCGCTTGCGCATGCCACCCTCTGGAGCGAACAGATGCAGCAATTGGACCTGTGGTCGATGTTGTTCGTGTTCATGCTCGCGACCTTTATCGGGTTCGAGTTGATCCGCAACGTGTCGCGGCTGTTGCACACGCCGTTGATGTCGCTGACGAACGCCATCTCCGCTATCGCCGTGGTCGGGTCGATCATTATTGCCGGAGAGCAGAAAACCACCGCGACGACGGTGCTGGGCACCATCGCCGTGTTCGCCTCGATGACCAACATCATCAGCGGCTTCCTGCTGACCGATCGCATGCTCAAGATGTTCAAGAAGCGGGAGCCGGGTAAGTGAGCGACAGTTTTTACGAGAACCTGACCCAACTTGCGTACCTCGCTGCCACTGCGCTCTTCATTTTCTCGCTGAAATGGCTGAGCCATCCCAAGACCGCGCGACGCGGCGTTCTCGCCGGCGTTCTTGCGATGACCGCAGCCATTGGCGGCACATTCCTTCATCATGAAATCCGGCACGTGGTCGGGCAATCCGGCTACTTTGATGCATTGAAGTGGATCGGCATCGCGATCATCGCGGGAACGATCGTGGGCATTCCGTTGGCGATGGTGCCCCTGACGGCCGTGCCGCAACGGACGGCGCTTTCCCATTCCTTCGGCGGATTGGCGGCGGGGTTGGTGGGGACTGCGAAGTACATGTTGTGGTACGGCGAGGGCGAAGGCGCCCTAACCAAGTTTCGCATGACCGCGATCATTGTCGAGATCATCCTCGGATACCTCACGTTTACCGGAAGCCTGATGGCGTGCGGGAAGCTGCAGGAGTGGATTCCCACGCGGCCCATCACTTACAAGAATCAGAATCTCATCAACCTGGCGCTTCTTGCCATAGCAATTGGCGTCGGCGTGCTCATCATCTTCAAGCCGATGTTGTGGTGGCTCTTCCCGGTTGTGATCCTGTTATCTCTGGCGTTCGGCGTGCTGCTCATCATCCCCATCGGCGGGGCGGATATGCCCACGGTGATTTCGCTTCTGAATTCGTATGCCGGACTGGCCGCCGTGGCCATGGGGTTCGTGTTGGAGAACAAGCTGCTCATCACCGCCGGGGCGCTGGACGGATCATCGGGGTTCATCCTTTCCGTCATCATGTGCCGGGCAATGAACCGGTCCTTTACCAACGTATTGTTCGGCGCGTTCGGGCAGGTGAAAGCGTCGAGCGCCGTCGTGGAGAAGCGAGCGGTCAAGAGCGCCACCGCCCAGGACGCGGCGCAACTCCTGGAGACGGCAAACCTTGCAGTCATTGTTCCGGGCTACGGCATGGCGGTCGCGCAGGCCCAGCACCGTGTCCGCGAGCTATATGACCAACTCACCAAGCGAGGCGTCGACGTGAAGTTCGCCATCCACCCCGTCGCCGGTCGAATGCCGGGCCACATGAACGTGCTGCTCGCGGAGGCCGAAATCCCCTACGACAAGCTCATCGAAATGGACGACATCAATTCTGAAATGGCCCGCGTGGATGTCGTATTGGTCATCGGCGCTAATGACGTAGTCAACCCCGCGGCGCGGCACGACCAAGGCAGTCCGATCTACGGCATGCCCATCATTGACGCTGACAAAGCCAAGACTTGTCTGGCCATCAAGCGGACCATGAATCCCGGTTTCGCGGGAATCGAGAATGAGCTTTATTACGCTGAAAACACTTTGATGGTCTTCGGCGACGCCAAGGCTGTGGTAGGCGACTTGGTCAAGGAGCTCTCGGGCCATGGGGGTGGGCATTGAATCCGTGAGCGTTTCTGATGCGGTAGTCTGCCGCCCCTCGTGTGTAACGTGCGACCGGGCGAGCTCGCTTACGAGAGGCGATTGTTTCAACTTGCCATTGCCATAGCCTCCGGGAGCCTTTATTGTCCCGGCGTACCGGAGGCAGTAAATTGGCCTATCGCCCCATCTATGTCGAGATCCACCTGCATTCTTCCCTAGAGGATGTTTGGCGTCTTACCCAAACACCGGACTTGCACACGCGGTGGGACATGCGTTTCAACGACATCGAGTACCTTCCCCGTAGCGAAGATTCGCAACCTCAACGGTTTTACTACCGCACGCGAATCGGGTTCGGACTGAACATCAGCGGCGAAGGGGAATCCTTGGGACGCCACGAAACGTCAGGCGAGAGAACCTCGTCCCTAAAATTCTGGTCCTCTGACCGTAAGTCACTGATTCGCGAAGGTTCCGGATATTGGAAGTATATTCAGACTGACGATGGACTGCGTTTTCTGACCCAATATGACTATCGCACACGGTTCGGGTTTCCCGGGAGATGGTTGGATGCATTGGTGTTTCGACCACTCTTGGGATGGGCCACTGCTTGGAGCTTCGACCGGCTGCGGTTATGGCTGGAGAAGGGGATTGCCCCCGAGATCAGCTGGGAACGCAGCGCGATTCACGCGGTCGCACGGATTACGCTCGCTCTGATCTGGATCTACCAGGGTGCAATTCCTAAGGTGTTATTTCCTGATTCCAGGGAGTTGGAACAATTGCGAGGTTACTCTTTGTTTTCAGGATGGGAGCAAATGGCGCTACTGTGCTTGGGGTGGGTGGAAATTATCTTCGGCTTCCTGTTGATCCTTTTGTGGAGCAAGCGCACCCTGTTTGTCATCAATGCGCTTCTGCTGGGCGTGCTGCTGTGTGGCGCGGCGGTGAGTTCGCCCTCGATCTTGAAGGCCCCGTTTAATCCATTGACGCTTAGTCTGGGCATGATCGCCCTTTGTCTAACGGGGTACTGGTCGTCGCGAGAGCTGCCTTCATCCCGACGTTGTTTTAGACGTCCACAGTCGGAAAGATCATGAGCTCGATCTACCGCCGCGCCTTGGGGCGTGACTTTGACAGACTGCATCCGCAGATTCAGAAGCGGTTTGGTTTCGGGCTGGAAGACAACCTTGCATCCATCGGGCACGGAGTCATGGAACAAGTGTGGCATGGACCACCGTACACGCTTCCGTTCCTTTACGTCGGCACTTGGCGGCGGATCATGTTCCCTCAACGCGGACGCGACGTTCCGTTCAGCATCGAGAACTATGTGTATGAGGATCGTTTTGGACGTGAAACAGTCACTTGGATACGAACGTTTGACTTTGCCCGGCCGCGTCGTTTCGACGCAACCATGATCTATAGCGAGGAGCGCGGCCGTATCGTCGACTATCTCGGGACGCACCAGCATCTCGCTGTCGACCTCGATTTGCACGTCGATGACCGTGGCGGGATTCGGCTCCGTTCCGGAGAACAGCGATTCTACGAAAGAGGACTAGCCTTTCGCTTTCCTCTGCTCTTTTCAGGCGTAGCAGACGTTTGTGAATGGTACGACGATGCCGAGGAATGCTTCCGGATCGAAGTGAACGTGTACAACGCGGTATGGGGGCCGCTTTTTGGGTACAAAGGGTGGTTCCAGGTCGAGTGGCGAACCTGCCGACCGATTGATATTCCGCAACACGTCAAACCGTTGCACGAAGAACGACGGGAATAGTTGTCAGATACAAGACGGCAAGGTGGTGGTCGGCGATATCGTCCGTGCCCTCGCGGGGCAATCAGCGCATTAGATACCCCATCCACCCCATGCCGTTTAATCTCACAGGCGTGCTCAACCGCCTGGTCATCCGGCGTGTATTCCCCCGTCATTGACGACTTGCTCATTGGCGATTGCAATAACTCGGACCGGCTTGTCGGCCGGGGTTCTAACGACAAAAGGAGACCTTATGAACAAGTACATCGCTGAATTCATCGGCACATTCTTTCTGGTCCTGACTATTGGGTGCACCGTCATTCCGGGTTCGCCCGGGGTTATACCGCCGCTGGCCATCGGCGCTGCGCTCATGGTTATGGTGTTTGCCGGCGGCAACATCTCCGGCGCTCATTTCAACCCCGCCGTGACGTTGGCGGTGTGCATTCGCGGCCGATGCCTGGCCAAGGACGTCGTTCCCTACTGGGTCGCGCAGGTACTCGGTGCCGCTGCTGCCGCGATCGCCGCGGTCTTCCTGGTCGAGAAGAGCGGAACCCCGATGGATATCAAGAATATCCAGGCGGCACTTGCGGCCGAGTTCCTTTTCACTTTCGCCCTCGCCTACGTTGTGCTGAATGTCGCCACAGCCAAGGCCAACGCCGGAAATTCTTTCTACGGACTCGCCATCGGAATGACGGTTATGGTAGGCGCCTTTGCGGTAGGAGGGATCAGCGGCGGCGCGTTCAACCCCGCAGTGGCCGTCGGGGCTGCCATGATGAAGCTACTCAGTTTCTCGCAAATCTGGATCCACATTGTCGCCGATCTCGCGGCGGGTTTGATGGCCGCGTTGGTCTTCAAGTTCCTTAATCCCAGCGACAAGTGATCCGATCCTAAAATGGGCCATTGACTTTGGGCTGCAGAGCTGTTAAGTTGGGGTACTTCCCGATTAGGGGGCGGTTTGGCCAGAGCGAGATGGCTCTCGTTTTCAACGCCAAATCCACCCCGATTGGAAAGCACGGCAGGACAAATCATGCCTCCAGAGGGACGGGGCTGGGGTGCTTTCGGCGCTTACTCGCTAGCCGGTGATCTGCCGCGCGAGCAGGCTCTAGCGGTTCTCGAAGCCAGAATGGCCGAGCTGGAGGACCGCACGGAATTGTCGTCGGCGGAAAAGACCGCCGAGCGGGCAAAGCTGCGGGCCGCCTGGACAAGCACCGCGCGGCAAATCTATTCCGAACTTCAGCCCTGGGAAACTGTTTTCGTCGCTCGACATCCCAGACGACCGCTCATCCGCGACTACATCCATCACTTGGTCACTGATTTTTGCGAGTTGCACGGCGATCGCGTGTTTGGCGACGACCCGGCCATTGTTACCGGCTTCGGTTTCATAGCCGAACGGCGCGTCATGCTCGTCGGGCAAAACCGCGGGCACTCCCTCGATGAACGAAAAGCGTGCAACTTCGGATGCGCTCATCCCGAGGGATACCGCAAAGCGATAAGCAAGATGCGGCTGGCGGCCAAGTTTGGAGTGCCCATCGTCTCGTTGATCGACACGCCCGGCGCGTTTCCGGGCATGGAATCCGAAGAGCGCGGCATCGCCCTAGCCATTGCCGAAAACCTGAAGGCCATGCCGCAATTGCCCGTTCCCATCGTGTCGGTCGTGATCGGCGAAGGCGGCAGCGGCGGGGCCCTGGGGATCGGTGTCGCCGACCGCATGGGCATGCTGGAGCACAGCATTTTTTCCGTGATCTCGCCGGAAGGTTGCGCGGCGATCCTGTGGAAAACCAGCACGCAAGCTCATGCCGCGGCCGCTGCCTTGAAGTTGCAAGCGGGCGATTTGCTCGGACAGGGCCTCATTGATGAGATCATTCCCGAGCCGCCGGGCGGGGCCCACCGCGATCATGCGGCCGCAGCCACGGCCTTGCAGCATTTCGTCGTTTCCGCCCTTGATGAGCTGGGTTCGCTTTCCCCCGAGGAGTTGCTTGCGCGACGATACCAGCGACTTCGGGACATGGGTTCACAGTTCGAGTGCGCACTTCAGAAGCGGTATTCGGCGTAGTGTTCATTGTACAATTTGGTCGCCTGTCCATAGTCATTTTCATGGAGAGCGGGCTTGAAGCAGCGATCCCTTCCACCTAAGATGGCCGCAGTTCGAGTCGCTTTTCTCATCTGAAACAACGCACAAAGTGCGTAGAAAGGAACCCGCGTTGCAAGCCAAGCCTGAACAGCAGATCTCCGCGTTTCTGGCGAATAAGCCGGGGGTGGTCGCGCACCTGTGTGCGGCGCTGGCGGAACGCGGGGTGAACATCCTGGCAATGACCGTATTGGATACCGTCGACGTCGGAACTATGCGGATGGTGGTGGACAACGTGGACGTGGCGCGGGAGGCCCTGGACAACGCCGGGGCAGCCTATGTTGAGGTGCCGGTGATCGCAATCCCCATCCCCAATTCGGAGGGAGGGTTCGCGCGGATTGCCCGCACTCTGGCCGCGGCCGCCATCAACATCGAATACGTCTATGCGACGACTGTCCCAGGTACTGACCATAGCTTGGGCATTTTCCGGGTGTCGGACCAACAGGCGGCGCTAGAACTGGACTTCAACGGCCAGGTCCCAACCAGTCGCTAATTTCGTATCAAATAAACGTCATAGCGCACTCGGGTTCCGCGGTGAGTCGTGTCGGGTTTGGGGCCGAGTGGCGGAGCATGTAGGGCGCGTTTGACGACGACTCGCTTTTTCGCACATCCGACGGCGACTTCGAATAGGTCACCGGCATCGGGGTCGTCTCCAACGAGACGGCGACAAATCCTCATTTCCTTTTTTGATGCTGCGTCTTTCTTGCGCGGGGGGTACATCGGATCGAGATAGACGACATCAGGAGCCTTGGCGCCCTTCATGGCTTCAAGGACTTTTCTCGCGTCGTCCATAACAGGAGCAAACCGGGAGAGTACCTCGTCGAGTTGCGGCGAATGGCCACGAGCGCGAGATAAGCCGTCCCAAACCAGCGCGGAAAGCACCGCGGATCGCTCAATCGAAATCACGGTAAAGCCAAGGCAGGCCAGCAGGAACGAATCTTGCGCCAAGCCGGCCGTGGCGTCTACAACGATCGTCGGATGACCGTGCCGGCCGATGGCCTTGGCAATTGGCTGGCGTCGGTTCTGGCCGAAGTGTCGGCGAAACCCCAAGGGGCCTCCCACGAAATCGACATACAGTGGACGTGGGTATCCACGGTGAGTCTCGCGCAACTCAAGCCGCCGGGTCGTTTGACTGAGAAGGAACTCAGGTTGAAGGCCTTGCGATGGGCCTTTGTAATCCAGGTAAGGCAGAGCGAGCTGCCGCGCAAGTGACACGGCGCGCAAGCGTAGTCGATCCTCCGACGGATCAGATGTTACGGCGATGATTGATGAATTGGAAGCAAATTCGCTCAACGAACTCGATACGATACTAGAAGCTATCCCAAAACTCGATTACTCGGGCGCGCGGGCGTGTCAAACGCATCGCCACCCCAGGGAATTCGAAGATCCGCGCGAACTGAAGTTCGCGGCTCGTAGGGTTTTGGGATAGGTTCTATCCTCACGCAAGCAATGGAATGGAGATCAGGACGCGCTCTCCGGATGCGAAGAGAGGCCGGAAGGCGGACCTGCAAAATCTCCACGACGAAAAGTCGCAATGATCCAGATGAAGACCGGAGCAATGTAAGCCGTCACCGGCGACAGGGCGACTACCTTGAGAGCAATCACCAGGAGCTGCTTGGTCAACGGAGCGATGTTGAATTGTTTGATCACGTTGGGATCGCTGTAGGCGTTGAACAAGTGAAGCGCGATCTGCAACCCGATGAAAGCGCTGATTAGCACGGCCGCCCAAATCAGAGCCAAGCCCCGGCGACGCCATGAAACGGGGGTCGCAAGAACAAGTGCAGCGGTGAAGACCGTCGGCAGATAGCCCATATTTCGCGTATTTCGATCGGGCTCGAATGTGCCCGTACGCTGCGCTTGGAGATTGGCCAGTTTGATTTCAAAATCCTGAGCCTTGTTGCCAGCCGGGCGAGGTTCAATGAGCACGAAGTCGGTCCGCCCTGCGCTTCCAAAGCTGCTAAAGACCGCGTCGCCAGTGACGCAAAACAAGTGCGCATAAGCGCCCCCCAAAACGGGCCAAAGAATGAGGAAAGCCGCATACCACCCGGCCACTTTGGCAAAGAATAGAACGAGAGTTTTTCGATTAAGCGGCATTTTCAGAGGGCCGGGGTTTGGGGCGGGTCGCCCATAGCGCCCAGAGAGTCCAGAAGAACAGCGACAAGACGATGAAGGCCGGTTGCCAAACGTCCACGTGCATGGTTTCAAACGCTCGGGGCCAAAAAACCCCTACATAGAAGAGCGATATGATTCGCACAAGATTAATGAGAAGAAGCAGAAAAGTACCCACAAAGAGAGCCGGCAGCTTGGTCCGCATGGCTGCCGGAAATGCGAGAACAGCCGCCACGAACAGCGCGGCCGGTTCAATGGCATCACAACCATGAGCGATGTTGATGGCAAAACGCGAGGAACTAATACCCGTTCCTTCGCAGGTCGCCTCCTCCCCGAACAAATTTAGAATTGAGGTGGAGACAATGGCGTTGACCCGCTGCAAACCGGGAAACACGGTTCGGTTCAAGGCCGGTAGGAAGCTGCACGCATAGAAAACCCCCATGAGCAAGGCGAAGAGACCGACAAATTGAAACACGGGCCGCTTGTTGTGAAACCAGGCAAGTCGTTTCGAGTTTGGAGTCTTCGTTCGTCGGGTGCTCACACTACTATCCGCTATGCCACCGGATGACTCTTTTTGCATGATCGTTCGGGCGAACACGGATCAAATCGTATCTGCACTATTCTACTGTTACACGCTATCGTCTGAAAGCGGCTGTGTCGAGGAAGTCAAATCGTAAAAGCAAAAGCCCCCGGTCGTTTGCCGTATGGGGCAAACAACCGAGGGCGTGTTTTGGCTTCTACAACTTTACAGATCGTCGGGGCGATCCATCACGCCGTCGCGGCGTTGCGGCGACGCATGACGATCACGGTTCCCGCCGTGAGCACCAGGAGCACCATCACTGCGAGACCCCACTGTGAGACCGTGGGAATAAAAAGGGCGTTGCAGTCCGACAAAGCATCGTCGCACGGAGTACCACCGAGGCAGCAGGCCCGTTGGGGCTGGCCGCTCTTTGCCACGCAATTGCCCGTCGTAAGGCTGCACTCCTGGCTCGCCATGTACACACCCCCCTGGGCGACACAAACGGCGGACGGGAGCTGTCCCGTCGGAGCCGATGCGCAACCATTGGAGGGACTGCCAGTGAATTCGCAACAATCATTTGCGCTCGCATTGGTCGCTGCGAAAGAAACGGTCAAAACAACGCACAACCCCAAAAACCCAGTTTTTCTAGTCATGTTTTCTTTCCTTTTTTCCTTACTTTGTAGCCAGAATTCCTATCAAACACCTATAATAAGCCCATCCCGTCAAGACGGAATGCGCCACATGGTACAATTTCAAAAAGAGGGGAATTACTCCCGCCAAAGCCCGTTCGCTGATTATCCCCAAAGAGGCGGAGCGCGGGGTCGAGAGGGTTGCAATACGAGATGAGACAGCCGTCCAAATGTCTGTGGTGAAAGGAGAGCGCCGCGAGACGTGCTGACAGTCCATGAGATGCTTCGACGAACGTCGAGGCATACGCGGGCCAGCACGGCAACGAGAGCGGCATTAACATAGGCCACAAGGAAGCCAACGAGGACGTAACCCAGTGCGCGGCCGATGTAGTCCATCACCGCCGCGTCGCCTTGGGTGGACGCCAGGAGGCCGAAGTGCAAACCGAGCGGAGCCAGGGCGAACTCGACGCCCATCCAACCGACGCCAAGCACAAAGGGACTGAAACCGATCCATCGCGTCAGTGCCGAGGCCGCTAGCGCATAAACCGCGGGGATTACCGCTGTCAGCAGCATGGACCAGACGTCGAGGGGATTTTCCCATCGACCAATGGCGACGGAAAACCCTAAAAGCGAAATGCCCCAGATCGCTCCGCAAGCAGACGCGCGGATTGGCCTGAGTTGTCGAATCGCAAAAAACAGGGGAAGCAAACTAAGCCAAGCGACCCAGCCAAGGTTTGGTGATCCCATAGCGGTCGCCGTGAATAAGGCGCTCACAACGATCGAAAGACAAAATGCAAACGGCTTGACGCCCAAAAGATTTCCCCCCTTCCGGGAAGCCACTTATCGGATGATAGACTGTAACGAATTGTTGCCTTCATTGCAAGAGAATTGCGCAAACAATCGCCCTATAAAGTCTCTTTATGCTACGTCGTCTGCCACTTTAAGATGATTTGACGGCCGGTCCTGTACTTGTTCAATTCATATACTCACCATGCCCCCTTCCGGTAAGATCAAAGAGCTAATGGACCCCCAGGATCGATTCCGAATCACCAAGTTGCGCGAGTTGATCCGTGATGTTCCCGATTTTCCCAAGCCGGGCGTAGTTTTTAAGGATATTACGCCCCTATTGGGGCATCCGGCAGGTCTCTCTCTCGCCGTTGAATACTTAACGCAGCCCTTCAGACATACCCGTGTCGATCTCGTCGCGGGGGCGGAATCGCGGGGGTTCATATTCGCAACGGCAGTGGCCAGGAACCTTTCCGCTGGTTTCGTCCCGATCCGCAAACCAGGTCGGCTGCCGCATCACACGCATTCGGAAGAATACGCCTTGGAATACGGCGTTGATCGAGTCGAGATTCATAAGGACGCCGTCCAGCCGGGTGACAAGATCTTGTTGGTCGACGACGTGCTTGCGACGGGTGGGACGATGGCCGCCTGTTGCCGACTCGTCACTGCCCTTGGCGGAGAAATCGTCGGTATCGCCTTTTTGATTGAGCTGGCCTTTCTCAACGGGCGATCACGCCTGAATGATTACCCGATCCATTCCATTCTCCGTTATGACACGGAATCATCCTCGCCCGACGTATAGTGCGTCTCCGTTCAGACTCACGGCGTCACGCGAACCTGCACCGCACGAACCTGGGCCTGCCGACTATAATCGATGGACTCACCGAGTATGCGTACCGATTCCTGATCTGCATGGAAACCTGTAGAGTTCTCGCTGCTGATGAAATCCAGCCGCCACATTGCTTTCCTCTGAAGCTCGAAAATCGGCGCAAGCTGTTCGGTGGTGGCACCGGCGGCCTGGGCTTGGCGTATCGAGTCGAGCATGTCCGTCATGGCCGTCGCGGCGCGTTCGATCATCGCGGCGGTCCGGCCTTGAATCGCAGCGACCTTCTCTTTCAGCTCCTCCTCCGGCACGCGGTGGCAGGTCTGGCACGCGCTGTTGATATTCAGCAATGGGCTGCGCACCCAATGGCTGCTGACTTTCATGGCCCCCTGCCGCTCGTAAGGCATGTGGCAATCGGCGCAACTTACTCCGCTGCGCGCATGAATGCCCTGGCTCCACAATTCGAACTCCGGATGCTGGGCCTTATAGACAGGGGCACCGGTCTCGCCATGGATGAAGTCGTGAAACTGACTGCCATTCGGAAATCGGTGCTCATCGTAGGCCCGCTCGATCTGTTCGACTTTCAGGCCCATGCCCCATGGAAAAAACAATGTCTCTTTCGATGCACAATAGTACTCGACGTGGCACTGAGCGCAGACGAAACTTCGCATTTCCTGGCGGCTGGCCTCCACCATGGGGTCGTATGGTTTAGAGCGATCACCCTCACGCCAGCGCACGATACTTGGCAGGTGCGGAAGCGGATCATTGCTTTTTGCCAGAGCCGCGATGCCCTGAATAAACCCCGGACGGGTAATGCGTATTTGCATCGTGGCAGGATCGTGGCAGTCGATGCAACCGACAGGATGGGCCTCCCCGATCTGTTGGGCATGCTCCGCTTCCGGCGTGCCATCCGGTGTCTTGAGCAACTCGGCATGCGCCGTCGCGTAGTCCATCGTACCTGCTACCCGAAATCCTTCGAGCACTGCCGGCCAGTTGAAGCCGGCCGCAAGCGCATCGGTATTCGTCGAGGCCCCCGCCATCTGCATCCCCAGGCGACGGTACGTCGGAATGACTGACGCATGGCAATGGAGGCAGGCGCCACTTTGCTTGCTCTTGGTCACTCGTTCCGTGACCTCTTGATCGTAGAGCATGTATGCGTGGCCACGCGCCTCTCGATAATCGAGGCTAAAGGCATAGCCGGCATAGAGGCGCCGGAGCCAAGGGTGCTCCTCGAGTTTGCTGGCCGGCATGGCGCTTGAACCGCCATGTTGCGTATGCGTAGTGTCCACCGTTCGACGGTAGCTATCGAATTGGTGTGGCCAGTTCATGCCCCACGGAGCGGGATCCGTGCTGATTTCGTTTACCTCGATAAGGCGGACGAACGGGTTCCTCGCCTCCTGCTTGCGCTCAAACACGCTCACGAGCACGGCACTCGTGCCAAAAGCCAGCAAGGCGAAAACAGCCGCGAGCCCGCCCCACAGCACGACGCGGCGTATGCCTGGTTGAGGTTCTTCTGTAGTAGGATGAGTCATAACATTCGCCCGTTCTACTAATGCCTATGGCCAACCGAGTCGTGACAACGAATACAAGAAAGCATTCGAGTAACTGTTGGTTGGGGATCGATCGCATGAACAACCTGGGAATGACAGTACCGACAGGCAGACTCCGTGATTGCTCGGTTTCTCTCGGTGATTTGGATCGGCTCGTGAAATCTTCCGGTCGTAAATGCCCAGGAGTGATTCCAGCCATTGATGCCCTTGGTAAGATACTTGCCGAAAAAAGAAGGAGGCGTGTGGCAGTCGTTGCAAGTCGCAACGGCGTGGTGGCTTGATTTTGTCCAACCCTCAAACTGATCGTTCATGACGTGGCAATTTGCGCATGAAGCGGGTTGATCCATCAGGTATGACGCGCCTTTAGCATACACGAAAGTGAATGAGCCAACGCCAGCGAGCGCCCCGAGAAGCACGACGGACGCAATCGCTGCGACGGTTAGCCGACGTCCTGGTCTTCTCATTGAATCCCGAGTTTCCACGAAATGTCGCCGGACGCCAGGGGGTGCCTGATAGGTCGTCAAACATGCCGTTTTTGAGCCATTGTTCGGCTATCAAGGGACTTTCCTGCCTGCTAAACCATTGACCGATCCCCATTATTGCCATTAAGTAGTGCCGTAGAAACATCTTTCGGGGGCGTAGCTCAGTGGTAGAGCAACGGCCTTTTAAGCCGTAGGTCTTGGGTTCGAGCCCCAACGCCCTCAGTCGCGGAAATCTAAATGAGAAGCCCTAAATGAACGCAGACTTTTTCAAACCGCCCTCACATCGTAATTCTTGAAGGCAGTCTTTTCAGCACGGCAATTGGATCAATGTAAGAATCCGTGTGCCGATCTATTCGGAAAATATTAACAGCGTGTGGTTTGACTCACGCAAGCCTAGCTCCTATAACCAATTCGAAGGTCTGACTAGACCCTCCATCCAATCCTGAATGTTACGTTGATGTTTGGTTCTCCCCCGGAGGGGGATACGCGCGCGCCTGAACGCGCACTGAAATAGTCTTCAAAATCAGGAAGAGGGGTTAGAAGCATGAGTAAACTTTTCAACGCCGGGGTAGTTTTCTGTCTATGTGTCGGCGTTTTTGGAATTGAGGGGGGGAGCGCGGCTCCGCGACCTCCGGCAGAAGACGCTTTAAGCAGGAGCGTAACTCCAAGAGTCAAAGGCCAGGATGAAGACCCGGAACTTTTCCAGGCCGTAAACGACTCGTTGGATCTTCGCACGACTTCGGTTCAAACCCTGGGATTTGTCAATCGCACGGAGTCGAGCCTAACCACGGCCGTCGTGGTGAACGGCAAGACCTGGACACTGGACCTTCAGCAACATTCCGTGCGATCACCGGATTTCGAAGTGTGGGTACAAGATGACTCAGGCCGACTAACGCTGGTTGTCCCTCCCGCGGAACAAACATATTTAGGAACCGTGTTGGAACTTCCCGGCTCCGAAGTGCGCGCCTCCTACACGGATCATGGAATCGATGCCGTCGTCTACACTACGGACGGCACTTACGGGATTCAGGCCTTGCGGGGAGGCGGAGTCGCCGCTGCACAGGGCGATCACGCCGTTTACGACAACGATGATTGGTTGAATCGTCGCAACTATTCGTGCGCGGCGGATGTTGGCCAGCACGTGTTCGACGGAATGGCTGACCTCAAAAGCGCACCTGAGAATGTCCCGCACGGGGCAACGGCCGCATACCGCGTCGCGCAGATTGCTCTGGATGCCGATTTCGAATTCTTCCAGCTCAACGGCAGCGACGTGAATGCCACCATTCTGGACATGGAAAATGTCATCAACGGGTTACAGGCCATTTACGAAAGCCAATTGAACATCACCTACGAGATTTCTTCGGTGATCGTACGGACCTCCGATACGGACCCCTATTCATCAACCAACCCCTCGACGCTGTTGGGACAACAAGTGAGCCACTGGAATGCGTCGCCACAGTCCTCCATCCAGCGCGACGTTCATCATTTGTTCACGGGGAAGAACCTCGATGGATCGGTCATCGGCATCGCCTACATCGGGGCAGTTTGCAATCAAGGTTGGGCATATGGCCTTTCCCAGTCGCGTTTTACCGTCAACATGCCTGCACGAGTCGCACTTACCGCCCACGAACTGGGACACAATTGGAATGCCCAGCATTGTAACGGATGCACGAGTTGCACTGACTGCTGTCAGATCATGTGTTCGGGACTGGGCGGTTGTTCTGGAATCCTCACCGGTTTCGGCTGCCAGGAAGTCTCCCAAATGTCCGCTTTTCGAGATACCCGCACGTGCTTGAGTAGTTCTCCAGGCGGCTGTACGACAAACGGAGATTGCAACGACTCCAATCCCTGTACGTCAGATTCCTGCAATGCCGGGTCCTGTGTCAACGCCAACGTGGCGAATGGTACGGCCTGCTCTGACGACGGAAATACTTGCACGACCGACACTTGCACTAATGGAGTTTGTCAGCACTCTCCTAATACCAATCTGTGCAGCGACGGCAATGCTTGCACAAGCAACGACCGTTGTACGGCGGGGGCTTGTACTGGGACCCCCCTAACTTGCAACGACAACAACCCGTGTACCAACGACACCTGCAACGCGGGGGTCTGTCAGTTCGTCAACAACACGAACACGTGTAACGACGGCAACGACTGCACGACAAACGACCGTTGTGCCCTTGGAGTGTGCGCGGGCACGGCCATGACCTGCAACGACAACAATCCGTGCACCAATGACTCCTGCACCGCGGGCGTCTGTCAGTACGTCAACAACACGAACACCTGCAACGACGGCAGTACCTGTACGAGCAACGATCGATGCACGAACGGGGTGTGCACGGGCACCGGTATGACCTGCAACGACAACAACCCGTGTACGACAGACACCTGCAACGCTGGGGTCTGCCAGTTTGTTAACAACACGAACACCTGTAACGACGGGAACGCCTGCACAAGCAACGATCGTTGCGCGGCGGGGGTATGTGCAGGCACGGGTTTGACCTGCAACGATAACAACCCGTGTACCAACGATACCTGCAACGCGGGTGTCTGCCAGTACGTCAACAACACAAACACCTGCAACGACGGCAACACCTGCACCAGCAATGATCGCTGCACGAACGGCGTGTGCACAGGCACCGGCATGACCTGCAACGACAACAACCCGTGTACCACCGATTCCTGCAGTGCGGGCGTCTGTCAGTACGTCAACAACACGAATTCCTGCAACGACGGAAATGCTTGCACGAGCAACGATCGCTGCACGAACGGAGTGTGCTTAGGCACGGGACTGACCTGTAACGACAACAACCCGTGTACCAACGACACCTGCAACGCGGGGGTTTGCCAGTTCGTCAACAACACGAACACCTGCAACGACGGCAATGCCTGCACGAGTAACGATCGTTGCACGGCCGGGGTTTGCGCGGGTACGGGGATGGTCTGCAATGACAACAATCCATGCACTAATGATTCTTGTAGCGCGGGCGCCTGTCAGTTCGTCAACAACACGAACATCTGCAACGACGGCAACGCCTGTACGAGCAACGATCGTTGTTCCCTCGGCGTCTGCACGGGCACGGGCATGACCTGTAACGACAACAACCCGTGTACCAATGACAGCTGCAACGCCGGGGTTTGTCAGTACGTCAACAACACGAACACCTGTAACGACGGAAACTCCTGCACGAGCAACGATCGATGCGCGGCCGGGGTATGTGCGGGCACGGGCTTGACCTGCAACGATAACAACCCGTGTACGACTGACACCTGCAGCACGGGCATCTGTCTGTATGTCATCAACACGAACACCTGCGATGACGGCGACGCCTGCACCGTCAACGACCGTTGTCTTGCGGGTCTGTGCTCCGGTACGATGAACTTTTGTGATGACGGCAACGCGTGTACGTTTGATTGGTGTGATGAAGGTTGCCGACACGCTGACAACGGACTCTGTACGGGATGTGATTTTGACGGCGTGTGCGATCTGAATGAGGGTCCGTGCAACTGTCCTGAAGATTGCGGCCAAAGAGAATTCCTTTGCGGCGACGGCCTCGATGACGACTGCGATGACCTCATCGACTGCTGGGATCCCGATTGTAATTCGGCCCCGGAATGCGCGTGCCAGCTTCGCTTCGAGAAGTGTAGCACGGGAGCGGACTGCTGCTCCGGGGTGTGCAGCCGGTACAACAGATGCCGGTAGGACATTGAACCCGGCGAGGGCTGCGGCCCTGCTCGCCCAAATCGCCAAGATGTGTACAATGGATCGCTTGGAGCCGGGGTCGGCGACCTTCTAGGAGGGTCGCCGACCGAGATATCCGGCTTAAGGACGAACCAAGCGAGATCCGCCGCACCGTGCACCGTTCCATCCAGCCACCAGCCGGCGTCGCACCTGCGAAAAAATTCAACCTTAACCGCGCGCAGGTCGTCGACCGAAACTTCATTGAGCTGATCCAAACTCGTTTCGGCGAGGGGGCGCGGAACCTTCGCCCATCCATGACCGAGCCGATCACTCCGGATAGCGATCTGACCGGCCAGGACCTTTTGGAGCTGTTCGAGTCGCAGATCATCGCCCGCCACCAGGACATCGTCTCGCGGGAGATGAGGGCGCGCAACGAAGGCTTCTACACCATCGGCAGCGCGGGTCACGAGGGCAACGCGGTGGTGGGCCGGCTCACGCGCCATACGGACATCGCCTTTGTTCACTACAGATCCGGGGCATTCATGACCGAACGCGCCCGAAAAGTGCCGGGTATTGATTCCATAAGTGACGCGATGCTCGGATTCGCCGCCAGTAGTGAAGATCCAGTGGCGGGTGGAAGGCACAAAGTGTGGGGTAGCGCGCCTTTATGGGTTCCGCCGCAGACGAGCACCATCGCCAGCCACCTGCCGAAGGCTGTCGGAACGGCCCTTTCGCTGCACCGTGCGAAGCGCATGGGAATCAAGGGCGAATTGCCCGCAGATTCCATCGTCGTCTGCACTTTTGGCGATGCCACGACGAACCATGCCGTCGCCCAAACCGCCTTCAATGCCGCGTCCTGGGCGGCGTTTCAACGACTGCCGGTGCCCATTCTGTTCGTGTGCGAGGACAACGGCATCGGCATCAGCGTGGAGACCCCGGAGGGTTGGATCGAGGAGACTTATCGTAGCCGTAGTGGGCTTCTCTACGTCCAAGCGAACGGGTTGGACCTGATCGAGGCGTATTCCGCGACCGCGGCGGCGGTCGATCATTGCCGCGAGCAACGATGCCCCGTGTTCCTGCATATGAAAGTCGTCCGCCTGCTCGGCCACGCGGGAAGCGACGCGGAGACGGAATATCACACCCTGGCGGAGATTGAAGCCGTCGAGGCCAGAGACCCGCTACTGGCCTCCGCGGAACTCGTTCTTCGTGAAGGGATCATGACGGCTAATGACATCATGGAGCTCTACGAAGGAGTTCGAAGCCGCGTACGGGCCGCCGCAGAATATGCGAGTAAGAGACCCAAGCTATCGAGCGCAGCGGAAGTCATGGCCCCGCTCGCTCCGTATTCGCCGGACAAGGTCGCGGCCGAAGCCGAGCGGCTGCCCGATCAGGCTGAGCGGCTCCGCGTCTTCAAGGAGCAGCTCCCTGAGCAGCTCCCCCTGCGGCACATGGCTGCGCTTATCAATCATGGCCTGCACGATGTGCTCATCAAGTACCCCGAAGCGATTTTGTTCGGCGAGGACGTAGCCAAGAAAGGCGGAGTTTATCACGTTACCACGGGGCTGACCGCGGCGTTCGGGCTAGGACGCGTGTTCAACACTCTGCTCGATGAAACAACGATCTTCGGGATGGCCATCGGAGCGGCGCACGTCGGAATTCTGCCCATTCCGGAAATCCAGTACCTCGCATACTACCACAACGCCGAAGACCAAATCCGCGGAGAGGCCTGCTCGCTGCAATTCTTTTCCAAGAACCAGTACCACAATCCGATGGTCATCCGCATTGCGGGTTGGGGGTATCAAAAAGGGTTTGGAGGGCATTTCCACAACGACAACAGCATCGCCGCCCTGCGCGACGTGCCGAGCCTCATCATAGCGACGCCATCGCGCGGCGACGACGCAGTGAAAATGATGCGCACGTGCCTGGCCATGGCCAAAGTGGACGGGCGGGTGATCGCCGTCATCGAGCCTATCGCTCTGTATATGACCAAGGACCTCTACGAACCGAAAGACGGGAAATGGTCCTTCCCGTATCCGCCGCCGGGCGAGTTCATTCCACTCGGCGAAGGCATGGTGTATCGATCAGAACCGCGATCATCGGGGAAAGGTAAGCAATCGGCCGAGAACCTGACGATCCTCACCTTCGCCAACGGCGTACACATGTCATTGCGGGCGGCGAAGACTCTGCGTGAGAAGCACAAGATCGCGGCCAGGGTCGTGGATTTGCGATGGCTGAATCCACTCAACGAGGCGTTCATCGTGGAGCAGGCCCTAGCAACCAAGCGCGTTCTCGTCGTCGATGAGGGGCGTAAAACCGGCGGCATCAGCGAGGCTATCGTGACCCTGCTCTCTGAAAAATGCGGCCCGCAGGTCAAGGCAGCCCGATTGACCGCTTACGACACCTACATCCCCCTCGGTCCGGCGGCGGATTGCGTCTTGCCGGGAGAGTCCGACGTGGTTCATAGCGCATTGGAGCTGTTGAACAAGAAGGCATCGTGATAGACGCTTCTCATGCGTAAGCTGCTCGCCGGACTTGGTTTGGTTGTCTTCGCCGTCGTGTTTTACAATTACTACGGCGGCGATTCGAGTAAGCGGGTTAGGACCGAAATGCTCAGGCTGGTGGGCGACATGGAGTTGTCCGACGCGGAACGAGCGGAAGCGCAGCGGTTGGTCGAGACATTTCATGACGCCACATATCAGAACTCACTCGATATCGGCCGCAAGGTTGGCAGCAAATTCGACGAGAAGTCATACTACGACGAACTCTTCGCTCGGATGACGGATCAAGCGCGGAGCGACGGCAACTCCGAACTTGCCCAAAAGCTGAGCGCACAGAAAGACTTACATTCGCTCCATGTAACGGAACGATAGGCGATCGGACGTGACGCCTCGGCAAGAGCCTCGCCCTCCCCGTTCACTCATCTAACTAGACCGTTGCGGGTCGGGGAAATCGCGGTACAGGGCGAAGCGGGCGTCTTTGATCGCGGAATAAACGCGAGCGTGGAGGCGCTCCAGCTCGCCGCTGCGATGGGCGACGACGCCGAGGGCGTCTTCCAATTGGGCAAGCGAGTTCGTCGAAATGGAAACGTGGAACTCGCCGAGTTCATTGGGGCCGAAGCCGAGCTTGCGGCGGGTCAAACGGTAGCCGGCGATCAACCCCTCTTGCACGAGGTGGCCGAGGTAGGCGTCCACGGCACAGGCGAACTCCAGATCCTTGTGCGTGTCGGCCAGATTGAACCAGATTTCGTAGTAGTTCACGGCAAGTCTCACGGCCGGTCCGGATCGAAGCATAACAGAAAACACGACGGCCCGCACGCTTGTACAAAACGTGCTGGCCGCGCGCCATCAAGAGCAATGAGCCTTCCGCTTACTTGCGGGTGCAGGTCATTTCGAAGTTCACGAATTCCTTGCCGTCCGGGCCCTTGTCATACATCTTGAAAACGTGCTTGTTGGGATCGGTCAAGTCAACCGTGGACCTGTTGTTCTTCTTCACTCCGGCCATCGGGTCGAAGTTCTCACCGGAAAACGTGAAGACTTTTCCAGCGGCATCGGCCGTTCCGGTCATGAACCACCATCCCGTGCCCATGTTATCAATCCAATAGGAATGGTATTGCTTCTGCATCTTGTCATAGCCGGTGATGCTAAGACCCTCAAAGTTCATTCCCATCATGTTGCCCTTCACGACTTCCTCCAGATAGCGGCCGCCCATGAGCCACTTGCGATCGACGCTGCCGGTGGATTCCATCGGAGGCATGCCTGGGAAGTTCATCTTATTGGCGCAGGTGAAACTTCCGACCATCGGTTTTAGCGCGTCATGCTCTTTGCCGGGGCCGGACATCTCCGACATGGCTTTCATCATGGAATCCATTTCGCCGCCTGCTGGCGCGGCGGGCTTGTCACCCGGCTTGGCGGCGGGCGGGGTTGCGGGCTTGTCCGCCGGCTTGGCGGCGGGTGCAGTCGGCGCGGGCTTGGCCGCCTCGGGCTTCTTCTCGTCCTTGGCCTGCGAATAAACCGCGCTGCTCCACATTGCGGTCGCGGCGCAAAGCGCCGCTCCAACCAACAAACCACGCAACTTCATGAAAGAGACTCCTTTTGCAAAATATGGAAAACCGTTCACGGACCCGACTATCGGTTCGTTGGGGGGAATCATATCACAGGGGGGGCACGCCGCAAATCCGCTGCTAAAGCAGGGAATAACCAGCCTGCAGCAATTCCTTCAGCTACTTCCTGGTGTGGATAACCTCCATCGTTTTGAATTCTTTGCCATCCTCGCCGGGACCGTACATCTCAAAGATGTGCGTCTTGTCATCGATGATCTTCATGACGGCGCGGATCTTCAGCAGTTTGCCGGTAAGGGGGTCGGCATGCTCACCGGTGTAAGTAAAAACTTTTCCGGATGGGTCGGCCGTACCGGTGAAAAGGATGAGGCCCGTGCCCATGTTGTCCACCCAGGCGGTGAAGTACTTCTTCTGCACGTTGTCGTACCCGCCGATTCCCTTTCCCTCGAAAGGCAGGCCCATGAATTCACCGACATAATGTTCTTCCATGAAGCGATCTTCCATGATCCATTTCCGCTCACAGGTGCCTTTGGTTTCCGTCGGTTGACTGTTGGGGTCATTCCACTGCTTGGTGAGTGTGTTCCAATGGCCTTCGGTGGGCTTGAGTTTGGTATGAGCGTCGCTGGGTGCTGCGGTTTTTGACCATGCAAGGACGCGCGGGTCCACCTCGCCATCAGCGGGCTTGCGCGTCGCGGGAGCGGGTTTGCCGTCGGCCGGCTTAGTGGGCTGCGGCTGAGAAGCGGTTGGCTTGTCTGCAGCCGGTTTCTTTTCGTCCTTGGCCTGCGAATAAACCGGACTGTTCCAGGCGATCGCGCCACAGAGGGCCGCCCCTATAAACATCTCCTGCACCTTCACAAAGTACTCCTTTCGTGTGAAAACCGGAAGGCTCCCGACGGACCGCTCCATCGGTTCGTCGAGAGCATCGTATCAGAAGAAGACGAAGCGGGAACCCCCAGGGGTGGAGGGGAAACAACACGGCCTGCACACCATGGAAGATGTGCAGGCCGCTCATCCTTCGTCTCCGATTGGAAAGTCGGCCGTCGGCTTTGTTTCGTTATTTCTGACGGGTGTAGGTAACCTCGAGGGTCATGAATTCCTTGCCGTCAGGATCCTTGTCGTACATTTCGTAGACGACCTTGTCGTCGCCGGCGATCTTCAGGACGGACTTCGTCTTCTTTTTCTCGCCGGTCATCGGGCAGGTGTATTCATCGCTGCCGTACGTGAACGTCTTGCCGCTGGAGTCTGCAGAGCCGGTGCTGGACATGATTCCCGTGCCCATGTTGTCCGCCCAGACGTTGTAGTACTTCTTGGTCATGTTGTCGTATCCCGTCATGCCGAAGCCTTCGAACGGTCCGCCCATCATGGCATCCTGAGGACTGGGGTTGGCCTTGACTTCGTGATACAGGATGCGCTTACCCAGTCCCCACCGGTATTCCGCCTTGCCCGGCGATTCCTGCCAGGGCTGCTCGGGGCTCATCCGGTACTTGGTGACAAAGTTCCACTTGCCCACCAGCGAGTCCAGCTTGGCGTGCTCAGGGCCGGGCTTACCGGCTGCAATCATCTTAGCCATGTCGGCTTCGCTCGGCTGGCCCGCTGCCTTGTCGCCGGGCTTGGCGGGCTGTGCGGCCGCCGGTTTCTCCGCAGCCGGCTTCTTCTCATCCTTGGCCTGTGAGTAAACCGAGCTGTTCCACATCACGGTCGCGGCGCAGAACGCCGCCCCAAAGAACAAATTGCGAACTTTCATGGGATACTCCTTTCGAGAGCATAGGGAAACTGTTCACGGACCGGACCATCGGTACGCTTGAGGGGGGATCATATCACAAGGCAAATGTATGGCAAGGAGGGATTTAAAGCCAAGGTTTTTCCGTCGGAGCGGGACGATACGACATTGGGTAAGAACAGCTCCGCGACCGTCCGGACACGTTGGATCAGCGCCCGTTAAACATGGCCTGTAAAATGGAGAAATCGAACAGCGTCGTCGCATCGTCGCCGTCAAAATCGAAACAATGGCACTCCTCCGGCAGAGGACCACCGCCGGGACCGGTCAGGCACGGCTCAAAGTCGCCGTAGTCGATAAGGTTGACCACGCCGTCCTCGTTGCAATCACTGGGAATGACCTCGAACCAGAATCCGCCGGTCAACTCGAAGTCGCCTCCGCTCATCGTGGCGGCATCAGGCTGGCCAATCGTCCCGGAAAGCGCGAAGTCGCCTTCGGTGCTTCCCAGAACCCCTCCCCCGTCAATAGTGTGCCAGGAAAGATCATACTCTTGAGGTCCACCTGAAATGCTGCCGCCCGCGCTCAGGCCGAGGACCATGAGGACGAACGCACCAATGAAACCAAGCCAGGCTGAAGAATAGCTTTTTCGCACGCTCCAACTATAGCGATCCTTCCCACCGATTGAAAGCGTCGCTGTTGTGCATATATCCAGCATTCAGCCGTTTTCGGACGTATTTCGCATTTCAGATGGGTCCTGTGCTCGTCACTTTCCATTGCGGAGCACGGCATGGATCGTCGCGTTTCTACTTAGCAACCGAGGCTCGCGGGAACGTAATTACTTCGATATCCAGCACGTCGCTGGGAGTTCCTACGCAGCAAGGCGGTTGCAAAAGGAGACGGCTTATGAAGATCAAACGCAAACTCATTGCTCTCCTGAGCGCGGGGATGTTCGCGCTTCAGGTGGGCGGATGCCCCTTGACTGACCTCTTTGGAGGCATCCTCGGCGGGTAGTCAAACGATCGGGGTAACCGGGGCACCGGCGTGGGAACGTCGGTGCCCATTTTTTTTCCGGTGGCGATCCGTGCGGAATCCATCGCCGAACATCGCCTTTCTTATTGAGCGGGTGTCAGAAAAGGCCGGGCGCGAGTCTGTTACAGGGGTGCATGGCAGCCGTTTGGACGGCAAGCCGCGAGGCCCACGCAGGCCTTGCCCCCGGATAAGCAAAGCCGACGCGATCCACGGCCAGGCAGTTTTTCACCCGCAACGATCGAACGAAGGAAAGAGCAATACCCGATTGCGCTGGAGCGGCTTCCAGAACCTCGTTTCGATCAACCCGGCGGGCGATTCGGGTCGCGCTGCCTGAAAAAAGGAGAAAAAGTACATGTTTAACTCTATTTTCGAAACGATCCGTATGGCGATCAGCGATCTGCTCGTCGGGCAGATTGTCGAGCTGATCAAGGGCCTGCTCGGCGGCGTGCTCGGATAACGTAGTCGATCCAGGCTGACTCGGGGAAACTTAGTGGGACCAGAACGGCGGTCGGGTTCGGCATTGCGTGGGCCGAATCGACCGCCGTTCCATTTTCAATAACCATCTGCTGTACGGTGAGCGAGGTCTCACTTATGATTCAACGCGCGCGAGCAAAAAATGCCCGAAGACCTGACCCAGACCGTGCTCGATACTTGCGGGTCTCCCGCCGAAGCCGCTCGCAAACTTTTCCCACTTGTTTACGCCGACCTTCGCAAACTGGCCGCCAAGTATCTCGGCGGAGAGCGAAAAAACCACACGCTACAACCCACCGCTTTGGCGCATGAGGCGTTTTTGAAACTGATTGATCAGTCAAGAGTGGATTGGAAGGGTCGCACACACTTCCTGGCCGTCAGCGCTGAAGCTCTTCGGCGGATCCTGATCGACCACGCACGCGCCCGCGTGCGGCAGAAACGAGGCGGAGGCTGGCATCGCGTGGTTCTTGAGCCCGAGGTGGCCCTCACCGAGACCGGCGAAGTCGATACGGAGGCGCTCCACGATGCGATCGAGGCGTTGGCGAAACTCGACCCTGAACAGGCTCGCATGGTGGAACTTCGATTCTTCGGCGGGCTTACGGTTGAGGAAGTCGCGCACATCATGGGCGTCTCCAAGCGCAAGGTAGAAGGCGATTGGACCCACGCCAAGGCATGGCTCCGCGCCAGGTTGGCATCCGCCGCTGAACCATGACTCCGCAGCGCCACGCCGAAATCAGGGCTGCTTTCTTGAGAGTCCTTGAGTTACCGCCGTCTCAACATGAGACGTTTCTCGACCGTGAGTACGGCCGTGATAAAGAGCTATTGGCGGCGGTAAAGGAGCTTCTCGCACACCATGATGAAGCCACTTTGGAACCAGCGCTGCCGGCGCAACCGGAGTCTGCAAATGACGGCGCGTCCTTTGCGTCAGATACCGTGGCGTCTCGCTATCGAATCGGTGCATTGCTGGGACGCGGTGGCATGGCATCGGTGTATCTTGCCGACGATCTGACGCTTGGGCAGTCGGTGGCCATCAAGTTCCTCGATGCCCGATTCGCCACGCGTCGGGATTGGATTGAGCACTTCCATAACGAAGTCAGACTGGCCCGCATCGTAACGCATTTCAATGTTTGTCGAGTCTTCGACATTGGAGAGACGTCCGGCAGGCCATTCTTAACCATGGAATACATCGAAGGAGAGAACCTGGCGACGATGCTAAGGAGCGGAGGGAAACAACCGTTCGAAAAGTCCGTGGATATTGCCCGCCAGGTTTGCACGGGACTCGCGGCGGCGCACGGAGCGGGCGTTCTCCACCGCGACCTTAAACCCGCAAACATCATGATCGACGAGCCCGGTCGTGTTCGTATCACAGACTTCGGGATCGCCGTATCCGTCGATGGAGATGCGAGTCGCGAACTATCCGCGGGCACGCCGGCCTACATGTCTCCGGAGCAGATTGCGGGACGCGAAGTGGACGTACGCAGCGATATCTATGCTCTCGGGGCGGTGCTTTACGAACTTTTCTCCGGAAAGCCCCCATTCGCGGCCGACTCCATGGAGCAGTACATACGACTCCACGAATCCCAGACGCCGCCCCCGTTGTCGGAGGTTGTGCCCGACGTCGATCCACGAATCGAAGATCTGATAGACCGGTGCCTTCGCAAAAGCCCAAAGGGGCGTCCGCCGTCTGCGCTGGATGTCGCCGCAATGCTTCCAGGCGTGGACGTTCTATCCGTAGCACTTAGCGCTAACCAGATACCGTCCCCTCGGATGGTAGCCGAGGCCTCCGTGGCCGCAGTGCGGGTTCGTCGTCCAGGGCGGCTGCTGCTGGTGAGCTTAGCCTGCTTGGCGCTTCTGCCACTTTTACGGTCCGAGTCCGGGTTGCCGTGGGAGAAGGATGGCGCACTTCCAATCGAAGTCCTTAGACAGCGGGCGCGAGAAACGCTGAAATCCGTCACGATCCCCTTTATCGCCATAGATGAAGCCGATGGCCTATGTGGAACGACTGACGCGGTAGCTCTCTTCGAACAGCTCGGAATGCCGCGTTCCGAGGAAGTTCGTCTGGCGATACCGGCGAATGATTATGTTTTCTGGTTGCGCGAGGCCGAGTTTCGCCTGAAACCCGAACTAGCGGAGACGCTGGTTTTTGGCAACGCACGAGTCTCGCTGCTCGACCCGCCGATCACCGATTCCGGTCAGCGATTCGTGCTGTTGACTCAGGAAGGACGCTTTCTGGGCGCGGCCGTCGTGCCTCCATCAGGTCCCGAACGTAATGATACCGGTTCGACTCTGTCGCATTCGCTCGACTGGAATCGGGCGCTCGTGGCCAAAGTGTTTTCAGAGGCAGGGCTTTTAGAACCCGTTGATTTGCCCGAGAGCAAGCTGGAAAGCAGAACGTGCCAGGAGTGGAGTTCAAGTCATTCGTCCCTGGAAACACCATCCATGATATCGTGTCGCGCAAGCGACCGCGCAATGGTCGCTGCGATTACCGACGAGCAATCCGGCGAAGCCGCGACAACCGGCCCGTTGCATTGGCTGCGGGCCCTGACGGCCGTCGATGCGACCCGACTGATGTTCCTTGCCGTCCTATTGGCTGCGATTCCCCTGACATGGATGAATTGTCGCACACGCCGCATTGACCTATCCGGCGCCGTTACCATGGGAGCTTTTGTATTCGCTGTACAGCTTCTTGCCTCTCTAGTCGGCTCGACGCATGTGCCGGAATTCAGCGCTGAATTGACGTTGATTGCGATCATGCTTCTCCGCGCGTTTTCGGCAGCCGCGATCGTCATCATCCTATACCTCGCATTGGAGCCGTTCGCTCGCCGTTATTGGCCGCACCTTCTCATTGGATGGACGCGTTTATTGAGTGTGCGCAAACTTGATTCGCTGATATGGCAGCAAGTTCTCGTCGGTGTAACGCTGGGCTGCCTTTGGGCACTTTTGTTCACCGTTGACCGCGCTGCCATTCGAATGATTGGTTGGTCTGCCGGGGAGCCGTTTTTGATGCCGCAGGCCGCGGATCGTCTGTTAAGCGACTGGAGCGGAACGGCCAGTTATCTTCGCTCCGTCTCGTTTGCGGTGGCGCAGGGACTCCTCGTCGCTGCGTTGCTCGCCCTGGTTCGGCACATCGTGGGCACTCCGTTGCGCACGGCAATTGTCGTTGGTATCCTACTGATTGTGTTCCTGCTGCCTCGATCCGCACATCCCGCGACGGCTTGGTGGATGGTGCTGGGCGGAATCATCCCGGGCTTATGGGTCGTGATCCGATTTGGATTACTGAGCCTGGTAGTCGCGGGGACGATAGCGCTCATTCTCAACGGCGCCCCTCTTCGCCTCGACAGTGCGGGTACTCACTCCGTTCAAACCCTGCTCATCCTTGGACTCGTCGCAACTGTGGCCGCTCTGGGATACGTCCTCGGCCTACCCCGACGTTCCCGCGTGACCACTACCGCATCCTGAAAAAATGTAACTGCCGTCCCTCATTGGCCCTTGTATACGTCCGTGCTGAGATACTTCAGACCTGAATCCACCATCAACGTAACGACCTTGGAGTCCGGGCCTAGTTGCCGGGCGACTTGAATCGCCGCAATCACATTGGCCCCGGAGGATGTTCCGGCAAACAGACCCTCCTCTTGCGCCAAACGCCTGGCCATGCCTTTGGCATCAGCCGTTTTGACGGCGATGATGTCATCCACCAGGCCGGGGTCCCATAGCGGAGGGGTGTAACCGATGCCAACCCCTTCGATCTTGTGAGGTCCGGGTTGGCCGCCCAGTAATACCGCGGATTCAGCGGGCTCGACGACTGCGATCTTGATCTTCGACTCGTAACGCTTGAGCACCGTGGCGACGCCGCGCGAGGAGGCCGCACTGCCGACGCATTGGACAAAGGCATTCACTTCTCCGCTTGTTTGAGCCCAAATCTCGTCACCCAATGCGTAGTAGCCTGATATGCTGTCCGCATTATTCAGTTGGTCGGTCCAATAGGTATGCGGGGCCCTGCTCAATTCTTGGGCAACATTTATCATATCCAGAATCAGTTTCTTGGTTGTGAGCCCTCCTTCACTGGGCACATATGTGAGCTGGGCGCCATAGGCCGACATATGATCCAGCTTCTCGCGGCTAAATGCATCGGAAGTCACGATCTGAAGACGGTAACCCTTGGCAGCACAAATCAACGCCAATGACGCGCCAGTGCTTCCACCCGTGTATTCGACAATAGTATCACCGAGTCGCAATCGGCCGTCAGCCTCCGCGCGGGCAATCATGGCCTGCGCCATCCGATCCTTCATACTCCCCGTGGGGTTTTCCCACTCCAGTTTTGCAAAGACCTTTCCGCAACCTGGTGGCACAACGTGCTGAAGCTGAACCAACGATGTGTTTCCAATGGCCTGTAGAATGTCGCCGCTGCTTCGCAACACTTGTCCTCCACATGACGCGCATCAAATGCCCAAGTACGCTGGGGCATCGATGCCACGAATACCGTTTAATCTATCTGAATGGTTGTTTCACATTTTGCGAAGGGGGTCAAATCGCGCTTCCTGTGTCACAGAAGCGACACGGACGATGACGCAACAGACAGCCTAAAAATAGGCATTTTATACACTTCGTAAGAATGGAGGCGGGGGGAAATGGATCCCAGAAAGCACCCCACAATACAAGCCAATACGAAGCAATTCTCACCGGTTCCGGCGACGACACGATCCGCATCGGGAACCGTGTTGATTGTCCTCCATAGCCGACTCACTACCACAGCTTCACGCATGCTATTCCCGCTCGACAGTAACGCCCGGTGATGACAGCAACCGGCGTTGTTCGCTTTTGCGAATGTAGCCGGCGTCGTGCCACAGTCTTCAACCGCGCCGTCCGACTTTTGCGGGCCGTGACGCTACGGTCGCCGTGCGGTGCCGAACATACTCTGCGTGCGTGACTGACTCAGTTGCACCTCCCGCACCTGTCGCGGCAGAAGGCGTTGTTGGTCACCAGCGTGCAGTTGATGATTGGACACGTTCCGCCTCCACAGGTCGAGGCGTCGACGCACGGCGCGCCGGGGGTCGGACCAT
>Ga0187893_10001852_pt1 | contig 48657 bp, 46 predicted proteins | sample MA1701074metaG_FD_139574 | JGI IMG/M metagenome (GOLD analysis project Ga0187893, IMG submission 139574) | White microbial mat communities from a basaltic lava cave in the Kipuka Kanohina Cave System on the Island of Hawaii, USA - MA170107-4 metaG ... | reverse complement strand
TGCGGGGTTTCGCGCCGCCGTCTGCCATCGTGGCCCCGTCAAGGCAAAAGGACACGGCGCGAAACCCAGCCCTCCGCAGACTGCGGGCTGGGCATTCGCGCCCTACAACCACGCGGTATCGCTCTGCATGGCTACAGTATCAAGATGCGCCCATGGCGCGGAACTCGAAGAGAGCGTCAGCGCAAACTTTTGCAGACGGGCGGACGCGCCAGTTCGTAATCGCGCAACGCCGCCACTGCGCCGCGCTGCCCCGACTGCGCCGCGCGGATCAGGTTATAGACCTCGCGCGCCGTCACGTAGTGGAGCACGAACCGCTGCCCGTCATTGAAATCGCGCGCCAACATCTCGTGCATCCGACGGCATCGCTCCCCGAGCAGCACCTCGAAATTCTGTTCCTGGCATCCGTGCGTGTGAACCTTCACGAAATTCCAATCAGGTCTTCCCGCCACGCCCACGCGCTGGCGCAGCCACAACTCGACGCGCTCACGTTTGGGCGGGGCGTTGTGCGCGACTTCCGCGTTTTCGATGCGCGGGAGCAAACCCCATTTACGGCTGCGCCAATTCAAGGCGAGCGGTCCTTGCACGATGAGCAGGTCGCCCACCGAGTTGCCGCCGACGCGCGCGTCCACGCCCCAGTCGTGCGACTTGGGCGCGCGCGGGTCGTCCTTGGCGTAATAGATCGAATTGATCTTGCCCGTCTGCGTGTCGCTGGGCGCGCTCGGCAGCGTGAAGTCCGCGTAGCATCCCGTTTCATTCAGCACCTGCAACTCATTGTTCACGCCGCAACGTCTGCCGTCGCCGCGCGAATTGTCCAGCGCCCAGTTGCCGTGGATGAACCCGTAGCGCATTCTGCCGTTGCGGTCGCTGCACAGCAATCCGTGCGAGTGCAGTTGTGTTTTGAATTTTTCCAGGGAGCGCCGAAGACCGTCCGCCGTGTCGTTGTCGTGATGCAGATGAATCTCGACTTCGCCCAATCCTTGCGCGGTGAGTTTCGCGAGAGGGTCGAGAAATTCGGGGCGGTATTGCTCGGCGGGAAAGAAAAACGTGTGTTGTGGCGGACGTCCATCCGCGTCGCGAAACTGTGATGCGAGCTTCGGGTAATTCTCCGACCATTGGCGCACGCGCTGGTTTGCCTGCTCAACCGAGGCATCGCGCCAGAGCGGCTCGTAATGATCCACGAAACAGAAAAAAATGTGCGTGGGCAAGGCGAACGCCTTGCGCCGCCGCGAGGACTGGCGCAGGTAATCGGCGAGCCAGATGTGGACGTTGCGCAACATCAACGCAGGGCGGGCGACGGTTCGGGAAGCCCCAACACGTCCCGAACCGTGGTGAACTGAAAATCCTGGCAGAGCCGCCGCAGGCGCCTTTCGGTCTTGTCGAGGTTGCTGTAGTGACGAAGCCGCACGTTCAGCGACACGTCGAAACGCGGTTGTTGCGGGTCGAATTCCCACGGGTGCAGATACATCACCAGCGGTTTGCCTTCGCGGTTGATTCGGCGCAAGCCCCACCGCGTGACGGGGTAGGGGTAGAGCCGAAAATACGCGCCACCCGCGACAGGGATTTTCGTTGCTCCAACCGTGAACGTCGCCATCGGGAATTCCCAGAATCCAGGGCGTATCTCATACGGCGCGCGCGGCGCGTCGGGGATGCCGTATCGCGGATGACGCACGGGAAAAACGCTCGAATCATACCGCACCCCTTCCTCCTGCATGATGTCCAGCGCCCACAACGATTTTTCCGTGATGGAAAACGACGGCGCGCGGTGCCCGATGATTTTCTGCCCGCCCGCCTGTTCAATCAAATCAATGGACTGCCGCAAATCGCGGCGAAATTCCTGCGGGTCGAGCGAATACACGAGCCGATGCCGATAACCGTGCGCGGCGAGTTCGTGTCCCGCGTCCGCGATGGCGCGCACGAGTTTCGGAACTTTTTCCGCCACCCAGCCGAGCGTGAAAAACGTGGCGCGGATTTTATTCTCGGCGAGGACATCGAGGATGATGCGCGTGTTGCGCTCGACGCGGCTCTCATGTTTTTCCCAATCCTCGAATCGGATGAACGACTCGAAGTTGGAGACCTGGAAATAATCCTCCACGTCGAAGGAGAGGGCGTTTTTCACGAGTGTGGCTGCGCTTCTGCGAAGCGCAGATTATTCTGCCCCAGACGGCGCATCCGCAGAGGCGCCGTTATAACGTATCGTGCAGCGACCACGAAAAAAACCAGTTCCGTTTCTCCAGGACATCCGCGTGCGGGGAATCGTTGCGGCGCACACAGAAGAAAAACTGGTGTGGCAGAAACTTGGGCGGCACGCGCCTGTAGCCCGCGCTCTGGATCGCGGCGCGCCGTTCCCTGTTGGGCAGCAGCAGCGAAAGAAAGTCACACCGACCCCGCAACCGATTTTCGATCGCAAGCAGCGAATCGCGCCACGCGTAGAGCGGCTCACCTTCGTCGAGGAAATAGTCGAGCACCCACGCGATGTTCGCGCCGAACTTCTCTTGAATCCGCGCGATGACGAAACCGATCGCTTTCCCCTCGCGCAGAATTTTGAACTTCTCGTATTTCACGGGACTTCGGTTGTACCGCCACTCGAGCACGCGAGATGAACGGTTCATCGTCACACGGACGCGCGCCTTGTTGCGCTGCCAGAGGGATTCGATATCGGCGTCGAATGTTTCAAACGGCTCGGCGTTGACGGCGGTGTGCGCGCGCGCATTGAACCACGCGCAGGTTTTGACGAATGGCTGCGCGAGCCACAGGATGGGTTTTCGTCGCGCAAGCGAGGCAACGCTCAGCGGTTTCATCATCACTTCCAGTTCGCCGAGCCACGTCCAGCCAAATTTCTTAATGTAGACCTCGAACGAATTTTCGTTGAGGAACGTGTAAAAGGGGATGTTGGCGGGACGCTCGGCGGCGAGCAGTTCTTCCAGTTTCTTCAGGATGCCGCGCCGCTGGTAATCGGGATGCACCATGTTGTCGAGAGCGACGAGCGTGTTGACCTCCGCGCCATGGACGCACAGAAAATTCGGCAGCATCGCGTATTGACCGACGCAGCGCGCGCCGTCGAACGCGAGATAAACGTAGACCTTGCCTGACGGGTTCTTGAGATATTTCCATTCCCAGTATTCGCGGGTGATGGAATGATCGAACGTGTCGCGATAGAGCGCGAGAATCGCGTCTTCATCCCCGCGCTGAAACTTGCGGTGTGTCAGTTCGTTCATCTTTGAATTTGTAGGGCGCGAATGCCTGACGAAGGAGAGTTTTGCGCCGTCCTCGCTCGCTCTAAGAGCCTGTCCTAAAACCCAATCCTAACAATCGGTGGCACGGGCGTCCCTGCCCGTGTCAGCCACAGGCACGGAGGCCTGTGCCACCAGGTTTTAGGATAAGTTCTAAGACGGCGCGACCCCCCGAAAGTTTTCGGGGCATTCGCGCCCTACAACTCACGGCTGCGACGATGTCGTCACAGGCGTCCGATGCGCCTTTTCATTCCATGCGGCTTTCTGCCTGCCCGTGACGCATTTGAAGAAGCCCAGCAACAGCGCAAAGTTGGAGCCGACGAAGTAGTAGGGGACGCGGAACAGGTCGGCGATGAAATGGCGTTGTCCCGACAACAGTTTGCCGATGAGCGCGCTGGCGTAGAACGCGAGTTGGAGGGCACACAGGACTTGATACAGCAGTTGGTCGAGCAAAAACGCGTTCACCGCCAGCAACGCGATGAGGAAAAACGGCGCGAGCCAGCGCAGGACTTTGTGCGACCAGAAGCAGAATGCGACCCAGCCTTTCCACGGCATCAGCAGCCGCCAGCATTCCTTGAGCGCGCGGTAGTCGCCCGTGCCGATGCGCACCTTGCGGCGGAACTCGCCCTCGACGGTGTGCGACACCTCCTCGTTGGCGACCGCGCCGCGTTCATACACGCCGATGCGTCCGTGCTCATACACGCGCACGGGCCAGATGAAATCGTCAATCTGGATGACGTTCGATTGAAGCGGGCGGAAAAGTTCCTGGCGCATCATATAGATTCCGCCCGTCGCGCCGAGCAACACGCCGAGGTCGTTTTCCAGCATCTTCATCGCCGCCTCGCCCTGCCAGTAACGGTCTTCAGGATTCTGTCCCGCAGGGTCGAGCAATTCCATGTGACCACACGCGGCGCCGACGCGCGGGTCGGCGAAATGCCGCGCCACCAACTTTGCCGAATCGGGCTTCCAGAATGTGTTCGCGTCAGAACACGCGACAATCTCGCGGGTCAATTGCGGCACAATTTTGTTGATGACCTCGGTCTTGCCTTGGTGCGTGTCGAATTCGATGAGTCGGATGCGCGGATTCTTCTTGATTCGTTCGCGGATGATTTCCCGCGTGCGGTCGGTGGAACAATCGTCGCCCAGCACCAGTTCGATTTTGTTGGGTGGGTAGTCGAGCGCCTCGAAGCTGTCCATGCGCTGCGCGATGTGTTTCTCCTCGTTGTGCAACGAAATGACGAGCGAGATTTGGGGGCGGTGGTTGTCGTCCACACGGTGCGGTTTGCGCAAACGGCGCACCATGGGGGCAATCAGCTTGAGCAGGATGAAATAACCCGCAAAAGCGTAGGCAAGCGCCCCGAAGAGAATCCAGAAGGCGATTTGCATTTGTAGCCGCACCCTTTAGGGGTGTGAGAGGAAGGACGGCGCAGGCTGAAGCCTGCGATTACATCTTCACACAACGCGCCACGGTTTCGGCGACGTAATCAATCTGTTCGGCGGTCAGTTCCGCGTAAATCGGCAGCGCAAGCGATTCGTTGGCGGCGCGCTCGGAATTCGGGAAATCCCCCGCGCGATGGCTGAGATACGCGAAGCACTTTTGCAGGTGCAGCGGCACGGGGTAGTAAATCTCGGTGCCGATGCCGCCCTTCTGCAACCGCTCGCGCAGCGTGTCGCGACGTGGAACACGGATTGTGTATTGGTTGTAGATGTGGCCGCAGTCGGGATGGCAGATGGGCGGGTGGACGAGTTTCTCAACGCCAAGCGATTTGAATTTCGCCGTATAGCGGTCGGCATTGTTGCGCCGCGCTTCCGACCACGCGCTCAGATGCTTCAATTTCACTCGCAAGATTGCCGCTTGGATCGTGTCCAGTCGGCTGTTCACGCCCACAAACTGGTGGTCATACTTCGGCTTCGAGCCGTGGACGCGCAGGATTTTCAACTTTTCTGCGAGCGCGTCGTCGTTGGTCGAAAGCGCGCCACCGTCTCCCGCGCCGCCAAGATTTTTCGACGGGAAGAAGCTGAAACACCCCATTGTCCCCATCGTTCCAGCTTGTTGTCCCTTGCAAGTCGCGCCAATTGCTTGAGCAGCATCCTCAATCACCGCGAGTTTGTGTTTCGCTGCGAGGTCGAGAATCGGCTGCATCTCCGCGCATTGCCCGAAGAGATGCACGGGTATGATGGCTTTGGTGCGCGCCGTGATTTTCGCGGCGATTTGTTTTGGGTCAATGTTATAGGTGTCGAGATTGATGTCCCCGAACACGGGCTTGAGTCCGAGCCGCGCGATGGAGCCGCCCGTCGCAAAAAAAGTGTAGGGCGAGGTGATGATTTCGTCGCCTGCCTTCACGTCGAGCGCCATCAACGCGAGCAAGAGCGCGTCCGAACCCGACGCGCAGGTGATGACGTGTTTCGCGCCCGTGAACCGTTGTAAGTTGCTCTCAAGTTCGGTGACTTCGGGACCCAAAATGTATTTGGTCTCGCGCAGCGTCTTGAGGACGGCGGCTTCGAGTTCATTTTGGATTTGCGCGTATTGGGCGCGCAGGTCGAGCAGGGGAACGTTCATGCGGAAGTTATACCAAAGTTTGACGAGCACGCTACGATTTAAGCGAGTCGAGCGTGATATTCAGACCTTCTTCCACCCCGACGCGCGGTTTCCAACCGAGTTTTTGCTCGGCGGCCGAACAATCGAATGAAATTGGCGCGAGCACTGATTTGAGGCGGTAAATCGAAAGCGGCGGCGACCGACGCAGCATTTTCGCCAGCAGTTGCACGCCGAGCGCAAGCGAGTAGGCGACAATACGCGGAACGCGGACAATCCCTCCAACGTGTCCGACAGCGTTTCGGTAAAGGTTTGCCAATTCGGTCTGCGTCACGTTCGCGGAATCCACGAGTGTAAAGATCGAGCCGTCGAAATGGTCGCTTTTGCCTGCCAACAAAATCCCGTCCACCACGTCGTCCACATACACCAGTGGCAGCACGAGTTTCCCGTTGCCCAGCACGAGGAGACGGCTGCCGACGCGCCGCGCGACGGCGGGCGTGAGCAACGGTGCGCCAGGTCCGAACACTTGCCCTGGACGCAAGATGACGGCGCGCAGATTCCATTGTTTCACGGCGCGCGTGACAACTTGCTCTGCGTCGAGTTTCGCGCGCGTGTACCAGCCGCGCATGTCCGCTTTCGGTTCCAGCGGAAAATCTTCGCGCATCAGTTTTCCCTTGCGCGCGGCTGCGGCGTGCAGGACGGCAAGCGAACTCACATACACAAGTTTTGGCACCTGATATTTGAGGGCGATCTCGACGATGTTGCGCGTGCCGACGAGCGTGCCCCGTTCAAAATCGTGTGGCGCGCCCCCCATGGCGGCGCCGAGGTGATAAATGATTTCGGCGCCTGCAATGGCGCGTTCGACGACGGACGGGTCCCCGAGGTCGCCGAACACAACCTCGATGCGCGTGTCTTCGAGCCATGCCGCAGGCGGCTGGCGGCGCACCAGCACGCGCACGCGGTCGTGTTCCTCGAGCAGCCGCGCCAGCAGCCGTTTGCCGATGAAACCCGACGCGCCCGTGACGAGCGCCTTTCCTTTGAGTTTGCGCGGGAACTGGTCGAGAAATTTTTCCTTGGCGGCGTCCGCTTCGCGCGCGACACGCTCTGTCCACGCAACGATGGGGCGCGCGTGTTCGGGTGTGATGGGCGCGGGGGCGCCAACGCTGAGGTTGTGGTAGAACTCGGCGACCAGCACTTGCACGCCGTGGAACGGCAGAAATTTCCCCTGCAAAAAACGGATGACGTTCATCGGAACCTGCGTGCTGACCTGCCACGCTTCGCGGAACGTGTTGACGACGCGCTCGATGGGCTTCGGCAGGGGAGTCGTCGTTTTGACCGTGACGGAGAGCGAAAACAGGTCGGCGCGCAACACGCCGCGCGTCCCCTGCACGATGAGGACATTCTGCATCGGGCGCGTGTTCCATGAAATCTGGATGTTCCCCATCCCGCGCTCGCAGACGACCAGCGCCCGCCATTCATCGCAAATCAAATTCGGGTCGCTGCCTTTCGCGCCGTATCGCGATTCCACGTCCACAATGTTGCCGAGGAACGCCTCCATCAGATAAAGCGCATGAACGCCCAGATCGCGGAACGGATAACCGCCTTCGCGATACTGCGGGGGAAGGGGTCCTCCGCGATACGGCGGGTAGTCCGAACTGCGCAGGTGATCCACCGCCACCACGTCGCCAATCGCGCCGCTCTGCACGACACCCAGGGCGCGCACCACGAACGGGTCGCGCAACAACGAGTGGTTCACACAGACAAATTTGCCCGCGACTTTCGCCGCCGCGATGATGCGGTCGCAGTCCTCGACGCGAGTGGCGAGCGGTTTTTCCACGAGCACGTGACAGCCGAGTTGCAACGCTTCGACCGCGAGCGCCGCATGGCTCGACGGCGGCGTGAGAATGTGCACCACGTCCACGCCGTCGGCGACCATTGCCTTGAGCGAAGGATAAACGTTGGCGTTCAGGCCGTTGGTCTTGATGAGCGCAGAGGCGCGCGGTTGGTCGAGGTCGCAGACGCCGACGATTGTGACGTTGCGCAGGTCTCTCAACGCGCGGATGTGATACTGCGCGATGAAGCCCGCGCCAACGAGTCCGACGCGGAAGGCGGGTGGAGAAAACGGTTTCATGGTTTGCGCGCGACGAAGTCAATCGAGGTGCTGCACAGCTGTTCGCGGGGATAATTCTGAAATTCGGGCGCGATTTTCAGCGACGGTAGCGCATCGAGCAGCGCCTGCCGCGGCTTGTGTTTTGCGAGCACAACCTCCAGCCCGCCCAGTTCCGCGAGCTTCAGCAAATCGGACGGACGGAGCCTGTTTTGGAACAGTAACTTGTTGTTCCAGAATTGCCAGTCCCGTTCCGAGAACGTGAGGTAATTGATGAACGTGATGTTTTTGTCGAAGTACGCGTAGTGATCGCCGCAATTGACGCTGTGCACCGCGAGTCCACCGTGGCGCAGGACGCGGGCGCTTTCGCGCATCATCTCCAGGATCACCCCGCGCGGGACGTGCTCCAGCACGCTATTGGAGAACACCACGTCCACACATTCATTGGGCAACTCTGATTTCGTTGCGTCGGCGGGCGCGCGGTATTCGACGCGGGCGCGCTCGAACAGTTCGGACACGGATTTCGCCGTCTTGAGTTTCTCGTAATCGGATTTCACTTCCTCGATGTCGCGCCTCCCCGCTCGCGAAATGGTGGGTAGATACGATTCCAACGATGCCATAAGCTTGAACGTCAGCTTCCGATTCAGGTGTCTCGTCAAATCATACGTCGCCACACTCGATGCGCCTGCGAGCGACCAGCACAGCGGCAGCGTCGGGAACCAGCCCGTGCCGATCTCAAGGTAGCGCAATCCCGCTGGGGAAATCCCCAACTCCACGATGTGATCGGCGAGATACGACCAGTCGGCGACCTTGAACTCGACGTTGTGCTCGAAGTTGCGCAACCCGCCGACGGTGCGTTGAAGCGTGTTGTTGATGCGTTTGCCGAACGGGATGACGCTTAGCGCTTTCTGCGAGTATCCTTTGATTTTCCAATTCATGCGTGGGCTGTGACCGTTGAGTGCGCGCGCCGTTTTTCCACGGCGAGATGAAACGCGTCATCGAGCTTTTGATAAATCGCGCGCCAATCGTGGTGTTCCAACACCAACCGACGCCCGTTCGCGCCGAGCCGTTCACGCAACGACGCATCACGGAGCAGATGGAGCACACAATCGGCGAACGCGCGCGGCGTGTCCGCAATCATCGCATTCTCGCCGTGTTTCAATGCCATCCCCTCCGCGCCGACCGTGGTGGTGACAACCGCCTTCTTCATCGCGAGCGATTGATAGATGCGGTGCTTCGTCCCTGCGCCCACCCGCAGCGGAATCACAACCACCGCCGCGCGCGCGATGTAATCACGGATGTCGGGGACAAATCCCGTGACGATGACTTTTTCCGAGGCAAGTCGGCGGATTGATTCCGACGGAGTTTTGCCGACGAAATACAACTTCGCGTCGGGAACCTGCTCGCGCACCAATGGGAAAATCTCGTTGTGAAAATACACCGCCGCATCGTCCTGCGGCGCCCAGCCGAAGTTGCCAAAATAAATCATCGTGTGGGGTTCAATCGCCACATCGCGCGGCTCGAAGAATTCCACGTCCGCCCCATTGGGCACGGTGGACACGTCCGCTTCGGGCGCGATGCGGCGGTATTCGGCGCGGTCGGCGTCGGAGAGCGTCACGATTTTTTCCGAGTGACGCGCGACGATGCGTTGCCACTCGATGAATTTCGGGATCTGCGAGCGCGCGTAGAATTTCGTCATAGGGTTGCGCTGGATACTCTCGAACCGCTCCCACAATTTGTGCTCGAGGTTGTGGGGGTCATACACGAACGCCGCGTCGCCCTTGTGCATCGCGTATTGCCCCGTGTGCAGAAAGTGCGCGTGGATGACGTCAATCTTCTCCTGTTGCACGAACCGTCCCAGCGCCTCCGCCATCGCGCTTTGGAAATATTCGCGCAGAATGAACGGCTTTGAGCCAACAAGACCGCCCACGGCATTGCACAATTTGCGCGCCAGCGGACGGCGCAAATTCAGCCCGACGACGGTCTTGCAATGCTTGAGCAGGTCAGGGAAATGGTCGCGGTCGTTCGGGTCGTGCAGCAGCGACAGCAGATGCGTCTCGTGCCGTTTCGCTGTCTCGCGCAGGAGGTTGAAATTGCGAATCTCCGCGCCGCCCGTCAGGGGCCACGGAAGTTTTGCAGTGAGAACGAGAACGCGCATTCGAGTTTTTCGCTGGAATCCTGTCATTCTAAGCGCAGCGAAGAATCTCCTTTGAACACGTGGAGTTTCATTGAGATCCTTCGCTTCGCTCAGGATGACAACAGGTGGGCGTCACCAGTAGAGTCCGCGATAACAGTTCTTGGGAAATCTCTCCGATTTCAGGAACCCAACAAGATCAACGACGCGGTGCTGTTTTCCGACAAGTTTCGACAAACCGACGTAGTCCGCGTGTTTCTTGCACACGACCAGCGTGCGGCTCGAGGCGAGGACTTTTTTCAACGACGCAACGAGCAGCGAATTGATGTGCGGTAGTTTCGATTCGAGGAACACTTTGTTCGCGCCCGTCAATCGCGTGAGTTCGACTTCCGAATCGTGGATCGCCAGTTTGAACCCTTTGCCGAGCAGCGATTCCGCCATGATGACTACGGGGCTTTCTCGCAAATCGTCCGTGCCCGCTTTGAAACTCAGCCCGAGGAACGCCACTTCGCGGTTTCCAGTTTCCGCAATCGTCTCAATGGTGCGCTCGATTTGTTGCGAGTTGCTGCGCGCCACCGATTCGAGCATCGGCAAATCCAGATTGTGTTCGCGCGCGCGGCGCACCAGCGCCCGCAAATCCTTCGGCAAGCACGAGCCGCCGAACGCAAGCCCAGGACGCAGATACACCTTCGACACGTTCAACTTCGTGTCGCGACTAAACACTTCCATCACTTCCTGCGCGTCAATCCCGTGCGCCTTGCAGAACTGCCCCACTTCATTGGCGAACGTGATCTTCAGCCCGTGAAACGCGTTGCACGCGAACTTGATCGCCTCCGCCGCGCCCATCGAAACGCGAATCTGCGGCGCGTTCACGGACCGATACAATTCCGCCAGCGCGTCGCCCGCGCCCGCCGCGTGTTCGCCGATGATGACAAAAGGCGGCTCGAAGAAATCCTTGATGGCGGTGCCTTCGCGCATGAATTCAGGATTGGCGACGACGTGAAAATCGCGCCCCTCGCGTTTGCCCGACGCGCGCTCGATGGTCGCCACAACGACGGACTCGATGCTGCCTGGCAACATCGTGCTGCGAACGGCAACGTGATGCGGCGATGTTTTCGCGCGCAACGCCTCGCCGATTTCCCGCGACACCGTCTCGATGTGCGACAAGTCAGGCGTGCCGTCCTTGCGGCTCGGCGTGCCGACGCAGATGAACGAGATGTCGGAGTTCATCACCGCGTCCCTCGCGCTGTTGGTTGCGGAAAACGTTTTTGCTTTGCAGTTTTTTGCGAGCAGCTCGGCAAGCCCTGGCTCGAACAGCGGTGACTTGCCCTTGCGGAAGAGCGCCAGCTTGTCGGGGTTCACCTCGACGCCGATGACGCGGTGCTTTTTGTTCGCGAAACACGCCGCCGTCACGGAGCCGACGTAGCCGAGACCGAAGATGGAGATTTTCATGGGAGTGCTTCGCTGAAGAGGTGTTGTAGCTGCGCTTCTGCGAAGCGCAGATCAGTTGAGGATTGAACGACGGCGCTTCACAGAAGCGCCGCTACACCGTCACACGTTTTGCAATGTTGTTTGTTGTTTTGGGACAGTTGAATTCCGAACACAATTGTCCAAAATTTCCACGACGGTTCGCGCGTTGACTGTCCAGTCGAACTTTTCCACCGACAACATAACGGCGGAGCGGTCCCACGTGAACGTCAACGCCACACGCAATGCAGCCGCGAGGGCGTCGGGGTTGCGCGGCGCGACGAGCAGGCCGTTGACACCGTCTTTGATGATTTCGGGGACGCCGCCGACATTGGAGGCGACGACAGGCAACGCCGACGCCAGCGCTTCTAGCGCGGCGTTGGGCAAACCCTCGTTGAGGCTCGGCAGACACAGCACGTCGCAGGCGTTCATCCAAATGGGGATTTTCTCGTGGGGCTGTGTGCCGACAAGTTTCACCCGTTCACCTGCCGCAATGTTGTTTGATTCGCTGCCAGCGCCGACGAACACCAGGTCCACATCGGCGAATTCGGCGGTGGAAGCGGCTGGCTTCGCAGGCTGTCGCGATTGTAAATCGCTCCCACAAATCGTACAGAACGCTTCCGCGAGAATCGTTGGACCTTTCACTGGCAATAGATTGCCGACGAACAAAATACGTCGGCGGTTTTCTGGCAGTCCAAGTTCGCGACAGGCTTCGGCGCGGTTGCGCGGCTGGAATTTTTCGCGGTCAATCCCGTTGTAAACGGTCGTTGCCTGAATGCCGTCGCGTTTGAGCGCATCGCGCAGCGCGTTGCTGCGGGTGAACACGGCGCGGCTGGCGCGGAGCGCGGCGAGAATCTGGCGTTTGCGTGTTGGACTACGAAAGAAACTGTTCACGTCGCTGCCCTGCACGGTGACGGCGAACGGAAATTTGAATTTGTCGGCAAGCAACATCACGCCGTAAGCGTCGGGATACGCCCAGTTGACGAGCGCGATGTCGAACTGCTCTCCTTGCAGTTCGTGCGCGATGGAACGGGCAAACAGCCAGCCGTTGAACGGGCGCGATAGGATGGGAACACGCAGAAATTTCGGGTGGACGACGGGGATGCCGTTAAAATCCTCGCGCGGCATTTCTTCGTAGGTGGGCGCGATGATTTTGGTGATACGGCAATGCATTGAGAGCGCGGCAACTTGTTGCGCGTTGTGCATCCCGCGCGTCGGTTCCGCGCGGTTGGGGAACAAATTGGAAATGAACAGGACGTTCATGGCGCGGTTGCCGCGAGTCGCTCGACCTCGAACACGACGTAGACTTCGTTTTCGTGACGGCGCGTGAAACGAAATCCGAATTTCTCCTGCGATTCGGCTTTCACGTCGAGCGGCATTGCTTTTGACATAGTGCCGCTGCGTTTCTTGTCTCCTTTGGCATACACGATGAAACGCGGTGTTGGCTCCAACAGTTGTTCAGGCGGTGTTTTGTCACTCCAGCAAACGCGCGCCTGTTTCGGGTTGAGCCGAACGTGGAATTGCAGGCTCGATTCCTCGTCGTTGAACGCGTCGAGCAACACGCGGTCGGTCGGCTTCAATTCCTGCCGCAGCCAGCGTGTCACGTCGGTCACGTGCGGGCGTTCCTTGGTGCGCGGCGAGATGGAGGCGAATTTCTGGCTGAACTCTCCCCAACGCGTTTCGCTAAGGGCAAGGACGACCGCAAGCCACACTACTCCTGCAATGAAAAAGGTCGTGAGGAATTTGCGGGGTGCGGCGGCGAAGGTCCCTTCCAACGCGTATGCGGCGAACGGGAATAACATAGTTCCCGCGAACAAGGTGGCGCGCGCGCTTGTTCCACTTGCGCCAGTCACTTGCAACGTCATAAAAGGCGTATAGTAAATGGCGATATACACGAGCAACAAGATTGCTTCACGGCGCTTGAAAGCTTTCATGATGCCAACGACGCACAACAGGACGATTGGACCCAATGAAACCAAAAGGCTGCCAGGCCAGAGACCGACCTTGTACCACCATGGCCTTTCGAAGTATCCCGATCCCACACCCGAAGTTGTTTTATGAAACGTCAAGAACGCGTCACCCTCGATTGTTGCGCAAGCAAGCAGCCAGAGGAGCGGTCCTAGTCCCGCGATCACGCCAAACGCGATTGCGGGTTTCATCATACCGCCTAGTCCGATTTTTTCTTTTTTCCTGTTCCAGACATTTCGCGCCACGATAAGCGCGCCACAGAACAGAGCCATCCACCATGCTTCTGGTCGTGTCCATGTGGCGGGGAGCCAGAATGCCGCTGAGTACACGACACAACCCATTTGTTGAGTCTGCCACCAGCGGCTGAAATGGAAAAGCGCCCAGAGAGCAAGAAATATAAATAGAGCTTCGCTAGAGGAAATGATGCTTTGAGCGATATGCAGTCCATAAAAAATGAACAGTAACGAAGATGCAAGGGCGACTTCTCTCGAGAAAAAACAGCGCGACAGTTTCCAAAACGGCCAAATAGTGAAAACACCAAAAACCAGCGACACAACGCGAGGCGCTTCCCACAAATTATCCCAAACCATCAGCAGCGCGCCCGAGAGGTAAAGTTGAAGCGGCAGCCAGTGACCTTGTGTGACGATTTCGGGAAGTTGAGCCCATTCCCAGGCGTAAATGGAGCGCGGAGGCGCATCGCTGGTAGCGTTGACGGAAATCAGAAAAAAGAAAATTCTTACCGACGCTCCCAGCGTGAGCAACCAAACGAGGATTGTTCGATCTGATTGATTCCGATTCAATGTATGATGGTTCAAGTAACAAACACGAGTTCAACGCGGTATCACGCGACAATCGCGTCTGCAGTTCGAACTTGCGTTCCCTCGGGGAGAGCGACCTTCTTGTTCGCGGAAAGAATGTCAAGCGCATCGTGACCGTGGTTGAACAGCAAATCCACAATGGAAAGATGTGAGATGAAGCCTTGTTCCTTGAGCCACCGCTGGTGATAAACGGGGTGTTGGTAGTTGTGCCACTCCACCGAAATGCCTTCGGCGTTGAAGAGAGGCTCGCGAAGGTAGTCACGCGCGGCGTTGCCGCTGAGATAGTGAGTAGCCTGCAAATGTTTGCAGATGGAAAGGAGTTTCTCGTCTTTCACGCCATCGGAGGGCAGACTGGATGAGAAACATACTTCCGCTTTTATTCCCAGGAAGTGACTCACTTTAGAAATGAAATCCATGTCAACATCAAGCAGGAATTGAAACGATTTCTCATAGAGGTCGCCTATCATCTCCATCGTTTGCTCGAAAAAAGGAGTTTTCGAGTAAAAACTTTGCAGATTCTTCGAATGATTTCTTTGCCATTTCTGGGCGCTGTCAACTTCCACATCTTTGATGAGCTTTTCCCTAGATCCCTTTGATTGAATAGGAACTGTCAGCCAAAGCACCCCGTCAGGTTTCTTGATTCGATTCCTGCTGCGCCAATCTCGAACAGTGTATTGCACATCGTCGAAGATCACGAACACGTCGGCTTTCGCCATCATGTCGAAAAAACCGATCCACGGAAGATAGCCAGGTTGAAGTATGACCACCCGTTTCATTCGTTGTTGAACTCGTCGAGCGTCGGCGCGTCGTTACCTGGCGGCAACTTGCGGTGGACGCGCGCGGGCACGCCCATCGCGATGACGTCGGGCGGAATATCGGAAACCACGACCGAGCCTGCGCCGATGACAACGCGTTCGCCAATCTTGACGGACGGAGCAAGCACGGCTCCCGAACCGATAAAGGAATGCTTTCCAACTTGTACATCTCCTGAAGTAACTACGGATGGTCCTAACACGACATTGTCAGCGACTGACGTGTTGTGTTCCAACGTGACGCTCGAGAAAAAACAGCAAAGGGAGCCGATGCTGACGTTGGGACCGATCACGCAACCAGCCATCATCGCGATGTTGTCTCCCAGCGACACGGAGTGCGCCAAGTGACAGCTAGGGTGGATCACGTTCGGCAAGTTGACCTTCGCCTTTTTGAGTTCGCTGTAAATTTGATACCGACGCGCCGCACACTTGCTACCGAGCGCCACGAACGCAGTTAGTCCTTTGCTGCGGCAATGTTCAATTCCCGCCTCAACGTTTCCCATCACTGGACGGTTGCGAGGGCCGACGTTCAGCTTGGGAAAGGCGTCATCGAACATCACAACCCTTTCCCAAGGCAAGCCAGCCCACTCCAGGAGGCTGAACAAATGCGAAGCTTGGCGCCCTGAACCGAAAATGACGGCGGGTGTTTCCGACTTTCTAATCATGGATATTACGCTGATTCGACCGCTGAACCGACGTTCTCTACCACATAATCGACTTCGTCGTCCGTCAATTTCGGGTACATCGGCAACGTGATGGTGCTGGCGCCGAATCGTTCCGCGACGGGAAATTCGCCGCCCTTGTAGCCGAAAGTCTTGCGGTAGAACGTGAACAGATGGATGGGGTTGAAGTTCACGGCGACGCCAATCTGTTTTTGCTGCAAATAGGCGAGGATCGCGTCGCGTTTCGCGGGGTCAACGCGGATGGTGAAGAGATGCCGCGCGCTTTTGCTTTTGGGCAGGACGCGGGGGAACGTGACGCCTTTGACGTTCGAAAACGCTTTTTCGTATCGCTGGCAGACTTCCTCGCGACGGTCGCGCAACGCGTGCATCCGCTTGAGTTGACCGATGAGCAGCGCGGATTGGATGTCGGAGAGGTTCGCCTTGCAGCCGAGCCGTTCCATGTCGTAGTGCTTGTAGCCCGTCTGGTAACGGTTCATCGCGTCCTTGTTCATCCCGTGCAGGCGTAACACGCGCATCGCGTCGGCAAGTTGGTCATCGTTGGTCGTCAGCGCGCCGCCTTCGCCCGAGGTGATGTTTTTGGTTGCGTAAAAACTAAAGCAGGCGATCTCGCCGAGTTGCCCAGGACCGACACCATCGCGGTCGGCTTCGATGCAGTGAGCGCAATCCTCGATGATGGCGAGCTTGTGTTTGTCGGCGATGGCACGGAGTCGGCGCATGTCGCACATCTGTCCGTAAAGATGGACGGGCATAATGGCACGAGTCTTCGCCGTGATGGCGGCTTCGATGAGATTGGCGTCAATGTTTCCTGTGTCAGGTTCGATATCCACAAACACAGGGCGCGCACCCGCCTCGATACAGGCGTTTGAGGTCGCCATAAACGACATCGGCGTCGTGATTACTTCGTCGCCCTCGCCGATATCGAGCGCCTTGACCGCGACGAACAACGCATGGGTGCAACTCATCACACCGATGGCGTGTTTGACACCTAGCGCGGCGGCGAATTGCTGCTCGAAGTCGCGCGTGACAGGACCCGTCGTGAGGAAAAGCGAGTTGAGCACGCTCACGACGCGCTGGATGTCGTCAGGTTCGAGGTTGTGTTTGTAGAATTCGATTCGCATTTGAGGTTTCAGTGTTCGGTGTTCAGTGTTCAGGTGAAGGGTAGCCAGTGACGGGGATGCTGTATTCTGAGGATGTTTCTCGGACACTGGTTGACCAGCGACGATCCGATTCGGGCAAGTGGCGTTCAAGGGATTTTTCGAGGCCGTTCAACATTCGGATGCATTCTTTGTAGCGTGACTTGAATGATTCGTAGGTGTCGGCGGAAACATATGTTTTTAGACGCGCCATGTAGAGGTGATGGATTGTTTCCGCTGCTTCGCCGCGACTGCGGTTGACGCCCTCGATCTTGTTACGGATGTGGCGGTCGTCATTTTTCTCCGCCATCTGCGCGGGCGCGCTGTTGGAAGATCGGCGCGCCTGCGAACCAAGCTCGTATTTCTCCTCGGCAGGCCACTTGTGCGTCAGGTCACAGACTTCAATATGGAGTCCGCACAACTTCTGATAGACATCGAGGTCCTCCACATCCAGATAGTTTTTGCCATCCACAAGCATCTCCTCCCGAACACTGAACACTGGAACCTAATGGTATTCCACCTTACCGCTCTTGGTCATGATGGGGACGTGTTTCATCCATTCGATCTTTTCCCACCATTTGCGGTTGGAGGCATACCAGTCAATCGTCTGCTGCAATCCCTTGCTGAATGGACGGCCAGGTTTGATGCCGAGGATTTTAGCGGCTTTGTTAGTGGAGGAAATGTGGTGATCCACCTGACCGAGTCGGTCGCCGACGTGTTTAATGAGCGATTTCGGGCGCCCTGTTGCTTCCACAACCATCTTCGCGATATCAAGCACCGAGACATCTTCACCCGAGCCGATGTTGAACACCTGCCCGACGATTTTTTTCAATGGCGCGTGCATCACGGCGTCAATGCGCTCGCACGTGTCTTCGACGTAAAGCCAGTCGCGCAGCGCCTTGCCGCTGCCGTGGACTGTGAGCGGTTCGTTCTTGAGCGCGCTGGTCACAAAACGCGGCACAACTTTTTCCAGATGCTGATACGGACCGTATTGGTTGAACGGGCGGACGATGACGGCGGGGATGCTGTAGGTTGCCCAATACGAATAGACGAGGCGGTCCGCGCCCGCTTTCGCGCTGGCGTAAGGGCTCATCGGTTTCAGTGGATGTTCTTCGGTCATCGGGTTGGTTTCCGCCGTGCCATAGACTTCCGACGTGGAGATGTGGATGAACCGTTCAACGCTGCTGTTCTTGACGATGGCGTTGGAGATGGTCTGCGTGCCGATGACGTCGGTCTCGAAAAAGATGCGGTTGTCAAAGATGGAGCGTGCCACGTGCGATTCCGCCGCAAAATGCACGATGACATCCGCGCGCGCGACGAGCGTGTTGACGATTTCGGGATTGGTCACGTTCCCATACCAGAACTCAAAGCGAGGGCTGTCCTTGATTTCCTTTGGGAAGTTTTCTGGATTGCCTGCGTACGTCAGCGCGTCGAGCACGATGATTCGGTAATCGGGATATTTCTTGTAGAGGTGGCGCACGAAATTGCTGCCGATGAACCCAGCGCCGCCAGTCACGAGGATGCTTTTTGTCATAGGTTCCTTTTGGTTGTGCGTCAGAGGTGCGTTTACAACGTTTCCTTCACGACGTAGAGAGGTCTGTCCTGCACTTCCTGATAAATACGTCCGAGATATTCGCCGAAAATGCCAAGCATGATCATTTGGATCGAGCCGACAAAGAAAATGGACACGATGATGAACGCGAATCCTGGCGCATCAATCCCGAAAAATGCCTTCTTGGCGATGAAGAATAACCCTACAAGTCCACTCACGATTGCCATCACAATCCCGAGGTAGGAGGCGATACGTAGCGGAACGACGGAAAACGAGGTGACTGCGTGAAACGCCAATTTAAGCTGTTTAGCGAAATTGTATTTGCTGACTCCTTTCATTCGGGGCGCGTGTTCCACTTCCACGCAGGTCGTTTCAAATCCAACCCATGCCATCAAGCCCGCAAGAAAGCGGGACCGTTCGCGCATGGTTTTCAGTCCGTCCACGACTTTGCGGTCCAAGACGCGCAACATCGTCTGCCCCGCGGGAATCGGCACGTCGGAAAATTTCTGGAGAATGCCCCAGAACATCGCGGAGGTGATTTTCTTGAGAATCGGGTCGTGACGCTGGCGGCGGATGCCATAGACGAGGTGGAATCCCTCATCGCGTTTGGCGAGCAGCTTGGGGATTTCGCTCGGCGGGTCTTGTAGGTCGGCGTCCATTAAGATCACCGCGTCGCCGCGCGCGATGTCCATGCCCGCCGTGAGCGCAATGTGGTGACCGAAGTTGCGCGAGAACCGCACGGCGCGCACTCGGGGATCGGTTTTGTTTATCTCCCGCAAAATCTCGAAAGACTTGTCGCGGCTGCCGTCGTCCACAAAAACGATCTCGAAAGACTTGTTGAGCTTGCCCAGTTCGGAGACAAGCTGCTGGTGCACGTCGCGCAAATTCTCCTCCTCGTTGAACACGGGGAGCACGACGGACAGTTCTGGATTGGAGGCGGTCATGAAATCAGCCTGCTACGAAGCGTTCTGTTGATACCACGCGATCGTGTTGCGGATGCCGTCTTCGAGGGACGTTCTGGCGACGAACCCGAATTCACGCGAGGCTTTGGTGGTGTCGAGGCAGCGACGAGGTTGTCCGTCGGGCTTCGAGGCGTCCCAACGGATTTCACCTGTGAACCCCGTGAGTTTCACAATAAGCTGGGTGAGGTCTTTGATGGTAATTTCGCGCCCCGAACCGAGGTTGATGGGGTCGGCTTTATTGTAACGCTCGGCGGCGAGCAACAGACCTTCGGCGCAATCTTCAACGTAAAGAAACTCGCGCGTCGCAGTGCCTGTGCCCCAACATTCGATGAATTTGTCGCCGCGTTGCTTCGCATCCACGCATTTGCGAATGAGCGCGGGGATGACGTGCGAGGATTGCAAATCGAAATTGTCGCGCGGACCGTAAAGGTTCACGGGCAACAGAAAAATGGAATTTAGCCCGTATTCCTGCCGATACGCCTGCGATTGCACGAGAAGCGCTTTCTTGGCGACGCCGTAGGGCGCGTTGGTTTCCTCGGGGTAACCGTTCCACAACTCTTCTTCCTTGAATGGGACGGGCGTGAATTTCGGATACGCGCAAATCGTGCCTGCGATGACGAGCTTGGGAAGTTTAAACCGCCGCGCCTGCTCGATGAGTTCGATCCCCATGATGGCGTTCTCGTAAAAAAATTTGCCTGGATGCTCGCGGTTCGCGCCGATGCCCCCGACCACCGCCGCGAGGTGGAGCACGAGGGTGGGGCGGGCGTCGTCGAACAGTTTCTTGATGTCGTCGCGCTCCAGCAGGTTGTACTCGCGCGAACGTGGCGTGAACACGTCGGCGCATCCGAGCGCGCGCAATCGTTCGACGACGTGCGAGCCGAGGAAGCCCGCGCCGCCTGTGACGACGACTCGTTGTTGCTGCCAGAAGTTCATTAGTCTTGCTCTTCGCGAATGGTGGAAACCTTGCCCGACAGTTTGTCCTGCAACATTTTCACGTCAGCGTCCACCATGATGCGGGCAAGGTCTTTGAACCTGGTTTTCGGTTTCCAGCCAAGCTTCTTTTTCGCCTTGGTCGGGTCGCCGATGAGGATGTCCACTTCGGCGGGACGCAGGTATCGCTTGTCGAGCGCGACGTGCTTCCTGTAGTCCAGCCCGACGTGTCCGAACGCTTCCTTGCAAAACTCGCGCACAGAATGCGTTTCGCCTGTGGCGATCACAAAATCGTCGGGTTTGTCCTGCTGCAACATCCGCCACATCGCCTCGACGTATTCGGGCGCGTAGCCCCAGTCGCGCTTGGCGTCGAGGTTGCCGAGAAACAATTTCTTTTGAAGCCCTGCCTTGATGTAGGCGACGGCGCGGGAAATTTTTCGGGTAACAAACGTTTCGCCTCGGCGCGGGGACTCGTGGTTGAAGAGAATGCCGTTGCACGCGAACAGATCGTAGCTTTCGCGGTAATTGACTGTTGCCCAGAACGAGAACACTTTCGCGACCCCGTAAGGACTGCGCGGGTGAAACGGCGTGTTCTCTCGTTGCGGGATTTCGTGGGCTTTGCCGAACATTTCGCTGGAGGACGCCTGATAAAAACGCGTCTTCACCTTCGTCTCGCGTATCGCTTCGAGGATGCGGATGGTGCCGACGCCCGTGATGTCGGCGGTGTATTCGGGGATGTCGAAACTGACGCGGACATGGCTTTGCGCGCCGAGGTGGTAGATTTCGTCAGGCTGCAACTCGTAAAGCATCTTCACGAGGTTGACCGAATCGCTGAGGTCGCCGTAGTGGAGGAACAATTGCACCCCGTTGATGTGCGGGTCCTGGTAAAGATGATCAATGCGCCCCGTGTTGAACGTGCTCGCGCGGCGGATGATGCCGTGGACTTCGTAACCCTTGGACAGCAGCAACTCAGCGAGGTAGGAGCCGTCCTGACCCGTGATGCCTGTGATGAGTGCGCGTTTCATGGGAGGGTTAAAGGGTGGATGGGTTGATGAGTTAAAGGGGTTTTGCTGACTGGGCGCAAATCATTTTAGGGACGGAGTGGCGGTGGAATGCACGCTGACTTTTTCTGGGTCAGCAGTGACCTCTGCAAGTTGCCGCCAGATTTTTTCATATTGATGCACCATTTCTTGCACGCTGTATTTCGCGCGAACCAGTTCCTGTGCGGTGGCAGCAATTTTTTTTGCGAGCGCGCCATCTTCCAACAAACGCAGCAGAGCGCGGCTGAGGGCAGCGTGATCGCGCGGGGCAACAAGCAGACCAGTCACGCCTTCTTCGATTACGTCCTGGTTGCCGAACACTTTCGTAACGACGCAGGGGCGACCCGCCGCCATCGCTTCGAGCAGCGCGATGGGATGCCCCTCGTTGTCGGAGGATAGGGCAAAAATGTCGAAACTGCCGAGCAACTTCGGGATGTCGCTTCGGTTGCCCAATAAAAAAACGCGGCTGGAGAGTTGCAGCGCGTCGCGTTGTTGTTCGAGCGCGGCGCGAAGCGGGCCGTCGCCCGCAATCGCGAGGAACACGTCGCGCCTTTTTTCGGCAATCGGTCTGAAGGCGTCCAGCAGCAACGCGTGGTGCTTTTGCGGCACCAGCCGACCGACACAGCCGATAATCTTGGCGTCGCGCGGCAAGCTCAACTCGCGGCGCAGTTTCGAGGCGTCAACAGGCGCAGTGTAAGTTTCGATCTGTATTCCGTTGGGGATGACGGCGAATCGGTCGGGATGCGCCCCTTCGTGCGCGAGCGCGATTTCGCCGAGGCGCGGCGAGACGGCAATGCTGAAATGGGTGAATCGCGCCGCGAAGCGGTTGACGCGGTTGATGCGTTTTTCCTCAGCGCCGAGCTTGGGATGATGTTCAGTGTGCATCACCTTGATTCCCACCAGCCGCCCGCCGAGCGCGGCGTAAAAATGCGCCTGCGCGTTGTGGGAATGGAGGACACGAACGTTGTCGGCTTTTGCAGCCCGCGCGATTTGACGACACAATCGCCAGTCTATCCCCGACTTTTTCTGGAGCGCGATCACTTTGCCGCGCGACGGGTTCACGCGCTCCGCCCAGGCACCCGCCTCTTCCAAGCAGCAGACAGTGAAATAAAATTCGGGTGAGGAGTAATTGACGAGGTCCAGCACCACGCGCTCCAGCCCGCCTGGGCGCAGACTCTGGACGACTTGCATGATGGGGATTTGTGACATGGGTTGCGCGCAGTCGGCTAGCGACCGATGAGATTGGCGACACGGACGGACAACCAGATGATGATGATGCTGGCGAGCGCCCAGAAAATCCCGTTGCGGATGTCCTTGCGCCAGTTCCCAAACACTTGCGGATAAAGGTTTTTTTCGTAACACGCCGTGATGACTTGCGCCGCCGCGAACGCCAGCAGGACGTAAAGCGGCTCGCGATAGGCGCGCGACAGGAAATAGGCGCCCGTGAGATAGCCGACGAGCGAGGAGAACAGCCCAGACAGGTAGAAGAATTCCTCCCTGCTCAGTTGGTCCTTCAATCGAATCGTGCGCCGCAGGTGGAGCATTGTCAGGAAGATGAGCAGAAACCACGGGATATATCCGAACAATCCAAGTTCCGTGAGCGCCTCGATGAACGAGTTGTGCGCGGGGATGTAATCATCCGTGTAGTCGCGAAACTGACCGAATCCAACGCCAAAAATGGGATACTGTTGAAATGCCGCAAGACCGTCGCCCCATGCGTTCAAACGCCCTATGTCCACCTTGAACGGACCCGCAAACCGCGAGGGCGCGACAAATGTAATGGCGAAGATGGCGGCACCGAGCATGACCCATCGCGTTATTCCGCGGACGCGCACGATGATATACGCGGCGATCATGCCGCCGATGGCAACGATGCCGCCGCGCGAATTCGTCAACCATGCTGCGTAACCCACCAGCGATATGAGCGTCAGACAGAACCCTTTCTGGACAAAGTTTGAAGTCGCCTTGTATTGCGCGTAAAGCAGCGGCAACCCCGCCACAAACATCAGACACAGGTCGTTCGGGTCGTTGAAAATGCCAAACGCGCGTATCTGCCAGATGCCGTCGCCCGTCTCCTTGTCCTGAAGCCGCCAAAAAGGTCTCTGTCCGCCAAACCCTGTGCTGGGCGCTTCGGGATACACCTGCATGATGCCGTGGATTGCCAGGAATGCCACGGACAACATCAACACCCATTTCAGCGTCTGCAGTGTGTTCGGATGGCGTCCCAACAGCAGCACCGCCGCATACAGCAGCGTGATCTTGCCAAACGTGGCGAACGTCGAAACGATCGCCGTCCCATAAAATGGGTAAAGCCACGACAGCGAAACGGCAACCAGCAACAACGCGCTAATGGCGACCTGCGGAATTTGCGTGAACCGCAGGTGTTCGTTGAGCACGCGCGGATACGCGGTGAACGCGCCGAACAGCGTCAAAACCGCCGTGTAGTCCACCAGCCGCCACTTATACATGAACGACGTGGGCCAGTCCATCGGACGGACGAAAATTACCGCAATATACAATGCCAAAAAAAAGATCGCCATGGTGTCAACTCACCGATTCAACTGTCGCCCCCCCCACAATTCGCTCATACGCGCTCGCAAAAAGTTCACCTGTCCGCTCCCACGAATAATTTGCCTCCGCGAACATCCGCCCCGCCGTCCCGAATCGCGCTCGTTTCGGCGGGTTGCCCATCAAATCGCAAACCGCGGTGGCGAACGACTCGGCGTCTTCGGCGAGCGCGTATTCTACGCCCACGGTCGCGCCGATGCCACTGACGCCTTCCTCGGTCGTGACAATTGCCTTGCCCATCGCCATCGCCTCGAGCGTCTTGTTTTTCATTCCCGAACCGACGCGCAACGGGCAGACATACACAGAAGCCCGAGCGATCAGCGGGCGAAAGTCCGCGACGAATCCCGCCACTTCCACGCCGTCAAATCTTGCCAACTCTCTTACTGCTTCAGTCGGGTTGCGCCCGATAATCTGAAATGTCGCGTCAGGGTGGGTTCGCCGAATCATCGGCAGAATGTCTTTCACAAACCATTTCACGGCGTCCTCGTTGGGTTTAAAATCCATCGTTCCCGTGAACACCAACCGATTTGTTTCCTCCAACTCCCTCGGTGTCAGTCGAAAAAAATCCAAATCAATCCCGTTTGGCACGATTTCCACTCGCAACGATGGGCAGAGCCGCCGAAGCATCGTGCGGTCTTCCTCCGCAACGACCACACACTCATCGTATTCGGGATAAACCTGCTGCTCGAAAGCGCGGACTCTGTTCAATTCCCAACGCGCGCGCAGTTTCTGCCGCCACGACGCGGCGAGACAAAGTCGGCTTTCGCGCGACAACGTTTGGCTGTCGTGTGCCGCGAGCAATTTGCGTTTTTGCCGCATCAACGGCGTATAAACCGCCATGTGCGCCATGTCCACGTGCACAAGGTCGAAATCCGTGCCGTTCAACTCGCGCTGGATCGCCGCTGCCATTTCGTCCGTGTATGCCATGCGATAAAACGGCGCTTGAAATCGCTCGCGCAACGAGGGCGACGCGCTGAGCGGCTTGCGGTCGAACACTTCAACCTTCCCGCAAATCTCGCGCAGCGCGGGCAGATAGTCGCGTTCCTCGGGAGTTTCCAACAGTGTCAACAACGTCAACTCGTGGCGCGCGTTCAGATATTTCAGCACGTTAAACAATTTCAAGCGCGCTCCGCCGTGCGTCGGCGGATACGGCGGTTCGGCGCTCAACACCAGGACCTTCAATCGTTGATTCATTGTGCTATCGCCAGCGCGCGCTGGACTTCGTCAAACACGACATCGGGCGAAATCGTCTCGACGCAACACGGCGACGCTTCGCACACGGGCTTGTAAAAACTTTTGCACGCCATCGTCGGCGTCACTTTGCAGCCGCGCCCGTAAATCTCGATTTCCGCAGCCGAGGTGGGTCCGAAAATGACAATCAGCGGTTTGACGAGCGCGGCGGCGAGGTGCATCCCGAGCGTGTCACCTGTCACCAGCGCGTCACATAAGGAAAGCATTGCCGCGAACTCGCGCACGCTTTTCTGCGTGTTCACATTCAACACGCGACTACTTTTGAGTTTGGCTTTGAGCTTTCTGTTGAAAGCGACTTCGCTGCGACCGCCGTACAAAATGATGCAGTCGTCGGTTTCATCCAAAATCCGTCGTCCGAGCTTGGCGAAACCGTCAAACGTCCATTGCTTACGCTTCCACCGCTCCGCTCCGCCTGTGTTGAAGCCAATCACCTTGCCGCGTTTGGGGGGCAATGATTTTTTCGCATACTCCACGGCAAGTTTTTTCTCGGTAGTGGCGGGCGTGAACACCAGTTCGTTGTCGCTCGCAGGAATGCCGACGATGTCAGCCACGATCCTCTGGTAGGTCTGGCGATTGGCGCGCTTGAGGTCGTCGTTGACTCCCATCTGAAACCAACGCCTTGCTTCGTCGTTCGTCGGAAGCACTGAGCCGCTGGCATCAAGAGAAAATCCGATTTTTTCTCTGGAGCGCGCAGTCGCGCAGATCGCGGCGCTTGCGCGCTCGGCGTCGAGGTTGATCACGGCGCGGAACGGCTCGACTTCCAATTTCGAGGACAACGACTCGTCGTTCACCCACACCTCGTCAATGAATGGATTGCCTTGCAGCAGCGCGACGGACTCGGGGCGCGTCACCCACACCACGGGCGCGCCGAATTTTCCCCTCACGCCGCGCAGGATGCACGTCGTGCGCAGCACATCACCCATCGCGCCGAGTTTCACGATGAGTACACGGCTTGCGGACGGATCGTATTCGTTGCACGTCGCGCAAATTTTCCCGCGTAACTTGTGCGGCGCGCAGGGGCGGTCGCTGCGGAAATGGCGGCAGTCGGTTTTAAGTTCGATGGGGTTCACAGTCGCCGTTTAATAAAACGCGAGGTCACTGTCGCAGAAATCCAACTTCAACGAGTTGATCACACGCGCGAGAGGACTTTCGCCGCTGCGCGGGTTCAGGAAATAGCGGCGGTCGGTGATCGAAAGGATGCGCGCCGACGTCGGCAATTGTCTTGCCCGCGCCTCGAATTCGATTGGCAATTCAATCCGATCCACGCCGTGTTCAGCCGCAAGGCGCATCGCCAGCCAGAACGCGGTCTGCCGCGCTGAGTCGTCGGGAAGTTGGCGGTCGAGCAGTTTGACCACCGAACGGTGTTGTGCGCGTTGGGCGAGCATCGCAACGAACCCCACAGGCTTGCTGTCGTTGTTGTGCAATTCGTAGGCGTGATAGCGAAACAACTCGCGCATGTCGGAGAAATAACAGGGCGGGGTGGAAGATTGCGCCGTCTCGCTGAACCAGTGGCAATCGAGCATCCAGTTGATCGTGTCAAGACTGCGGTGAAAGTGAGGTTCGTTGCTGTGCGGCACTGGAATATGAGACCCCAGTCTCTTGACTTCCTCGTACCGCGCGTCTTTGAGCGTCGCGTCGCAACGCGCCGCCACATCCTCGTAGAATCGGTTGCGAGCCGACGGGTAAAACCAACGGTCGGTCTTGTCCACACCGCTCTGGGCGAGGCGATGGAGAAAACTTTTTTCCTTCGCGCGCCGTTGCAACGCGCGGAACGGCGACGCGACGCGATTCAGCCCCTCGAGTTTGATGGCGACATAATTCAACGGTCCAACTTCATGAAAAGCGCAGCGTTGGAACACGCCGATGGCCGCATCGGTGGCCCCCGTGGCTCCCACGTCGCCGATCGCCATCCATCGGTTCACAAGCAATTGACCGAGTTTTTGTTTGCGGTACTCGGGCAGCACGAAAAGCCCGCTCGCCCAGTGGATTTTTGAAGTGTTCTCGCCGTGCTGAAGCGTCATCGGGAGGATGCCGCGATAGCCGACGCATTTCTTCCTGTCAAACGCGACGAACGTCCCGATGTCGTGGGCGTCCGCGTTCGGGTTCTTCGATTGCGCCAGCGCGCGCAGCCTGGTGATGGGCGCGGTGACCTGTCCCTCGGGATGCGCGAAAAAATCCTCGGCGAACGCATAAAGGTCTTTCACGCGGATTGGCTCAATGTGAATGGCATCCGTCGCTGTATTCGGAGATGTAGATGCGGTTTCCATCACGCCCATCGTTTCAGTTTGTCTCGATCGGTCAGTTTCATCACCGCGAAATCAACGAACTCGGCGCGCACACGCTCCTCGGCGGAAGCGTCGCCGTATTCCAGCCAGAGCCGTTGCAGGTTGCGCGGATGCGCGTCATCGAAAAGTCCCGACGCGCCGAACGAAGCGTCCACGCCCCCACGATCCAACGTTTCCTCGTAATACGTGGTGGTCACGTTCATGTCGGAGAACGGAAAGGCAAACACCGCGTAATCCAACGCGAACCGCTCTTTCAGGATGCGCACGCTTTCCGTGGTCTGGCGGATTTGTTCCCGCAGCGACAACTGCGAGTACAACGGGTGGTCAACGCTGTGCGCGCCGATCGTGAATCCTCGCGTCATCAACTCCTTCACCTGCTCTGTCGTGACGTATGGTTTCCGCTCTGCGAGGTATGCCGCAAAATCAACGTCGAGAAGCGGGGCGATTTCATCGAGGGCATCCTGCTGATCGTAGCGCACGTTCTTGATGGAGCGCATCACATCGGGCGCCTCGATGCCGTGTTTGTGCAAGACCGATTTCACGGGTTCTGCCCGATCGGGTTTTGATGACAACGCAAATTGCAACAACCCTTTTTCGTGGGCGAACCCAAGGCTCTTGTTGTCGAGGAAATCTGTCGTGAGAAAAAATGTGGCGGGAACGCCTTTCTCTTCAAGGATGGGGGCGATGGGTTCGTACACTTCGCGAAGCCCGTCGTCGAACGTGAGGTGGAACGCGTTCTCGGGCAGCGTCGCGCCGTCTTTCAGCCACGACAACACGTCGCGCAGCCCGACAGGATGAAAATGTTTCAACAAGAAATCGAGGTCGTCGGTGAATTCCTTCACGGTGCGGCAGCGGTAAAGGTGTTTGACGTGCGGCACTTCGTCGTCGCTGGCGAGGTGATAAAAAGGCAGGAACAACTTTCGCGCCGCCATCTTGCGCGCCGTTTCGCGCGGCAGTTTGGAAATGATACGGTGCGCGATGTTGGCGAACCTGCTCATCAATCAAGAACAACATTGCCGCGCCCACAGTGCGCGTCACAACGCGAATCCCGCCTTTACTGCGTCGTTGCGAAACATTTTCACGGTGTCCAGCGAGTATTCGTGCAGGTCGCGACCGACGAGTTCGAGTTTCTTCAAGATGTCGTTGGTGGCGGTGATGATGTGGCAGCCCACCGCATCGGCTTGGAACACATTGAGCAATTCGCGCGGGCTTGCCCAAATCATCTCGATGCCCGCGTGCGGCTTGAGATATTCCATCGCCGCAGCCATCAACGGCACGGGGTCGCGTCCCGTGTCGGCAACGCGCCCCGCGAACACGGAGACATACGACGGCGCGCCGCCCTCCAGCGCCGCCGTGACATCGCGCACCTGGTCGAGCGCCAGCATCGCGGTGACGTTGACTTTCACGCCCGAGTGCGACAACTCGCGGATGAGCGGGATGGAAGATTCGTCGCGCGTGTTGGTGACGGGGATTTTCACGTAAACGTTCGCGCCCCACTTCGCGATTTTCAGCGCCTGTCGCTTCATCTCGTCGAACTCGTCGGAAAAAACCTCGAGAGAAATCGAGCGGTCGGGAATCGCAGCGAGGATGTCGCGCGCGAACGCCTCGTAATCGCTGACGCCCGCCTTGCGCATCAGTGTTGGGTTGGTGGTGAATCCCTTGATCCAAGGGTTGCGGTACATTTCGAGCATGCCCGCCTTGTCCGCGCCATCGGCGAAGAGTTTCACTTTGAGTTGCGAGAGGATTTGCGAGTTGGTGTTCATGATGTTGTTCTCCAAAATCCACGCCGCCGCGCCGCTGAGCGAGCGTGTGGTGTGATGCGGGGATGGAGCTTTCCACTCCTCCGCGTAGTTGTGTTCGATGAGAATAGTTCTGCAGCCCGCGCCGTGTCCCGCCGCCACGTCGCGCCAGCGGTCGCCGACCATGAAACTGGCGGCGAGGTCAATGTTGTGGTCTTGCGCGGCGCGCAACAGCAGCCCCGATTTTGGTTTGCGGCAATCGCAGTTGTCAGGGTCGTCGTGCCAGCACACGCGGACTTCGTCGAGAGGCAGCGCGCGCCCGACTTTTGCGTTGAGCGCCTCGACCATCTGCCGTGTCTGCTTGCCCCGCGCAACTTCGGGCTGGTTCGTGACACAAATCAGCAGGTAGCCCGCGTCCTTGAGCCGTCGCAGCGCCTCGGCGGCGTCGGCAGGAATTTCCATCTCGTCGAGCGTGAGCGGCGAATACGGTTTGCCGTCGCGCACGATGGATTTGTTGAGCACCCCGTCGCGGTCGAGGAAGACAGCGCGTTGTTTGTGATTCGATTTCATTTCACCGATTCCCACTTCGTCGCTTCCACTTTCAGTTTTGGATGCGAGACGAGCAAATGCCACACGACGGCTTGGAACGCCTCGGAATGCGGCGTGACGTGCGTTGGGTTCACCGTCGGCACGACGACACAGGCGTCGGCGACTTTCGCGGTGTAACCGCCGTCGCGACCGACGACGCCGCCGATCTTCGCTCCGACTTTCTTCGCAAGTTGCAGCGCGGCGACGAGGTTCGAGCTGACATTCTTTTCCAGATTGCCGCCGCCGACTGAGAACACGAGCAGCATGTCGTCTGCCTTCAATCGGCTGCCGCGCAACCACATCTCGAACACGCTCGCCCAACCGTCGTCGTTGGTGCGCGCGGTCAACTCGGACACATTGTCCGTGGGCGCATACGCCTCGAAGCCGCAGATCTTGCGGAAATCGTTCACGGCGTGCGACGCGTTCGCTGCGCTGCCGCCGACGCCGAGGATGAACAGCCGTCCGCCGCGTGCGCGGGTCTCTGCGAGCAGTTCGACGAGCCGCTCCAGCGCAGTGCGATCAAGTTGGTCAATGATTTGTTTCGATTCGGCAAGATATTGGGCGATGAAACTCATGGTAGTTGTAGTGGCGCTACTGCGAAGCGCCTTCTTTGTTGTTTTATCTGCGCTTCGCAGAAGCGCAGCTACACGGTTTGTGCTTCAAGAAATTGTCGCGTCTCGTCAATGCCTTTGAACGAGCCAATCTCGTAAAAACGCTGGCGCACTTCGAATCCTGAGAGTTCACCCCGTTGAAGCAACTGTTGATACATCGCTGCGAGGTCGAACGGTTCGTCTTCAGGCACTTTGCTAAACGCAGCGCGGGCGAACACGCCGAGACCGTAATCAATGAACTTCATGCGCGGTGTGCGCTCTAATTTGTCGTAGGCGGCGATGCGCCCGTCGGCAAACTCGACGTTGCTCGTGTCCCACTGTCCGTCGTTGCGGAACACGGTCATCAACGCTTTTTTTCCACTCTTGTCGAACGCCGCTTGCACGGCGCGGTAATCGCACGGCAAATACGAATCTCCGTAGAGCGTAAAAAACCTTTCACCGAGCAGCGGCAACGCCTTTTTCACCGCGCCGCTCGTGCCGAGCAGTTTCGGGTAATCGAAAGAGTAATCCACGCGCACGCCGTACTTGTTCCCTTCGCCAATGGTCTGTTGAATCATCTCGCCGAGGAACCCCGCGCAAACAACGGCTCGCTCTACGCCGTTGCGGCTGAGCAATCTCAATTGATGCGCAATGAACGGTTCGCCGTTGATGTCCACGAGCGATTTCGGGATTTTTTCCGTCACGGGCTTTAGTCTCGTTGCCAGACCGCCCGCCAGAATCGCCACTGGATACATCGCGCCCATCGTCACAGCGAAACAATCTTCGTTCCCTCAAAATCGAATCGGAACCGCACTTCCTTCAACCCCGCTTCGTGCATCGCGCGGCGCAATCGCACCTTGTCCTCCGCGTAAAACATCAGGAACCCGCCGCCGCCCGCGCCGATGAGCTTGCCGCCGAGCGCGCCGTTTTTGAGGGCGAGCGCATACCAATCGTCAATCGGACCGCTGGTCATTTTCTGTGAGCGTTTCTTTTTGTGCTCCCAATGCACGTTCATCAGGTCAGCAAACTCGTCGAGGTCGCCGCGTTCGAGCGCCCGCTGGCTTTTGACGCCGAGTTCTTTGACGAAATGCAGGTTCTGAATCATCTCGCTGTCGTGCTGATTGCTTTTCACGTCCTGTTCCTTCAACACGTCAGACGCGCGGCGCGAATAGCCCGTAAAAAACATCAGCAGGTTGTCTTCGAGATTATAGAGTGTGTCGGGCGCGATTTTCAGGGGCGTCGCCTCCACGTTTCCGTTCGGAAGGAAATTAAAACAGGTAAGACCGCCATAAGACGCGATATATTGGTCTTGCTTGCCGACGGGTTCTTTCAAAACATCCATCTCAATGTGGCAGGCTTGCTCGGCGAGTTCCTTCGGGTGAACGATGTTTTTCTTCAACGCGTGCAGCGCGCGGAGTAACGCGGTGGTGAAACTTCCCGACGATCCCAGCCCCGTGCCCGAGGGGATGTCCGCCATGCTCGTGATTTCGAGATTCACGTTTTCGACTCCCGTCAACTTGAGCGCCTCTCGAAAAAGCGGATGCTGCACCTTATCGAACGAATCCACGCGCTCCATTTTCGAGTATTTCAAAATGAGGTCGGTGTCGAACGATTGGTGGACCGTGATGTAAACGTATTTGTCTATCGCGCCCGCGATGACAAACCCCGTGTGGTCGCGGTAATACGACGGCAAATCGGTGCCGCCGCCGCCGAGTGAGACGCGAAGTGGACTGCGCGCGATGATCATTGTGGGTCAGTGTGCAGTGTTCAGGTTTCAGTGGTCAGGAATTTGTCGAACTCGTCCAGCGACGTTCGGACGGGGGTAATTGTCTTTCGAGAGATTTCTCCAGACCGTTCAGCATACGAATGCATTCCTTGTAGCGCCTTTTAAAAGAGTCGTAAGTGTTCTCATCAACATATCCTTTGAGCTTTGCCATGAACAAATGGTGGATCGTTTCTGCTGCTTCGCCGCGGCTGCGGTTGATGCCTTCGATTTTATTACGAATGTGGCGATCATCATTTTTCTCTGCCAGTTGCGCAGGTGCGCTGTTTGACGAGCGACGCACCTGCGAGCCAAGTTCAAATTTTTCCTCGGCGGGCCAGCGGTGGCTCAACTTACTCACTTCGATATGCAACGCGCACAGCTTCTGGTAGACGTCGAGGTCTTCAACATCCAAGTAGGTTTTCTCATGCATCATTACCTCCTGAACACTGAACACTGAACACCGATCCCTTGCCCCGATTCGTTTAGTGCCTACGGCAGTCCCGAAATTTCGTACACACGCCTGACCACCCGCCATGCAGCGCGCGCGTCAGCGATGCTGGCGGAGGGCTGTCGGTTCAGGCGGATGTCCTCAACAAATTCAGCGAACTCGGTGCCCCACGAGTTGTCCTCCATCGGGAATTCCCAAACCGTCGTGGGCGGGGGACCCATCTCGGGTTGCATCGCGTAGAGCGTGATGCGTTCGGTGCCGTAACTGCCGCCGAGACCGAAGATGTCGAGCTTGCCGACCTTGCCGTAAATCTCGAACGAAAACGTGTTCTTCCATTCCGTGCAACTGGCGTGCATGAACGCGACCTTTTTCTTCGCCGTCTTCAACAACATGAACCCGTTGTCGTCCACTTTCTGGTTCCAGAAATAAGTGTGCGCGAATCCCTCGACCTCGGTGAACTCGCCGAGAAACCAGCGCGCGAGGTCAATGATGTGCACGCCTTGCTCCAGCAGTTCCCCGCCGCCCGCCAGTTTCGGGTCGGCGCGCCATTCACGGTCGTAGCCGACACGCCCGCCGTGACCGTATCGTGCGCGCACAAACATCAATTCGCCGAGCGCGCCAGCGTCCACTAATTCACGCGCCTTTTGAAACGTCGGGTGATAACGGTGGTTGAACCCGACGCGCACGAGCACGCCTGCGCGTTTGGCGGCGCGCTCGATTTCATCCAGTTCTTCGGGATGATGCGCGGCGGGTTTTTCGACGAGGACGTGTTTGCCCGCTTTGACCGCAGCGAGCGTGATGGGAGCGAGAAGAAAGTGCGGTGTCGCGACGATGACGATGTCCACGTCCTTGCGGGTCACCGCATCGCGCCAGTCCTTCACCGCTTCGGAGTCAGAATGCCGAGACGCGAGCGACAGGGCGCGCTTGAAATCAGCATCGGCGCACGCGACGAGCTTGCAACCAGCCAGTTGCGCCGCGCGTTTTTGACCAACCAATCCGCAGCCGATGATGGCGACGTTGAATTGTTTCATTTGTTGTAGCTGCGCTTCTACGAAGCGCAGACCCTCTAATAATCAGAAATCGGCGCTTCGCAGAAGCGCCGCGACACCGCTACCACTTCGCGCCCCTGTCCTGCGGCACAATGCGGCGAAGGGTGTAAATGTCCGACTCGCTCAATTCTTTCCTGTGCTCTGTGAGTTTTTCCCACGGATCCCACACGGCGCTGATGAGTTTGCCCGTAATGCCGTCGCTGGCGGAGGAGGCGAGAAACGCGCACAACGCGGCGGCGCGTTCTGGAGGCACGCCGCCTTCTTTTTTTTGTTTCAGCGCCTGTTCATAAAACGCGCGCCCGATTTTTTCGGTTCCTGCCTCCAGCGCCTCGTCGAGAAACTTTGTGTTCATTGCACCAGGGGCTACGCAATTCACGTCCACTCCGAACTCACGCAATTCCTCGGCAAGCGTTTCGCCGAAGCGCACAACCGCCGCCTTCGACGCACCGTAAGCACTGAAATACGGCATCGGCTTCGTGGCGCCGCCACCCGACAGTATCAAAATCTTTCCGTGTTTCCGTTTTTTGAAATGGGGAACGACTTCGCGGCAGACGTGGACGACGCCGAACAGGTTGATGGCGATGGTTTGCTCCCACTCGTTCCAGTCCACTTCCTCGCACGCGCCCTTTGGTCCGTAAATCCCCGCGTTGCAAACTGCGATGTCGAGCCCGCCAAGATGCTCGAGCGACTGTTTCACCAGCGCGCGGACTTGGCTCGCGTTGGAGACATCAGCCGCCTGCGCAATGACACGATGTTTCGGAAAATCATTTACGAGCTTCTTCTGTGCGCTTTTGAGTGAATTTGTATCGCGCCCGCACAACATCACGTCCGCGCCTTCCGCGAGAAACACCTGCGCTACGGCAAAACCGAGTCCGCGACTGGCACCCGTAATGAGCGCGCGTTGGTTGAATAGGGTGTTCACAGGAAAACGGCTATCTTTTCCGCAGCCAGACCGAACTGCCGAGCGAACGCGGTATGGCGGTAAGTTGGTCGTCGAGACTCGTCTTCAAAAGTTGGGCGATGTAATCGTTGAACAGCAAAAGCTCGAAAGCGCTGTTGTATTGGAGGAATGCGCGGAGGAGATACGCTTCATTCCAGTGTTTTCCGTTTTCAACCCAGTCCTTCGGATATTCGAACGGATAAAAGATGTCGTGAAAATGAATCAGGGCGCCCGAGGGCAAGGAGGGCAGTATCTCAAAGAAGATTCGGTTCACGTCGCTGCCAATCTTGCTGACGTGCGACGAGTCCACGAAGAGAAGATCGCCGACTCCGATGTTCGCAAAAAGCGAGGAGGGCATATCCTGAAGAGGCTGTTTGTAAATGCGGCAACGGGCGTGGTCGCCTTCGCGCAACAGCGCGCGCAGCCGTTCGGGGTGCGGTTCGACAAAGGTGAATTGCGTGGCGCTCCCGAAAAATCGGTCGTCCGTGTCGAGCATCAGCGCCGAGGAAAAGCCAGAACCGATCTCGATGATCTGACGCGGCTTAAAATGGCGAAGGAAGGCGAACAACACAAACCCGCTGCCTCTCTGAAACATCGAATTGTGCGTGTAATAGCGCCGTCCCGCGCTCTCTTTTTCCGTCCAGTCGAACTCCTTCCAGAAAGCCGCGAGTTGTTTGAAAAGCTCGACCTGCGATTGGTGGCGCAAGTCCACGCCCGCGACAGCGGTGGCGTCCTTTCGGAACAATGAGTCGGCGCGCGCGTTCACTTCGCCCAAATCGGGAACAGGCGAGTAGTAATGCCCAGGCGGGTAGCCATTCTGGCTCGACGCGCGGCGGCGGTGAATGAGTTTCGCAATGAATGAAGTCGCCATCAGGAGAAAGTCTTATTTCGCCTCGAGTGATTGTGCTGGTTGCGTCTCAACGGCGGAACTCGCGTTGTCGGACTGCGATTTGGCGCGCGGGATGCCGCGCAATTTGTCCACAGCGGTGTGAAGCAATCCTGCGATTTTTCCGCAATAACCGCTGGCGACGTGCGAGATCATTTCGGGCGACGGTTTTCGGAGCAGCCCCCTCAGACCCGTGTCGCCGCCGACGAGGTAGCCGAACGTGATGGAGCCAGGCAGGACGCCGAGCGAACGCGCATAGGCGCGGGTGAGCGATTTGACGTTGCGGAAGCGGATACGGAAAATTTTCTTGAGACGGTTCTTGCTCGGCGCGAGGTGGTGATAGACCGCCATTTGCGGGACGAAATGCAACTTGTATCCCGCCTTGCGCAACCGCAGCGTTAGGTCCATTTCCTCGTAAAGATTGTAGCCCCACGTTTCATCGAACCCGCCGACTTTCTTGAATGCCTCCCTGCGCACCGCCCAGTTGCAGCCTTGCAGGTGATCCACTTCGACGACTTTTTTCGGGTCGAGTTCCTGATTTCCTGTGTAACGCCCGTCGGGAAGAATTTTGCAAATCGGCTCGTTGCGCGAAAAATCCAAATGCTCCGTGTGCTTGTCCAGGATGCGTCCGCCGACGCCGCCAACTTTCGGATCGTCAAACGCGCCAACGCAAGCATCGAGCCAGCCAGGGTAAAACGTGACGTCATCATCTGTGAACGCCACGATGCCGCACGACGCCTTGTGAGCGCCGACGTTGCGCGCGGCGAGGATGCTGGCGGAGTGGGGGACGCTGACGCCGTGGACGCTGTGATAGTGTTTGAGCAGTTCCGCGGTTTCGTTGTCATCGGGATTGAACACGACAAACACTTCGAGCCGTTCCGCGCCCTGTTCGAGCAAGGTGTCGAGACAGGGCTTCAGGTATTGCGGGCGTTTGCGGGTGAGGATGACGACTGAAAGTTGCGGGGTCATTGTGGTTTCAGTGTTCAGTGTTCAGTTTTCAGAACAGGAGGGATAGCCACGGCAAGCACGAAGATACACAAAATGATTTTGCCAACGCTGTTCGCTCAAGGGGTTAAGCCTGCGGTCGGTGGTCGGCGGGCTGCGCTCTGACTTCTGACTTCTGATCTCTGACCTCTGCTCTCGGTTTGCGTTCTCCCTTTAGGTGATATTTGACACCGACGAGGAAACCGTAGGCGCGTCCCGCGAGATGATAAAACGTGACGAGGATGTTGTTGGCGATAACTCTGAAAAATCTTCCTAGCTGTACGATGACGAATCGAACCGCATCCACGACGAAAAACCAGAAGAATTCCCGGCGACCGAAAAAGTGTTTGGTGTTGCCGTACGCCAGGTTGTAGCCGACCCAGAACATATAATTGCGGTTGAACTGACTGCGCACGTATCCCGAAGTGGGACCTGGTCTGTGCGTGACGACTGCGTTAGGGTTGTAAAAAATCTTTCCGCCCGCCCGTCGCACCTTGATGAACACATCCATGTCCTCGCCGCTGTTGCAACCGCCGCGCACGGTCGTGTCCCAGTAGCCGACCTTGTCGAGCACGGCGCGGCGGAAGGACATGTTGCCGCCCTGACCGTTGAGCACTTCCTGTGGCTTATCGGTCTGCCAGTTGACGATGGGTTGCTTGTAGCCCAGCGCGGTGATGAATGGCTTTGCATCAGCGGGAACAACCGCCAGATCGTCCTGCAAAATCGCGCCGACCACGCTGGCAATTTCAGGCGATGAATATCCCGCCAGCATCTCCCGCAGCCAGTTTGGGTGCGCGATGGCGTCATCGTCGAGGAACACCACGATCTCCTTGTCGGAAGTTTCGATACCAAGGTTGCGCTGTTTACTCAAGTTGCGCTCAGGACTGCGCAGATAGCGGACGCCGCAAAATTCTGCCGCCAGCTTTTCGGTCTGATCATCTCGTGACGCGTCCACGATGATAATGTCGCCGTTTTCAGGCAAATCGCCGTGAAGCGATTCGAGGCATCGCCGCACCTCGTTCGGGCGGTCGGCGGTGACGATGATGACGGAGGCGGAGGGAAGCATTTTGTTCAGAGGTCAGAGGTCAGAGGTCAGAGGTCAGAGGTCAGAGGTCAGAGGTCAGAGGTCAGAGGTCAGAGGTCAGGTGTCAGCGGTCAATGGGTGGGAGCAGGAATTTAGACGGGTCTTTGATCATACTGCCAAGCATTTTGCCAATTTCAGCGCATTCGTTCGTCATCTCGCTGTGCTCAGCGGCAGTGATGTAGCCACCGTCATGGGCGAAATCCAGCCAACTGTCGGTTTCACTATTTTCCCCATCACAATCACTGAGCTTGCTTAAGAAGTGGGCTGGGTAATGGCGTCTTGCCCAAGCTTCGCGGAGATTGGTACAAACCGAGCGGGATGACCGTCGCACTTGATCAGTGAGTGAATACTTTTCTTCGGGCGGAAATTTCTTGCTTAAATGGAAAATACGCATCGCGAGCGCATATGCGCGTTGATAGACGATCAAGTCCTTTGCTGAACTAATTTTCACAGCGCGCCTCTGACCTCTGATCTCCGACCTCTGATCTCTGCGTTCTGCGCACCGCCATGACCCACAATTTTGGGTCGTTAACCAATCCATGCTTCAATGCCAGCCGGCTCAATTGCGACGCTTTCCGCAAATGTCCTGCGACGTGATTGGCATAGGCGGCGCGCTTGTAGCCCAGTGCGAGGAATCGGCGGCGACGGCGCGGGTCGCTGAAGAACACCGGGTGACGGCGCACCATGATTTCGTGTTTTTCGTGGCGGTTCGGGCCGTGGCTTTTGGAAACCGAGGTGTGACCTTTGCGACAACGGTAATAGACGCCGCCGCAGTGACGACCGCGGATTCCCGCCTCCAACGCGCCGATGTGAAAATCGTAGTCCGCTGACCCGCGCGCCAGTTTGTCCGTGAATCCCCCGAGCATTTCCCACAGCGATTTCCGATACGCGCATGACCCCGGCGGATGCCAGCCTTCTACGAAGTCATTGGCCGAATATTCGGCGGGACACTGACGCACGGAATCCACCGCGCCGAAATATTGGATGTCGCCATACGCGAAACCCGCCTCGGGGGATTCCTCGAACGTTTTCAGGATCTTCGACACCGCGTCAGCCGGCAATTGATCGTCGCCATCAAGATAAAAATGATAAGGCGTGTTGGTCATTTCGAAAGCCTTGTTACGCGTGGGATACGGCCCCATGTTGGATGGCATCGCGCATTTGCGAAGTTTGGGATGCTGGAGTTGGCTGAAGACTTCCCGCGTCCGCTCATGTGATGTCCCGTCCATCACCAGCACGGCCTCCCAACGGTCGTCAGTCTGCACGAGAACACTTTCCCAGCATTCGCGCAACCAGTCGCCTTCGCTATGGCAGGTGATGCCGATGGTAATGAGGGGCGTGTTCAAGGCTTTGAGTGCGTCAGTGTTTAAGTGCCTAAGAACCTATCCTAAAACTTGGTGGCACAGGCCTCCGTGCCTGTGGCTGACACGGGCAGGGACGCCCGTGCCCCGATTGTTAGGATTAGGTTTTAGGATAGGCACTCTAAGCGGTCAAGTGACATCGGGTGAAAGTGCGAAGGAGCGGAAATGGGCATGGACGCGCGGACAGGGTGGTTGACAAGATGGCAAAGCTCGCGGCGTTGACTGCGCATATCTTCAGGAATGACCGCCCAGCCGTGAGACCACGGCGGTGCGCAGGCGCTTGCCTTTCTTGCGCATCCATTTGCCGACGCGCTGATGCAGCGGCCTAGGGTTGATGGGCACCTCGAGCAGTTCCGGCCAGAACGACTTGATGATGCCCTTGTGAATCTGGCTGGTTGCGCGATGCCGTTCATCCGTGGCAAGCATCGCTGACAACACCAGACGGCAGTTAAACGGGCTGAAGGCCTCGTGAACGATGTCCCATTCCGACAGACTGTTCGCAGTCCAGCCGCCCAGGCGGAATTCCCAGAAAAACAAATCCAACGCCCGGATGCGCAATTGCTCTTCCACCTGCCAGGCGTCCTCCAGCCAGCGGGAAATCTCGTGCCGAATGGTTTCGCTGGCGCCCCACCCCCGTTGGGTTTCCAAGAGGTAATCCACCGGTACCCGGCCTGGGGGATGCCAGGTCTTGTAATAATAACACCTGCCGACCTCGCTGCAGTTGGCACGCACACACAGCCGCTCGGGCGGATAATGCTGCCACAGTCCGTAGGTGCTGTCGCGCCAGCACGGGTGCGCCAATGCGACGTTGGCATGGTAAATCTCGCTGAAATACGGCGGCGCCGGCTGGTGGCAGGGCAATCGGTGCAGCGGGTATCCCGCCCGCTCCATCACCCGCTGTGGTATGACGGCGTCGTTGCCGGAGTTCGACATGCGCCAGAGCAGCCAGGTGTGAAACCACGCGCGATCCGCCAGCTCACGGGCGCACGCGATCACTGTGCGCGTGTCCGTCCCCGCCGTCACAGTCACTGCCAGGGGAAAGCGCAGCGCGGCGGCGTGCATCAGGTTGCGCAACAGCCGTCCGGTCGATGTCATGCTCTGCTCCAAGCTCAGTGGAGACAGGGTTGTGCGCGGCCAAAACCGGCTGACTTGGCCCGAAGGCAGCGTCAGGCTGTGATTGGGTAACAGCCGTTCAATCCCCCGATATGCCGAGAGGCGGGTCGGCCACCAGTATTCACCGTATTCATACACGCCGGCCCGGTGGAATTCTTCGAGCATGGACCAATCGGGCGAAGAGTTGACAAAGCGCGCAAGGAGTTTCGGCTGGGTGCCGCACCAGCAGCCACCATCGTTTGGTTCTATGTGGTAATAGACCTGACGCAGACCGCAGGCGTCGTTCACCACCGTGATTTGCTCGCCTTCAGCAAAAAAAAGCGCCCACCGACCGCCGAGATTTAGCGAGGCATCGCGCACATCCACGCCGCTGCTGGCGCGCACAAGAAGTTCGGTCACGATCTCCTTGTCGGATTTCTCAGGGGCTTCGGCGTCGAGGGCGAAACCAACCAGAACGACTTGGGTGACCCCCTCGGCGCGACTGACCACGGGCAGGTCGGGGTGCGCGTAAAGAAAATATTTTGCGCCGACTACTGTCTCCGACCAGCCGGCAAAACAGTCCACCCGCTTCGGTGACAGAAGGAATTGCCTGCGTAAAATTAGGCGTGAGAGGTCTCGCATCGTCGTGATGACTGCCAGTTCACTTCGCCGTGGGTGCTCCCTGCGACTCTGGATCGGGCAATTTCATTCCGAGTTTTGCACGAAGCGGATGAGTCAACGCGATAGTTTTCAACAGCACCCGCACCGGCAGTCCCCAGCACGGATGCAGGTTCGGCAGCGTCAGGAACCAACGGCGCACATGCCAGCTATCGGTGAATCGCTTGAGGCCATCCGGCGTGAGCTGGTGCGTGGCGTCGCGCAGGCTGAAGTAACGATCCAGACCGCCCGCCAGTTCTTTGTTGCGCTGCGCTTCCGGTCCCTTATGGATGCCCGGCTTGCCCGTCGGATAATGTGAGTAATCGTGATTCTGATGCACCGCCATGACCGACTGGGTGGCGTCCACCAGAGCGGCGCGCCGCGCGCGGGCGTGATACAAGAACCAGTTGTCCCACATCGCCCGACCGATGGCCATTGGCGGAATGCCGTCCACCAATCCGGGCGGAAACACGAAGTAATCCATCCCGGTGATGTTGTGCAGTTGACCGTCCCGACGCACCCGCTCGCGCAACTGTGAGTCCCACCCATCATCAAACGCCAACGGGTCGGTCACATCCAAGTCCCATCGCTGCCCCACCATCAGAAACCATCGTTTCTTCGCGGCAAGCCGCTGCACGGCGGCGATGAAATCGTTCATCACAATGATGTCGGCGTTCAAGTAGCACAACAGGCCGTCTCCCGCCCGTTGACGCGCCCGCCCGAACACATCGTCGATGAGAGGTGTCCCGAATTCATTGCGCGCGACCTGTGGCACGTGCTCGACGCCCAGTTCCCTTGACGTTTCCGCCGCGCCAGGTTCGTCGCCAAACACGAGGATTTGCGGGCGCGGTTGCAGTCGGGTGAGCGCGCCGATCGCGTTGCGCTGGATCACGCCGAAATGGCCGACAAACGGCTTGGGAATGGTGAAGACGGTAAGCATTTTCAGAGGTTGTAAGCCACAGGTCAGAGGTCAGTGTTCAGTGTTCAGTGGACAAAAGTGGTCGAGTAAGAAGGCGCGAAGGCGGGCGGGTGATATGGGGTTGTTTTTGGCGAACGATTCATCTCCGTGCGGACTTCAGCGATTCGATTTCCCGCATGGTGTCGGCGACGGCGCGACGCCAGTTGTAATGGTCCACTACAAGTTTACGGCCGGCCTGGCCCTGGGCGCGGACACGGTCGCGGTTGGCAGCGAGTTGACGGAGCACAGCGGCCAGTTGCTCGGCGTCATCGGGCGAGACGAGCAGATCGAGCTGGTCCAGTTGCTTGAAAACCTCGCGCACCTGAAACTGCGGCGTGCCCACCACTGCCAGGCCGCTCGCCATGTAATCGTAGAGTTTCACCGGCGACCCAAAGTCGCTGGGACCGGGGCGATAAAGGCAAAGCCCCACCTCCATCGCCGAGAGCCAATGGGGTAGTTGCTCATAATGTTCCGCGCCGTGGTAATGGACATTCGGCGGCATGTCGCGCATACGCTCCAATCCCCGGCCGAGGATGTGAAACGCAACGTTGTCACGCGAGTCGGATTTCCGCAATCGCTCTGCCGCATCGCGCAACAACTCGAAATTCTGCCACGGCAAGTTCGCGCTCCCAATCCAAACAACATTCAAGCAGTCGTCTCTGCGCTCGACGCGGCGAACCGGCGCCACATCGGGACGAAACAATTCCGGGTCCGACCCATTCGGGACGGTGATCACGCGTTCGATTCCCAACTGATCACGCACATATTCACTCAGCGCGCGGGAGACACAGACCGCCAAGTCGCAGTCGCGGCGGTGACGCCGGAACTCGTCCATGGCGCGTGCCACGTCGTCCTGCGATTTGCCGCTCACCAACGCGTATTCCGGCGCGGTGTTGAATTCCCAAACCACGAACGGCGACCCGATGAGTTGTTTGCAAGGCGACAACCCCCATCGGCCCGGGCCGCGCACGGGAGGAGCGGCTTCCACTCGTGTGTAAACCACATCGATCTGGCGAAGCATCAGGAAACGTGGGACGAGCGACGCAGGCAGCACACGGGCATCGGGATGCGGTTTCCACGGCCACATCCAGACCTCATGACCGAGTGCGACCGCTTGCTTGACGAACTGACGGATATGCGCCGAGCCGCCGACGGACCCGTCGGGGTTATACACGGCGTTGGCGTAGGCCAGTTTCATTCGTCAACGTTCAGAGGTCGGATTTCAGACGGCACGTGTCGGTTTTGCGGCTTCGAGCACAAATGTTTCCAACCGATTGAATTCATCGGTGATGTCCTGCCCGTGCTGCTCGATGCCGCGCAGGTGTTGATCGTCGCTTTCGCCGACTTCGCGCGGCGTGATGTCCACAAACCCCGCGCGCCGCAACGCTTCCTCCAGCGTCGGCGGGTCGTAAATGAACTGGTGCCCGAAATTGCGGAAGAAATTGTTGATGACGAACGAATCGCGGTAGATGCCGATGTCGGGCAGGTAACGCTCTACGGAAAACTTGATGTATCGGTTCTGAAGATCGTTTTTTTGTCCGTCATACAAGGCAACTAGTTTCGCGAGATTGGGCGTGGCAACGCGGAGCCTGCCGCCTGGCTTGAGGACGCGAAATGTTTCGCGAAACATTTTCTGCCCGTCCTGAAAGCTGATGTGCTCGACCATGTGTTCGGTGAACGCCACGTCAAAACTGTCGCTGTCGAAAGGGAACGGTTTGGTCACGTCCATCTGAACAACTCTGTCGCGTCGCGGCGTGAGGTCAGCGTTGAGCCATCCATCAATGGGGCGATACCCGCAGCCGAGGTGAAGTTTCCTGACGGGATGCGCCTTGAAGTATCGCGCCGTGATTTCGCGCTGACGTTGCGCGACGTGTTCGGCTTCGGCTAGGGCGTGCTGCGCCTTGCGTTTTTCCTGGAAGATGAGCGCCAAACCGTGAGGAAGCAGTTTCTTGATGAGCGAGCGCATTTCGAGTCGGTTCTACGAATGGGAAGAGCGGCGGCGCAACACGATCCATTGGAACCAGCCGACGAACGCGCCGCGATTCACTGCCGCGCGGACGGAGCCGAGAAAACAATGCGCGCGCCATTGGTGTAGTTTCCAACGCAGCATCTCGCGCAGCGCCTTGAGCGGGCTGGGCACTTTGCCGCCCGTCTCTCTCGCGTACCAGACGCCGCCTTTCGCCTTGTTGTATTTGCGCATCACGATCATCCGACGGACGACGTCGGCGGGACGGCGGTGCACCAGACCTGCGCGCGCCACGTAAATGATGTGATGCCCCGCGCGGCGCAGGCGGATGAGCCATTCGGTCTCGTCGCCCTGCCAGCAGGGAATGCTCTCGTTGAACTCGCCAACGGTCTCGATGGTCTTGCGTGGGAACCCGAAGTTTGCGCCGATGACCCACGGCACTTCGGTGTCGGCTTCGCCACGATCATAGGTTTCCATCTCTTCCAAAGTGCCGCATCCGCCGCAAGTTTTGGGAAGCGGCGTGTCGCCCTCGAGCCGCGGATGGACGGGACCCCCGAACGCGCCCGCGTCGGGAAATTTCTGCGCTGCCGCTTCGTAAGTCGCCAGCCAATTGGCAGGCACTTCCACGTCGTCGTCAGTGAGCACGATGAAATCCGCGCGCGCCTCTCGCAAACCGTGGTTGCGCGCGGCGTTCAAGCCGAGCGGCTCCTGGCGGACATAACGCACGAACGGCGGTTTGCCGTCGAGAAACGGAGCGACTCGCTCCTTGGTGTCATCCGTCGAACCATCATCCACAATGACGATTTCGTACGCGTCAGCGGGGAACTGTTGGGCGCGCACACTGGAAACTGTTTCACTCAGCAGCGAGGCGTGATTGCGCGAAGGGATCAGGACGCTGATGCGTGGTTGGGAAGCGGTCATCTTCGCAGTCACTTGGAGGCGGAAAAGGTCTTGCTGCTCGCGGCGCTCCATTCGACGTCGCCCCAATGCACTGCGCCCCACGGGCGGTTCGTCCAATGTTTGACTTCATTCGTGGGTTCGCCGACGCGGAAGATCGGGTAATCGAGGACCAAGTCCCACGCACGATTGCCTTCAGATTGGTTGATGCCAATGTCCACGAGGTATTCGCCAGGCGTGAGCGGGAGGTTTTTGACGGCGCAATTGATGACGTGTTCCCCAGCGGGGAGGAATAGCCTCGAATCATAATCAGTGGAGAGGATTGTCATCACGCGGTTGCCGTCGCGTTTTTTGAGCGCGATGCTCCATTCGCCGCCGCGGATTTCGATGGCGGATTTCAGTTCTGCCTGGATTGTGAAGGGTTGCCCCATTTCAAATTGCGGGATTTCGTTTTCGGCGTCGTTGACCCAAATCCTCGCGAACTTCACGGGTGTTTCGCGGACAGAATCGCGGTGGAACGCTTCGAGCGGCGGGCGTTGAGTGCCTTCGAAGCCGAGCACGTCGGAGAAGTATTTCTGCGTGACATCGTCGGTTCCACCCCACGCCTCCATCCTGCCGCCCTTGAGATAGAGGCATTTTTGCGTGAGCGAGCGGATGGCGCCCATGTTGTGGCTGACGAACAGGACCGTGCGTCCCTGCCTGGCGACGTCCTCCATTTTGCCGAGGCATTTTTTCTGGAACGCGGCGTCGCCAACGGCAAGCACTTCGTCCACGAGCATGATGTCGGTTTCCAAGTGTGCGGCGACAGCGAAGGCGAGTCGGACGTACATCCCGCTGGAATAAAATTTGACTGGCGTATCAATGAATTTGTCCACGCCCGCGAACGCGACGATTTCGTCGAATTTTCCCGCGATCTCGCTGCGTCTCATCCCGAGGATGGAGCCGTTGAGGAAGACGTTTTCGCGTCCCGTGAGTTCGCGGTGAAATCCCGCGCCGACTTCGAGGAGGGAAGCGACGCGCCCGTTGTAGGTGACGGTGCCTGTGGTGGGTTGCGTGATGCGCGAAAGGAGCTTAAGCATCGTGCTTTTGCCCGCGCCGTTGCGGCCGATGACGCCGACGACTTCGCCACGTTTGATGTCGAGGCTCAGGTCGCGCAGCGCCCAAAAATATTCTGGCGATTCGTCGAGGTGCCGCTCGTGGATTTGCTTGAAGGAAGAACGTTCGCCGTTTTTGTTGCGAAACAGACTGCGCGCCCAGTTGGCGAGGTCGGCGCGCAGGTTTTGACCGAGCGGCGCGACGCCGCCGTAGCGGTAACGTTTGCCGAGGTTTTCGATTTTGATGGCGATGTCGGACATCTGTGAGGTTTCAGGTTTCAGTGTTCAGGAAGGCACGGGGGAGTTTCACACAGAGCGCACAGGGAACACTGAGAATCTCAGGAGGCGGAGTCAAAGGTCTGCATTTCGGCACTTCGCGTTCTCTGTGAACTCTGTGCGAGACTACTGACCACACTCTCTCTTACAAAACATCGGCCAGTCTGGCCTCGCGCTTGCGGAAAAACCAGACGCCGACCCACAGGTAAATGAAAGCCATGACAAGGGAGGAGCCGATGAGGACGAAGTCGAGCGGGGCTTGCTGGAGGCAGGCGCGGTAGGAAGTGACGACCGCCGCCATCGGGTTGAGGAAGGCAAGTTTCTGCGCCCATTCAGGGAGAGCCGACAACGGATAAATCACGGGCGTGGCGAACAGCATCATTTGCACGAGGAAGTGGACGACGTGTTTGACGTCGCGATATTGCGCGTTGATGACGGCGAGCACGACGCCGATGCCAAGCGCGGTCGCCGCCTGAATGACAGCCAGCAGCGGGATCAACGCGAGCAGTTGCAGGCTCCATTTCCCGAACCAGAGCGCGACTCCGTTAAGCAGGGTGAGACCGATGGCGAAATCGAAGAAACTTGCGAACACCAGCGCGGACGGAACGGCGAGCCGTGGGAAATAAACCTTTGCGATGAGGTTCGCGCTGCCCTCGATGCTCAGCGCCGAGCCGCTGACGGCGCGGGCAAATGCCGTCCACGGCACCAGCGCGGCGAAATAAAAGAGCATCGGATGCATGCCGTCCGTGGACATTTTGCCGATGCGCCCGAAGATGACCGCGAATGCGAACGTCATCACGAGCGGCTGAAGCATAACCCAGACGACGCCGAGCGCGGTTTGTTTGTAGCGCACACGCAGGTCGCGCTCGACGAATGTGACGAACAGTTCGCGGTAAGTCCACAAATCCTTGAGGAATTGACGCAATCGGTCGCTGCGCGTGGCGGAGATGACGGTGGTGGCGGACATATTCAGGATTGGGTGCTCAAGTGCTCAAGTGTTCAAGTGCGCGGGTGCGAGTGACGTTGGGTCAGATTTTTTCGAGGTGCTCGCGGGAAACTTCGACTTTCGCGCCTTGCGCGAGGCATTCGAGGAGGATGAGGACACGTTCGGAATCGCTGAGGTCGCGCTCGAAAATCCCCTGCAAACCGCGCAAAGGTCCGTCCTGAATTTCAACAAGGTCGCCGCGCTGGAAGGAGGGCGGCTGCACCGTGACGATTTCCTCGACGGCGCGTTCGCGGATGGCACGGATGATGGATTCATCCACAATGACGGGCGTGTCGCCGAACTTGATGATGCGCGCGACGCCGTTGGCGTAGTGAACGAGGCGTTGCGACTGGTCGTAATCGAACTTTGCGAAGATGTAGCGCGGGAAGAGCGGGCGGGTGACCCATTGCATCTTGCGGCGAATTGTTTTCTTGCGGCGCAGTTTGGGGAAAAATGTCTCGATTTCACCGAGCCGCAACGCGTCCACGGCGAGGTCTTCCTGTCGAGGTTTGGTGTGGACGGCGAACCAATGGATTGAATCAGTCATCTCGTGGTCGGTCAAAGTTCATTTGGAGGGACACGATCCGTCGTGGCCGTCCCGCGAAGCGGGAGACGCGACGGAGCGCGTCTCTCCAAGAACCCTTTAAATGAGCTTTGACGGAGCACCAGTTATCCGAGCAGGCTGCCGCCATTCAGGTGCGTCCCTCTAATCACGCGGACGACCTGCGCGTCTGATCCCTCATGTGCGCTGAGGTGCATTTTGTTTGTCCCGCTGCTTCGGGACGAAGACCACTGCTCACGGCTTACAGGAGGTGGTCAATCAGCGGATTGCCTATCAAAGCTTCAATTTTGTTGCGGAACTTCTTCGCCTCCTCAATGCGGGCGAGCACGGTTTCCAGTTCCTTGCGGTCGTCGCCGTTGACTGAAGAGGAGGCTTCCGCGAGCGCGGTTTCGGCTTCCTGAATGTGGCGCCCCGCGGTTTCGAGCTTTTTGCGGGCTGTATCGAGCAAGCCGCGGCGCAGGACGGTTTTGAAATCGGTCTCCGCCTCGTAATAATCCTTGCGGTCACCTTTGACCCAGACCTGTTTAACCGCCGACCACTGTTCGAGTTGGCGGACGGTCGTGGAGACACTCGCCTTGCTGACCTCGAGTTCCTCGGCGATTTCGTCGAGCGACATTGGGCGTGGGCTGAGGTAGAGCAGGGCATAGACTTGCCCGATGATGCGACCGAAACCGAAGGATTGGGTGGTGTTTCCGCCCGCCTCGATGAATCGGCTGCGGGCGCTCGTCCAAGGGGATGAGGCAGAGGTTTTCATTAAAATTCAGTGAAAACTGAACGTTCTTAATACACGAAACTGTAATTGTCAAAGTGTCTTTTTGCCGTCCGTCGTCGCGTTTGTCACCTTTGTTCGGCGCGCATTTTTGCCCGTTCAGAGGCGGGCATGGTCGGCGGACCAAACACCCTCGCCTCCTCGGACTTGGCGTCGTGACATCTGTTGCCGCCGACGATGGAATGGGAAAGCGTTTCATGTGCCGACGTCGTTCCCGAAGTTTGCGCAAAAAAATATTGTCGGCAAAAACGGGATGCGAAGGATGCGAGACAACAAGGTTTCCTTGCGCTTGGCGCGCGAGATGGATGCCCACACACAGACGCCTGCAAGATTGACGGCAATCGTGATCGTGGACTGCCCATCGAATTGGGCGCATCTTGACACTGGAGCCGGTGGCAGTTGATGAAAAGGCGCTCAACGGGTTTGTAGGGCGCGAATGCCCCGCTGCGGGGTTTCGCGCCGCCGTCTGCCATCGGGGCCCCGTCAAGGCA
>Ga0187893_10001851_pt1 | contig 48689 bp, 49 predicted proteins | sample MA1701074metaG_FD_139574 | JGI IMG/M metagenome (GOLD analysis project Ga0187893, IMG submission 139574) | White microbial mat communities from a basaltic lava cave in the Kipuka Kanohina Cave System on the Island of Hawaii, USA - MA170107-4 metaG ... | reverse complement strand
GAGCGCGCCGCACCATTTCCTGTCCGTTACCAAGGGCGGCCACAGCGCGATCGTCTCCACCGCCGGCAACGAGGACTGCCATATCATCCTGCGCGGCGGCGCGAAGCCCAACTACGACGCGGTGAGCGTGGATGCCGCCGCCCGCAGCCTGGCGGAAGCGGGGGTGCCCGCGCGCCTGATGATCGATTTCAGCCACGGCAACTCGAGCAAGAAGCCGGAGAAGCAGATCGACGTGGCGCGCGAGGTGGCGGACCAGATCGCCGGAGGCGAATCACGCATCTTCGGCATCATGGCGGAGAGCCACCTGAAGGCGGGCCGGCAGGACCTTCTGCCGGGGAAGGAGCTCGTCTACGGCATGAGCATCACCGACGGCTGCATCGGCTGGGAGGACAGCAGGAAGGTCCTCGGCGCGCTTGCGGAGGCGGTGAGCCGCCGGCGGCTGAAGGCGCAGCAGGCCGAGTGAACGTGATGACCGGGGGAAATTGGCGGGAACGCCGCCGCTGTAAGCTGTAATATAGTGGCGTGAAACGCGGCCGTATTTGAAGGGGGAGCGGGACGGCGATATGGCGCAGATCGATTCCGAAGCCACCAATCCCGGGCGCGCCTCGCTGCAGTCGCTGGAGCGCGTAGGCAAGGGCACGGCGATCGCCAACGAGATCTTCAGCCTCGTGGGCCGGTCGCTGTTCTTCGCAGAATTCTCGCGCGAGGACATCTCGATCCTCGCCGGCTACATGGATGTCTATCACGCGCAGTCGGGCGAGACCATCATCCGCGAGGACGAGGGCGGGGATTTCATGCTCCTGATCATCGAGGGTTCGGTGGATATCTTCAAGAGGGGCATGCGCAGCGGCCAGCAGCACATGACGAGCGTCGGGCCGGGCATGACGCTCGGGGAGATGTCCATGATTGACGGCGAGCCGCGCTTCGCGACCTGCGTCGCCACCGAGACCACCGTGTTCGCGGTGCTCCACCGCGACGACATGGCCAAGATCATCCTCGACCATCCCAGCCTCGGCTCGAAGGTGCTGGTGAAGCTCGTGTCGATGCTGTCATCGCGCCTGCGCCAGACCAGTGCGCGGCTGCTGCAGCACATGGAGCGCGGCATCATGGTCTAATTGTCATTCCCGCGAAGGCGGGAATCCAGTAGCAGGACCGTTGTCCCTGATTCGCCTCGCCGTTCCACTTTCATCTGCGTTCATTTACGGCCTGATCGCCGCCGCATCCTTTGCGCAGCCGGTCTCCGTTGTCGATGACCGCGGCAGGAAAATAACGCTCGCGGCACCGGCACAGCGCCTCGTCGCGCTCGCGCCGAGCCTCGCGGAGCTCGCCTTCGCCGCCGGCGCGGGCGGCCGGCTCGTCGGCGTCGCGCGCCACAGCGATTTCCCGGGGGCGGTGCGCGCGATCCCGCAGATCGGTGACGCGGCGCGCGTGGATTTCGAGCGCATTGCGGCGCTCAAGCCCGATCTTATCCTCGCCTGGAAGAGCGGCAATCCCGCCGCGGACGTCGCCCGGCTCGAGAGCCTCGGCTTTCCCGCTTTCGTGAGCGAGCCGGTCCGGCTCGCGGACATCCCGCGCGTGCTCTACGCCATCGGCGCGCTGGCCGGCACGCGGCCGGACGCGGCGAAGGCGGCAGCGGAGTTCGAGCGGGAGATCGGCGCATTGCGCGGCCGCTACGCAACGTCGCGCAGGGTGAGGGTGTTCTACCTGATCTGGCACCGCCCGCTGCTTACCGTGAACGGCGCGCACATGATCAGCGACGTGATCGCGCTGTGCGGCGGCGAGAATGTATTCGCGGACGTGAGCCAGCTCACACCCTCGGTTACGCTCGAGGCGGTGATTGCGGCAAAGCCCGAGGCGGTGCTGGGCGGGGCCTCGGCGGGAGGGGAGCGCGGGTTCGCCGAGGGGTGGCGGGCGTCGAGCGCGCCGCCGCTCAGCAGCCTGCCGGCCTACTACATCAACCCGGACGTGATCCAGCGCCAGACGCCGCGCATCGTGGAAGGAGCAAAGGCGGTGTGCTACGCGCTGGAAGAAGTGCGACGGAACCGCAGATAACCGCCTCTCCCCGCGGATCAGCTGCTCGCCTCATCGGAACCACCCACACCATTGCTCAATCTCGGGCGGATGTTCTGGTTGTGGTGGAAGGCGTTGTCGGGGTCGTACGTGGTCTTCACGTCCACCAGCCGGTCGTAGACGGAGTCTCCGTACGCCTCGCGGACCCGGTCGGGTTTTTCGTCGCCGCCGAGGAAGTTGACGTACACGCCTTCGCGGAAGCGGCCGAGGGCGGCGAAGAACCCCCTCGCCCAGGCGGTGTCCCGGTCGCCGAAGTCCTCTCCCGGCCGCCACACGGCATCGAGGGTAATCGCGTGCGACGCCTGCCGGTTCCCGAACGCCGTCCCGCCCCCGGCCACCCGGCTCACCGCCCCCTTCAGATGGAACATCGCCACGTACGACCGTGGCGACGCGCAGGAGAACGCGTGCTTGGCGATCACATCGATGAGATCGTCGCGCAGCTCCGGGAGGTGGGTGGACTTCCAGTAGTAGTTCCAGCCGTGCACGACGGTCGAGTCGAGCGCGCTCTGGAATCCCACGTACGGCGCGGGCCCCACGAGGTCGAGGAGGCGAGTCCGGGATGCGCGGAGCGGGCGGAGCGCCCGCTCACCGTCTTCGATCGGCCCGGCGTAGCAGGTACCCACCATCACCACCGGGCGCCAGTGCAGATCCCCGGGGATGACCGGTAGCGGCGGCGCGGTGCCGAACCTCACGACCGTGCCGAGCTCGTCGGGAGCGTCGTGGATGAAGTCGCGGTAGAAGCGAAGGGCCTCCCCGGCGTCGGCGGCGTCCCAGAGGATGGGCCCGGCCAGGACGGTCGGCCCGACGGCGTGGAGGCGGAACTCGAACGAGGTGACCACGCCGAAGTTGCCGCCGCCGCCTCGCAGCGCCCAGAACAGGTCGGGGTGCTCGACCTCGGACGCATGCAGCAGCTCGCCGTCGGCCGTCACGACGTCGGCGGCGAGGAGGTTGTCGACCGTGAGGCCGTGCTTGCGCATCAGCCAGCCGACGCCACCGCCGAGGGTGAGCCCGGCGACGCCGGTGTGGCTCACGATTCCGCCGGTGGTGGCCAGACCGTGCGCCTGCGTCTCGTGATCGACGTCGCCCCACAGCGCGCCACCCTGCACCCAGGCCCTGCGGTTGGCGGGATCGACCCGCACGGCCCGCATGGCCGAGAGGTCGATGACGATGCCGTCGTCGCAAACGGCGGTGCCCGCTACGTTGTGGCCTCCGCCCCGAATGGCGATCTCCAGATCGTGGTCGCGGGCGAAACGCACGGCCGCGACCACGTCGGCGGTCCCGAAACATCGGGCGATCAGGCGCGGGCGCCGGTCGATGGCACCGTTCCACACTGCTCGGGCGCTGTCGTAGTCGGCGTCGCCGGCACTGATCAGCCGGCCCCGGAACCCGTCGATTGCCACGACGGTTGGCCTCTTGCTCCTGTGGCGGACTTCCGCGGTTGCCGGTGTCGTCATGGTGTCCTCCTGTCTCGAGGGCCACATCGGACCACCGCGGACCGCGGGCGTAAAGTCAAGAATCTGGACTTCACAACCCAAGGTGCGTGCGCAATACTGGCGCCGTGAGGACGTACGGCCAGTACTGCCCCATCGCCCGTGCGGCCGAGATCTTCGCCGAGCGCTGGACACCGCTGATCATCCGCAACCTGCACCTTGGCTGCGGAAGCTTCAGCGAGATCCTGGAGGGCGCGCCCGGACTCTCCCGTACCCTGCTCTCACAGCGGCTCAAGCAGCTCGAACGGCTCGGTGTCGTCGAGTCGGCACCCAAGCCTGGCGGGCGGGGGCACCACTACGAGCTCTCCTCCGCGGGCCACGACCTCTTCACGGTCTGCCGGTCGCTCGGCGAGTGGGGTGCGCGCTGGCTCGAGATCGCCCCCGAGAACCTCGACCCCTTTGTGGCCCTGTGGTCGATGTGCAACGCGCTCCGCCGGGACCGGCTCCCGAATCGACGCGTCGTCATCCGTTTCGACTTCACCGGCCGCCGGCGCCCTGAGCGCTATTGGCTGCTCATCGAGCACGGAGACACCGAGATCTGCAAGACCTACCCCGGCCTCGACGAGGACCTCTACATCACGGCGGAAGCCGAAGCCTTCGTCAAATGGCACGCCGGCCAGCTCACCTGGGCCCAAGCCACCCGCGAGCACCGCATCAGGCTCGACGGCTCCCCGCCGCTCGTAAGAGCCTTCCCGACCTGGAACGCCCGCAGCATGTTCGCCCACATCAATCCCGTTTCTCGCACTCCCACAAGCCCTCCGGGCTGACAATTTCGACGCGGCCTTCCATCACAACACACCTCCGAGCTGTGAGTGTTCCCGGTGGATCTCTGACTTAGTCGCGAAATTCGCCGCGCCCGGCGGGGTACTGCTTTTCCCAGTTCCTGCCGTCGGTCTGTGTGATTGACATTTCCTCGACCGTGCCCGGGTCGAGGCAACGGGCGTTGACGCTGAACCCGTCCGGGTGCGAGCGCGGCACGTAGAAGGACTTGATGCCGCACACCGAGCAGAACAGGTGTCTTGCGACGCCGGTGTTGAAGGTGTAGGACGTCAGCGCGTCGCGGCCGCTCAGGAGCGTGAACCGGTCCGCGGGCACGATCAGGTGCAGGTAGCCGGATTTGCTGCAGATCGAGCAGTTGCACTCGGACACCCGGATCCGCGCGGGCGCGAGCACCTCGAAACGCACCCGGCCGCAATGGCAGCCGCCGGTGTGCCTGATGTTCATTGGAACTTCAGGGCAGCGGGGGAGATCAGCACGCCGAACTGCTCGCACCAGATCACGACGCTGCCGTACTTCCTCGGGTCCACGCCGGCGGGCACCGGGTAGTTCTGGCTGCCCTTGAAGGCCTTGAGCCGCCCGAGATCGATATACATGGTGCGGGCAACGTTCGAGGAGGGGACGACGTTCGCGCCCGGCACGAGGTAGACGTGGAACTTGGGTCCCGGGCCGACCTCGAAGTCGCTGTCGAGATGCACGAGGTCCTGGTACACCGCGAGCTTGCCCTTGCCGTAGTGGATGGGATCGCGCGGGTTGGCATGGATGAACATGCCGGTCGCCACGAGCTTGCGCGCCGCCTTGTCCTCCACCTTGTCCGCCGCGACGATGTCGGCGAGAAAAATATAGGGATAGACGAATATCCCGAGAGCGAATCCCGCCGCTGTCCCCAGCAGGCCCCCGATAACGAAAATAATGATCGATTTTTTCATGCTGTTCCTGGAAGCGAGAGGGGAGAGGGGAAAGGAGAGAGGAGTCAACCAACCCTCCGGCCATGACGTTTGACGCCTTTCTCCTCTCTCCTCGCTCCTCTCAGAGTATCTTGACGCATTGCCCCTTGAAGATCACCGGCCCGGTCGGCGCCCCGGTCGGCGAGCCGCCCTTGGGCTCGACGCTCATCGCCACGCCCCACGCGCCATCCATCCGGCTCGCCAGCGCGGGCCGGAGCTTCATGGTCTGATCGACGTCGGTGGTAATGAGCCCCATTGACACCGGCGCCTCCTCGCCCCCGGGCAGCATCCACATCTCCCAGGTCGTGCCGGGCGCCATGACGGGATGCTCCTGCATGACCTTGATGCGGACGTAGGGGTCGCGTACCGCCTTCATCGGCGGCCACGATACCACCAGGGCGGGCCGCCCCTCGTCGTCGTTCATCACGGCGACCATTGCCATCGGCGGCTCCGGCCGCGGCGCAACGCCGATGAAGGTCGCGAGGATCAGCACGAACGCGGTGCTGGTGACGGCGAGTCCCCTCCAGAATGCGAGGCCTCTGCCCACGCTGGCGCTGCGCCCGCTGCCTGCGATGCGCCTCGCCAGCGCCTGCCAGAGGCGCGCCGGCGGCGCGATTTCGCCCGCCGCCAACGCGAGCGGCGTCAGCCGCGCTTCCCACCCGGCGACGATCCGCTGCAGCTCCGGGTCGTAGCGCAGCAGCGCCTGGAAGCGCGCGCGGGCGCGCCCGCGCAGCGTGCCGATCACGTACTCGGCCGCGAGCTTGTCGCGCAGTTGCGGGTTTCTGTATGAGGCCATGTGCTGAAATCGTCAGGTGTGAGCGCCTCGCTCAGGCTGCCTCGCCGAGGCAAAGCTTGAGCCGCTCGAGGCCGCGGCGCACCCATGTCTTCACCGTTCCGAGCGGCTGCTTCATGTGGCTCGCGAGCTCCGAGTGGCTCAAGCCATGGAAGAACGCGAGCATGATGCTCTGGCGCTGCTTCGCATCGAGCTCCTGCAGGCAGCGCGCCAGGGCGGCCGCCTCGCTCGAGGCGGCCAGGCGCTCCAGCGGCCCCGGCGACTCGTCCTGCCAGGCCTCCGCCGCGATATCGTATTCCTCGCCGGTCGCCTCCAGCTGCGGCCGGCGCAGCCAGTCGAGCGAGCGGTTGCGCACGATGCTGGTCATCCAGGTGAGCGGCGCGCTCTTCTGAACAGCGTAGTCCCCGGCGTGGTTCCAGATGCTGACGTAGCATTCCTGAAGGACCTCTTCGGCCCAGTCCTGTCGTCTCAATATACGGAGCGCGACGCCGAACAGTTTCGCCGCGGTCAGCTCGTACAAGTCCGCGAATGCACGCTGGTTTTTGATCGCGGCCTGGGCGAGCAGGGCCGCCAGTCGCTCCGCCAGGGCGTCGGGAGGGGGTCGATTCACCGACTCCTGCCCTGCTGCCACAGCACGTCCGGCCGGCCGGCCGCGCGATTGAGCTCGCGCGCCATGACGAAAAGGAGGTCAGAGAGACGGTTAAGGTAGCTCCGCAGGGCGGGCGCGACGTCCTGCTTGCGGGAAAGCGTGACCACCCGCCGCTCGGCGCGCCGGCACACCGTGCGCGCGGCGTGGGCAAGCGCCGCGGCGCGCGAGCCCCCAGGCAGGATGAAGTCCCTGAGCGGGGGAAGCCCGGCGTTGAAGCGGTCGAGCTCGCGCTCGAGCCGCTCGACATGGGATTTGCTCACGATGGCGTGGCCGGGCACGCTCAATTCGCCGCCGAGGTCGAAGAGGTCGTTTTGGACGCTTTCGAGGCAGGTGCGCATCGCGTCCGGCGGGCCTTCCGCGAGCAGCACGCCGAGCGCGCTGTTCAGTTCGTCCACCGCGCCGATCGCCTCGATGCGCGGCGCATCCTTCGGAACACGGGCGCGATTGGCGAGGCCGGTCGTGCCGCCGTCGCCGGTGCGGGTGTAGATCTTCGTCAGGCGGTGGCCCATCGCGGGCTCAGTCAGTCGGGGAAAGCCGATTATAGTTGCCAGGGATCGTACCTGAACAGAACTGCGGCTCGGGCCTTCGACGATTCTGCATTTTCGTCTGCCATTCTCGGGCGGGAAAGTTGCGGCACCACCTCGCGCCATATATGCTAGCCGGAGCGGCGCGGGAGCCCGCCGGGCACGCCCCGCGCTGCGCCCGGCCCCAAGCCACCGGAGGAGACATGTACAAGCGGATTCTCGTTCCTATTGACGGCTCGAAGCTTTGGGAAAAAGGCGCTGGCGAGCGCCATCGACCTCGCGAAGCTCGCCCGCGCTTCCCTCGTCGTGATACATGTCGTGGAGCGCATTGAGCCCATCCTGTTCGCCGATGGATACATACCGGCCGATGCGCAGTGGATGGCGAATTACGACAAGAACGCGCGCCGGCGGGGCAACAGGCACCTGCGCAAGGCCGCGGCGACGGCGAAATCCACGGGCGTGCGCTGCACCACGAGATTGGTGAGATTGAGCCAGCCGCATCATGCGATCGTCGCGACCGCCCGCGGACGCAATTGCGATGTGATCGTGATGGCGTCTCATGGACGGCGCGGCGTGTCGGCATTGCTGCTCGGCAGCGAGACGACCAAGGTGCTGACGCATTGCAAGCGTCCGGTTCTGGTCGTGCGCTGACCCGGGTCCGACCGCCACAGACCTGACGCTACGCATCGCGAGACGCGTGTCGGCAATTTCCGATCTACGCCGCCTGCTGTCACGGGACAGATTGCGCCGCGACGTGGCGTCACGTTTCAGCCGCGGATACGCAGAGGCGGGGCCGCGGCTGCTCTATGCCGGAATCTCGGCTTCCCCGGAACGCACGCTCCTCGTTCGGGCCGCAATCGTGGTCGGCCTGTTCGCCCTTGCCATGCTGGTGTTCTGGCTCGACCGCGACGGACTTGAAGACTCCGTCGACGGAGAAGTGTCCTTCATCGACATCGTCTATTTCACCTTCGTGACCGTAACGACGGTGGGATACGGGGATATCGTTCCCGTCACCGACCGGGCGCGCCTCATCGACGCGCTGCTCGTGACACCGGTACGCCTGCTGGTATGGTTCATCTTCCTGGGCACGGCGTACGAATTCGTAGTCAGGCGGGTTATCGAGGACTTCCGTATGAACGCGATTCAGCAGCGTCTGGAATCCCATGTCATCGTATGCGGCTTCGGCTTCAGCGGGCGGGTCGCTGCGCGGGAACTGGTCGCCAAGGGGCAACCCAAGGAAAAGATCGTCGTGATCGACACCAGGCCTGACCGGCTGGAGCTGGCGGCGGAGGCCGGGCATATCGGTCTGCGCGGGGACGCCAGCCGCGAGGCGACGCTGCGCGAGGCCCGCGTGGGATCGGCGAAGGCGGCGCTGATCTGCCTGTCCCCCGATAACACCGCGGCGCTCACCGTGCTCACCGTGCGTTCGCTCAACGACGGCATCCGGATCGTGGTCCTGGTCCAGGACGAGGAGAACCAGCAGTTGATGCGGCGCGCCGGCGCCGACGAGGTCGTCGTCCCCGCCAAGATGGCGGGCTTTCTCGCGGCGGATGCGGTGGCATCGCGCTATACCACGCGCTTCGTGTCCGACATCCTGTCCTCCAGCGGCGGCATGCTGCGGATCGTGGAGCGCCGGGCGCGCGGGACGGAAGTCGGCCGCCCGTTTCGCGATGTGCCCGGGCGGCTCGTGGTCGCGGTCGAGCGTGACGGCAAGCTCATCGGCTTCTGGGATCACCCGGACGAGCTCATCCGGGAATCGGATCTGGTCTTCGCCATCGAAAGCCACTGAGTATCCCACCCGGCGCGCGATGCGTGCCGCGGACTCGCGCCCGCCCCCGAGCAGTGAAGCGAGCCGCCAAACCCTGCGCGGAACGAACCGCCAAAGAAAATGCCGGAGCGATGGAATCGCTCCGGCCATCTGCTCTGGACCTGTCCTTGCGGTCCGGCGCTCAGTGCACCTTGAGCAGCTTGCGCTTGGCGTTGCGGTTCTTGGGCAGCGTGATGGTCAGCACGCCATCCTCGTAGGCCGCCTTCGCCCGATCCGCGTCGAGTTCCTCGCCCAACGTCAGCCGCCGGTGAAAGCGGCCGTAAACGCGTTCGGACTGCAGCAGCTTCCCGTCATGCTCCTCCTTGCTCTCGCCGGACATTTCCGCGGCGATATCGACGTCCCTGCCGTTGATGTGGATCTTGAGGTCATCGCGCTTGACGCCCGGCAGGTCGGCCTTGATCTCGAAGGCGTCGTCCTTGTCGACGACGTCGAGCCGCAAGTAGGGAGTAAGGGTGTTCATGCCGTACACTCCCGAGCTGAGCACCCGCGCCCAGTCGAGCCAGTCGTGAAACGGCTCGAAGCGCAACATTTCCCCGAAGGGCATTGCTCGTGTCAGCATCGTCATGGTGCCTCCTTTCACGCATCCGGTAGCGGGCACGTCAAATGCCTGATACAGGACACAGGGGTTGACAGCAAGTTATTGTATCATAACACATAATATACTGAATTTCAAATCGTGAAATCATCGAATGACCCCCCGCGCACCGTGCGTCGCGCGTAATAGGTCGCTCCGCATAGGACCCGAGGCTTCCCATGCCGGCCCTGCCCGCGCTTCCTGATCCCCACGCGATTGCCGCAATGATCCTCGTCGTGGCGGCGCTCGTCCTGTTCGCCACGGAGCGGCTCGCGATCGAAACCTCCTGCCTGCTCGTGCTCGGTATCCTGGTGCTCGGGTTCCAGGTCTTCCCCTATGAGAACGGCGGCGCGGCGATACGGGCCAGCGATTTCTTTTCGGGCTTCGGTCACGAGGCGCTGGTCACCGTGTGCTGCCTCATGGTCATGGGCCAGGCGCTGGAATCGACCGGGGCGCTCAAGCCGGTGGCGACGGTGCTGGCGCGCGCCTGGGCCGCGCGGCCGATGCTTTCGCTGCTGTTGACCCTCATCGCGGGCGCCGTGCTGAGCGCGTTCGTCAACAACACCCCGATCGTCGTCCTGTTGCTGCCGACCCTGGTCAGCATTTCGCTGGGTGGAAACGTACGCGCTTCCTCTGTGCTGATTCCGATGGGCTTCGCGACGCTGATTGGCGGAATGGCGACCACCGTCGGCACCTCGACCAACCTGCTGGTGGTCGGAGTCGCGGCGGACCTCGGCATGCGCCGCATGGAGATGTTCGACTTCGCCCTGCCGGCGGTGATCGCGGGCTCGGTGGGCATTCTGTACCTGTGGCTGATCGCGCCCCGGATCCTGCCCGACCGCACGCCGCCCCTGAAGGACACCTCGCCGCGCGTGTTCGAGGCGCTGCTCTACATCGAGAAGGACAGCGCCGCGAGCGGCAAGACGCTCGCCGAAGTGCGCAAGCTGGCCGGAGAGAAGCTGCGCATCCTCGGCATCGAGCGGGGCGAAGGGCTCACGCTGGCGCGGCTGCCTTCGGTCACATTCCAGCCGGGCGACCGGCTGCGGGTGCGCGACACCCCCGAGAACCTCAAGGAGTTCGAGCGCGCGCTGGGCGCGAAGCTGCACAACGTTGGAGAAGAAATGCACCTCGTGAGCGAGGAGCATCCGCTGTCCGCTCCGGACCAGCAGATCGCCGAGATTGTGGTCACGGAAAATTCCGTGCTCCAGGGGCGCACGCTGTCCGAGCTCCGGTTCTCGGACCGCTACAACCTGGTGGTCCTCGCGATCCATCGCGCCGGCCCCGGCGCTCCCTCGGGCGACCTCTCGGAGATCCGGCTCGTCAGCGGGGACGTGCTGCTGCTCCAGGGTGCAAAGGAGCGTATCGCCGAGCTGAAGCGCGGCGGCTACCTGCTGGTGCTGGACGCGACCATGGACGTGCCCCAGACGAAAAAGGCGCCGCTCGCACTGCTGATCATGACGACCGTGATTGCGCTCGCCGCGCTGGGAATTCTTCCGATCCTCGTGGGAGCGGTGGCAGGCGTGGTAATCATGCTGCTGACGCGCTGTCTCGACTGGGAGGATGTCGGTGCGGCATTGAGCATTCAGGTCATCATGATCATCGTGACCAGCCTCGCCCTCGGGATGGCCCTGATGCGCACGGGTGCCGCCGAGTACGTCGCGCAGATCTATGTCGCGCTGGCATCCGGACTGCCGCCGGCCGGCGTGCTGAGCGGACTGATGCTGGTGATGGCGGCGCTCACCAACGTAGTATCGAACAACGCTGCCGCGGTGATCGGCACGCCGATCGCAATCGGCGTCGCGCGCCAGCTCGATGCGCCGCTCGAGCCCTACGTCCTCGCGGTGCTGTTCGGCGCCAACCTGAGCTTCGCGACCCCCATGGCCTACCAGACCAACCTGCTGATCTACAGCGCCGGTGGCTATCGTTTCTCCGATTTCATCCGCGCAGGCGTACCGCTCATGATCCTGATGTGGCTCGCGCTGTCCGTCGCGCTAGCGCTGCTCTATCGCCTCTGATCCCCGCCGCCCGGCTTCAGCGGGCAGAGCTTGGCGTCGAACTCGGGATCCGTGATCCACTGAAAGATCGCCTCCAGCGCGGCATCCTCGGTGCGGAAGATGTTCTGCGCGCCGATCAGCCCGTAGAGACCGGTCGCTTCCATCACGGCGAGCACCTGCCGCTTCAGCCCGCTGAAGACGACGGTGACCCCGTTGTCCATGAGACGCCGCACGATGTTGCGGATCGCGTCCTCGCCGGAGGCGTCGATCTCGTTGATGCCGTCACCCACCACCAGGATGTATTTCGCCTTCGGGTAGCGCGCCGATTCCTCCAGCAGCGCGCGCTCGAAATAGGGGACATTGGCGAAGAAGAGCGAGCCGTCGAAGCGGACGACGATCAGGTGCTCGGGGGTTGGCAGGTTGTAGAGCCGCGCGTCGCGCAGCGTGCCGTCGGGGTGGCGGCCGAGCACCGCGACGCGCGGGCGCATGGTGCGGTAGAGATAGAGGACGATCGCGAGCCCCGCGCCGAGCAGTATGCCCGTGTCGAGATGCGGCGCGAAGCCGAGGGTGGCGACGAAGGTCGTGATCGCCGCCACGCCGTCGTGCCGGTGCGCCGCCCATGCATGTTTCATCGCCGTAAAATTCACGAGATTCACGACCGCCATGACGATGATCGCGGCGAGGACCGCCTGCGGCAGGTGGTAGAGGAGCGGCGTGATGAAAAGCAGCGTCGCCAGCACCAGCAGTCCCGCGAACACCGAGGACATTCCGCTCGCGGCGCCGGCGGCGAGGTTCACCGCCGAGCGCGAGAACGATCCGCTCACCGGAAAGGACTGAGTGAAGCTCCCCGCGATGTTGGCAAGGCCCTGCCCGATCAGTTCCTGATCCGGGTCCACGCGCTGGCGCGTCCGGGTCGCCATCGCCTTGGCGATCGAGAGCGCTTCCATGAAGCCGACCAGGGTGATGACGAACGCGGTCCCGAGAAGCGTCGTGATCGTATCCCACGCGAGCGCGGGCAGTCCCAGGGCGGGCAGGCCGGACGGGACCGCGCCGACGACTTCGCCGCCGCCGATCAACTCGAGCCGGTCGTGGCTGATCCTGCTGATGCGCCAGCGCCTGCCGTCGGTTGTCGCGCCGGGCGGAACGTCCTGGGCGAGGTAGAGCCGGGTTTCGCCCGGCTCGCCCGCGGTGCCGCGCACGAAGACGAACTTGCGGAGCGCCCGCGCACGCACGCGGTTCTCGCGCTCGGCGTCCCTTATCGCCAGCCGCAGCACGTCGACTTCGTATCCGAGGGCGAGAACCTGCTGGCTGCTCTTTCCGCGCTTGACCTGCACCACCTTGAGCTCGGCGGTCCGGCTCGCGAGCTGTTCCTTGAGGCGGACCATGTGCGCGTCGGTGGCGGCGAACTCGTCGGCGAGAAAACGAACCTCGCTGTCGGCTATGCTGCCGGCAGGGGCGCTGTCGCTGCGCTCGTAGCCCGCCTGCCAGCTCACGAGCGTCGTGACCGCCACAGCGATCAGCACGCCCGGCCAGCGCGGCGCGAACCGCCTGACGCCGATCATGATGGCGAGCGCTGCAAGCCCCATCAGGAGCGTCGGGACATGCGTGTCGCCGGCCTGCTGCAGCACTGCCCACACGTCGGCCAGGAAGCTCTCGCTGCGGCCCGACGCGACTCCGAGCAGCTTGTCGAGCTGGGACAGCGCAATGATGATCGCCGCGGCGTTGGTGAAGCCGGCGATCACCGGATGCGACAGGAAGCTTACTATCGCTCCCAGCTTGAAGAGACCCATCGCGAGTTCCATGACGCCCACCATCAGGGCGAGCAGGATCGCGAGCGCAATGAACTGCCCGGACCCCGGGGCGGCGAACTGCGAGAGAGTCGCTCCCGTCAGCAGGGCGACCATGGCCACCGGCCCGGTGGAAAGCTGATTCGAGGAGCCCCACATCGCGCCGATCAGCACCGGCAGGAGCGCGGCGTAGAGCCCGTAGTAGGCCGGCAGCCCGGCGAGCTGCGCGTAAGCCATCGACTGCGGAACGAGGATCAGGCCGACGCTCGCCCCGGCAAAAAAATCCGCGCGCAGGCTCTCGCGCGTCGCCGGAAACCAGGCTAGAAAGGGCAGGAAGCGGCGCAGCCGGTCCACGTCGTGTTGTTGTTTTGCGTCAAAGCGCCAGTTTAACGCCGGCGTCCCTGCCGCGAAACGTGCATGTCAGGAGTTCTTCGAGCGCGCTGTCTCGGGTACCGGCTCCCCGTTCGGCAGGCTCTCGTGGCATTCCCGGAAGATGCGCAGGCTGCAATTGCGGCAGATATCGGAATCGAGCCGTCGATAGATGGTGCCCACAGGCCGGCTCTTCACGGGAAAGAAATTGGCGCGCCCGATCGCGTCGACATAGCCGCCGCGCTCGAGCAGCGCCTGCGGCACGTCCTTCAGGCGGTAGAAATAGAGTCCGCCGCCGAGGGCGCGCCGGCGCCGCGCTTCCCGAGCGAGCATCTCCGCGCCCCCCATGTCCACGAAGTTGATGCCGCTTGCCGCGATCAGCAGGTGCTTCTGCCGCGGGTTGAGCTCGTCGACTCTTTCGAGGTGGCCCTGCACGTGATCGACGGCGCCGTAGAAGAGCGAGCCGTTCACGCGCAGGATCTTCAACTGCGGGCAGTCCGGCAGCCCGCTGTCGGCGGTGAAGTGATAGCTGTCGGGCGCGGGATCGGGCTTGACGTCGCGGATGAGCGGGTGCGAAGTGGTCGAGAGGTAGAGGAGCAGCGACATCAGCACGCCGACATAGATCGCGAACTCGAGGTCCGCGAACAGCGCGGCCAGGAACGTGATCAGCATGATCGCGGCTTCGTGGCGGCTCGTGCGCAGCACCGCGGCGATGTAGTGCTTGTCCACGATCCCGTACGCAACCATGAACAGGACCGCCGCCGTCACGGCGAGCGGCAGGTGGGTGATGAGCGGCGCGACAGCGAGCACGATGGCGATCAGGATCAGCGCCGAGAACACCGCGGCAAGCGGCGTACGCGCGCCGGCCTCGTAGTTCAGGCCGCTGCGGTTGAAGGAGCCGCTGCTCGCGTAGCTCGAGAAGAAGCTCGCCGCGATGTTCGAGAGACCCTGGCCGATGAACTCCTGGCTGCCGTCGATGCGCTGGCCGGATTTCACCGCGATCGAGCGCGCGATCGAAACCGCCTCGGTCAGCGCGAGGATGGTGATCGCGAACGCGATGGGCAGCGTCTGCTGGATGACATTCAGCGGCAGGTCAGGAGCAGAGAGCGGAGGCAGCGCGGCGGCGACCGCGCTCACGGTGGCGATGTCCGCCCGTTCCCCGAATGCGGCGCGCAGCGCGAGCGCCGCTGCGGTGCCGACCAGCATGGCCGTGATCATGTAGGGGAACCGCGGGAAGTACTTCCGGCTCGCGACTGCGGCCGCGAGAGTCGCGAGCCCGACCGTCGTGACGTAGGGATTGATCGCGTCGACGTGCAGAATGAAGTGGGACCAGACCTGCGGGAAGGATGCCCCGCGCGGCAGCTCGACTCCGAAGAAATCCCGGAGCTGCGTAGTGACGATGAGGCAGGCTGCCCCGGCGGTGAATCCGACGATGACGCTGTGAGAGATGAAATTCACGAGAGCGCCCAGGCGCGCGAGGCCCATCGCGAGCTGCATCACGCCGGCGAGAAAGGTGAGGGCGAGTACGAGCCGGATGTAGTCGGCGGAACCGGGCACCGCGAGAGCGCTCACGCTCGAGAAGACGAAAATCGAGATCACGTTGGTCGGCCCGGACACGAGATGCCACGACGAGCCGAACAACGCGGCCACGATCGCCGGCATCATCGCGGCATAAAGCCCGTACTGCGGCGGCAGTCCGGCGAGAGTGGCGAATGCGACGCCCTGGGGCAGGACGATGACGGCGCCGGTGAGCCCGGCGAGGGCATCGGCTCGCAACGTCCCGCGGTTGACGCGAGGCCACCAGCGCAGGAAGGGAAGCAGGCCGCGCAGGCGGCCGGCGGCCGCGGCGAGTGGGTGAGGTGTCACGTCACGAGGTAATTGCGGCAGATTGGCTGCATTATCCAGCAGCGCGCGCCGCGCTGGCAACGCGCGCTACCGGCCGCGCCTTTTTTGGGTATAATCGCGCGCAGATTGCCGGGAGGAAGAAAGCCAGCCAATGAAAAACTGCCGTTGGATTTCTGCGATCGTCACCAGTATCGCGCTCGCCACCGCGACGTCCGCGCTCGCGGCCGAAGGCGATGCCGCCGCCGGCAAGCGCAAGACCTCGATGTGCGCCGGCTGCCACGGCATCGGCGGCTACAAGACCGTGTTCCCCGAGGTCTATCACGTGCCCAAGCTCGGCGGCCAGCACGCGGCCTACCTCGTCAAGGCGCTGCAGGAATACAAGGCCGGCGATCGCAGCCATCCGACGATGCGCGCGATCGCGGCGGGCCTCACCGACCAGGACATGGCGGACCTGGCGGCGTATTACGCGTCCGATTCCATGAAGGCAGCGGCCAAGTGAGGAGAGACACGATGAACAGGATCCTCCCAGCCGCGTGCTCCCTGATGGTCGTCCTGAGCGCGCCGGCGCTGGCCGGCGATGCCGATGCCGGGAAGAGGAAGTCCCAGACCTGCGTCGCGTGCCACGGCCCCGACGGCAACAGCACCGCGCCGGACTTTCCCAAGATCGCGGGCCAGTACTACGACTACCTCCTGAAGACGCTGAAGGACTACAAGTCGGGCGCGCGCAAGAGCCCGGTCATGGCGCCCCTCGTCGCGAATCTCTCGCAGCGCGACTTGGAGGACCTCGCCGCCTACTTCTCGAGCCAGCGCGGACTCGTCACTAAATACTAGGGATGAGGGATAAAGGATGAGGGATGAGGGCTAAGGTCGGATCGATTGCCTTTCATCGCTTTTTCTTCAAGTAACGTCCCTCCGCCCTCATCCCTCCGCCCTCATCCCTCGATTTGTGCGGGTACTCGCACAAATCCCTTATCAGGCACTTCGGGCAGTCGGGCCTGCGTGCCTTGCACACGTAACGCCCGTGCAGGATCAGCCAGTGATGCGCGTCGGGCTTGAACTCGTCCGGCACGGCTTTCAGCAGCTTCTCCTCGACCGCCCGCACGTTGCCTCCGCGTGCGATGCCGGTGCGGTTCGCGACCCGGAAGATGTGCGTATCCACGGCGATGGTGGGCTCTCCGAATGCGGTGTTGAGGATCACGTTCGCGGTCTTGCGGCCCACGCCGGGCAGCCGCTCCAGTTCCTCGCGCGTGCGCGGCACTTCGCCCCCGTGCCGCTCCAGCAGCAGCCTGCACGCCGCGAGCAGGTTTTTCGCCTTGGTCCGGTAGAGTCCGATGCGCCGGATGTGGCGCTCCAGCCCCCGGCGGCCGAGCTTGAGCATGGCCTCGGGAGTGCCGGCTGCCTCGAAAAGCGCGGGCGTTGCGAGGTTCACGCTCTTGTCCGTGGCCTGAGCGGACAGCACGACCGAGACCAGGAGCTCGAACGGGGAGGCATAGACGAGCTCGCTACGCGGCGCCGGGTTTGCCGCGCGCAACAAGGTGAATATGCTGCGGATTTTCTCTGGATTCATGTCGCCGCGTTCTTCTGATTGCCGGACGGGATCGTGGCTCATTATAATCAGCCGGCAAATGAGATCGCTTCAGTTCTCCCTGAACTGCGCGCTGTGGGCGGCCCTGCTGGCGGCCGCGCCCGCGGCAGCGCAGCAGGTGACGCTCGAGCGCGATTCCCCCCTCTATGCCGAGCCGCGGCTCGACGCCTCGCAGGTGGCGCAGCTGAAGACCGGCGCGACCGGCGAGGTGATCGGGAAGCAGGGGGCGTGGCTCAATGTCAAGTTGCCGGACGCCAGCGGCTGGCTGTTTTCCTTCAACGTGCGCTTCCCGAGCCAGCCGGCGAGCGCGGGCGATTCGGGCGTAGGCTCGGCCGCCGGGCGGGTGTTCGGCCCGCGGCGCAACGTGAGCGTCACCAGCACGATCGGCATCCGCGGCATCGGGGAAGAGGACCTCAAGGGGGCGAGCTTCAACTCCGACCAGATGAAGCTTCTCGAGGGCTACGCCGCCACCAAGCAGGCGGCCGAGGAGAGGGCGCGCGGTTCCGGCCTCGCGCCGGCACGCGTCGAATACATGGACGCGAAGAAATGAAAGTCGCGTTCCGACACGGGATCGCCGCCGCGCTGACGGCCGCTGTTGCCGGATACGCGGCGGCCGCGTCGATCGATCTCGGCCGCATCTTCGACGTGGGCCGCGATCTGCGGACCGCCGCCACCAGCCTGGACGAGCCCGAGGAGATCGCGGTCGGCCGCGAGGTGGCGGGCCGCACGCTGGGCGCGGCGCCGCTGGTCGCCGACGCCGAGCTGCAGGCGTACGTCAACCGCGTGGGGCGCTGGATCGCGATGCAATCCGAGCGCCCCGACCTGCCGTGGCATTTCGGCGTGCTCGATACCCCCACGGTCAATGCCTTTGCCGCGCCCGGCGGCTACGTGCTGATCACGCGCGGGCTCTACGACATGCTCAGCAACGAGGCGCAGCTCGCGGGCGTGCTCGGGCACGAGATCGGCCACATCGTGCAGCGCCACCACGTCAAGGTGATGCAGCAGAGCGCCCTGGTTTCGGCCGGGGCGAGGGCGGCGCAGCGCGGCGACCGCAACGTGCTCGTCAACAACCTGATCGGCACCGGCGCGGAGGTGCTCGCGCGCGGGCTCGACAAGGATGCGGAGTTCGAGGCCGACCGGATCGGCATCGTGCTCGCGGCGCGCGCGGGCTACAATCCGTACGGCCTGGTCGAGGTTCTCCATCTGCTCGCGGCACGGACCGCGGACGACACCTCGCTCGCGCTGCTGTTCAAGACGCACCCGGCGCCCGGCGAGCGCCTGACGCAGCTCGGAGATGCCCTCGCGCCGCGCGTCGCCGTGCTTCCCGCGGGCAAGGAACCGGCCATCCGCCAGGTCGATCCCAGGACGCCGCCGCCGGCCGCGTCGAAGCCGGCGCCGGTCGAAGGTGCGCGTTCGCTGCAGCAGCAGGAAGGCGGAACCACGATACCCTCGGGCGGCAGCCCGCCGAGCAAGGGTCTCGACGCGGGCGGGATCCTGCGCGGCATCTTCGGCCGCTGAGCGGCGTCATCCCCGCGGAGGCGGGGATCCAGTAATGGCTTGAACGGCCTAGATTCCCGCCTGCGCGGGAATGACGAGACCCAATTCGTTACGGTCTTCGGTTGCGCTGCTGGAGTCGCCGGCGGGCGCGCTCGATGACGCGCTCGATCGTCGCCTGCTTCTTACCCTGCCGGGACTTGTCGCGCCGCGTCGCGAGCCGCGCCGCCCGCTCGCGTTCGAGCCGCTTCGTTCTCCCTTCATGGCGCCGCCGGTACTGGCCGGCGCGTCGCAGGCGCTCTTCGTGCGTCCACGTTTCCCCGGTCTCGACCATGTCGATGCAGTCGACGGGGCAGGGCGGCACGCACAGCCTGCAGCCGGTGCATTCGGCCGCGATCACCGTATGCATGAGCCGCGCCGCCCCGACGATGGCATCCACCGGGCACGCCTCGATGCACAGCGTGCAGCCGATGCATGCCTGCTCGTCGATGACTGCCACAGCCGGGGCCTTGGCGGGACCTTGCGCCATTTACCGTCCGCAGAGCTCTGAAACGCACTCGCGCACGAGTGCCGGGCCGCGATACACGAGCCCGGTATAGAGCTGCACCAGGGACGCGCCGGCAGCGAACTTCTCGCGCGCGTCGGCGCCGCTCATGATGCCGCCCACTCCGATCACCGGCACCCTTCCCGCGAGCGCCTGCGCGAGCTGGCGCACCACGGAAGTGGCACGCGCCCTGAGCGGAGCGCCCGAGAGCCCTCCTGCCTCGTTCTCGTGCGGCTGGCCGGAGACGCCCTCGCGCGTCACTGTGGTGTTGGTGGCGATCACGGCGTCGACGGCATGCCTGCGGAGCGAGGCCGCAATCGCTTCGATCTGCGGGCGATCGAGATCGGGCGCGATCTTCACCGTGAGCGGAACGGACCTGCCATGTCTCGCCGCCAGTGCGCGCCGCTCGGACATGAGCGTGGAGAGCAGCGCATCGAGCGCAACCGCCCCCTGCAGCCGCCGCAGGTTCTCGGTGTTGGGCGAGGAGATATTCACCGTCACGTAGCTCGCGAGGGAATAAACCTTGCGCAGGCAGGCGACGTAGTCATCCGCCGCGCGCTCGAGCGGCGTGTCGAAGTTCTTGCCGATGTTGATGCCGAGCACGCCGCGGTAGCGCGCGCGCTGCACGTTCTCCACCAGCCGGTCCACGCCCACGTTGTTGAATCCCATGCGGTTGATGACGGCGCGCGCCGCGCGAATGCGGAACATCCGCGGGCGCGGGTTGCCCGGCTGCGGGCGCGGCGTGACGGTGCCGATCTCGAGAAACCCGAAGCCGAGCCGCGCCAGCGCGTCGATGTACTCGCCGTTCTTGTCCAGGCCCGCGGCGAGCCCCACCGGGTTCGGGAACCGGATGCCCATGACCGTGCGCCCGCATTCCGCCGGTGCGCGCGGTGGAGCCGGCGCAAGCCCGAGCCGTTCGAGCTGCCGCATCGTGCCCAGCGTACAGCGATGGGCAGTCTCGGGCGGAAGGCAGAACAGCAGCGGACGAACCAGCGAATACATGGCGCCATTCTAGCGCGCCATCTGTCGTCAGCTTTCGGCAATCCGCCGCAGGCAGCGGAAGGCCTCCAGGAGATTGCTGATCGCCGCTCGCTTCAGCGCGGCGGCTTGACCGCCTGCCAGCGGCCGTTGATGAGACCCTGCATCGGCTGGAACTCGACCTTGTAGGCCATCTTGCGGCTCTGGGCGATCCAGTAGCCGAGGTAGAGGTAGGGCAGGTCGAGGGTGCGGCAGAGCTCGATCTGCCACAGGATATTGAAGGTGCCGAAGCTCGCGCCGGCGACATCGGGGTCGAAGAAGGTGTAGACCGAGGACAGCCCGTCCTGCAGCCGGTCGACGATGGAGACCATGCGCAGCGTGCCCCCCTCGCGGAACTCGATCAGCCGCGACTCCACGTTGCTCTGCAGGAGGAAGTGGCGGTACTGCTCGCGGCTGTCCTGGTCCATGCCGCCGCCCGAATGCCGCCGCGACTGGTAGCGGAGATAGAGCTGGTAGTGCTCGGCGCTGTACTTGAGGTCGAGCATCTCGGCCTTGAGCGTCCCGTGGCGCTTCAATGTGCGGCGCTGGGTGCGCGAGGCCTGGAATTCCTGCGCGAGGACCCGCACCGGCACGCAGGCGCGGCAGTGATCGCAGTATGGGCGGTAGGTGAAGGCGCCGCTGCGGCGGAAGCCCGCCCGCACCAGCTCCGAGTACACCGCACCGTCGATGAGATGGCTCGGCGTCGCGACCTGCGAGCGCGCCATGCGCTCCGGCAGGTAGCTGCACGGGTAGGGCGCGGTCGCGTAGAACTGCAGCACCGACAGCGGGAACTCAGTCAAATAAGTCATCGTCGACGCTCCACGTCGGTCCCGTACTCGGATAGTTTACCAATTCCGCAAGCTTCCGTACAAATTCCCGGCGCGGGATCTCGCGCGCGCCGAAGCGGGCGAGGAGCTGAGTCTTCATCTGGCAGTCGATCATCCCGCAATCGCGGCGCGCGAGCTGCCGCACGAGGTGCGCGAGCGCGATCTTGGACGCGTCGGGCGCGCGCGCGAACATGGATTCGCCGTAGAACATGCGTCCGAGCTCGACGCCGTAGAGACCGCCGACGAGCGCGCCGCCGATCCAGGTCTCGACCGAGTGCGCGCGGCCGGAGCGGTGCAGCCGCAGGTAGGCCTCGGCCATGTCGTCCGTGATCCAGGTCCCGTCCTGGCCGCGGCGCGGCTCGGCGCAGGCGCGGATCACCTCCTCGAAGGCGCTGTCGGCGCGAACCTCGTAGTCGCGCCGGGCGAGCCGTTTCCGGAGCGAGCGTGGGAATTTCAGCTCGGCCGGGATGAGCACCATGCGCGGGTCGGGACTCCACCACAGCACCGGCTGGCCCGCGCTGTACCAGGGGAAGATCCCGCTGGCGTAGGCGTCGAGCAGCCTCGCCTCCGAGAGATCGGCGCCGGCCGCGAGCAGGCCGTTGGGTTCCTCGAGCGCGCGCTCGACCGGGGGAAACGGGTCCCCGGGGCCCAGCCACGGGATCATTCGCGGGAATTGTACGGCCGCGCGGGAAACGAAAGGCCCGCGCCGTCGCCGGCGCGGGCCCTGGTCCGGTGCTCTTACTCGAGGGTGCTACTTGATAACGCCGCAGGCGACGCGCCCGCCGGAATTGCCGGTGGGATCGGTCTTGAGATCGTCGGCGGCCGCGTGGACGACGACCGCCCGTCCGACGATGCCGTCGGACCGGCTATTGCTCACGGAAATGTCGCCCACCACGAAGCTGAATTTCGCCTCGCCGTCCGCCCCGAAGTTGAGGTTGCCGAGGTCGCCCGCGTGCTTCACGTCGGTGTAGGGGCCGCCGTGCTTGGCCATCCCGGGATTGAAATGGCCGCCGGCGCTCATCGCATCCTGCGCGCTGCAGTCGCCCTTCTCGTGGATATGGAAGCCCTTGGGGCCCTTGGAGTGCCCGGTGACGGTCCCGCTGACGCGCACGAGGTCGCCGACCTGGGTGAAGGTCACGGTCCCGCGCACGCTCGAGCCGCTGCGCGGCTCGAGCGTGACGCTCGCGGTCTGCTCCTTTTCGTCCATCATGGCGCATCCGGAAAAGAGCACGGCGCCGCAGGCCGCGGCCAATACGCATTTCCTCATGATCTCCCTCCTCGGTTAACGATTGGAACGAGCAACGGCAATACTATCACTCTGCATCGCTAACAGCGGACCTGCTGCTTGCAGAACTTCTCGAGCTCCTTCGCCACCGTACGGCCGGCAACCCGCTGGCGCGTCCTGCCGTCGCCGTAATCGAGCGCCAGCTTGAACTCGAATTTCTCGAAAAACGCGTTGAACATCTCCCCGCCCAGGGTGCCGACCGCATGCAGGGCATCGCTCTTCGCGTCGTGCTCGAGCAGGACCGCGGCGAGCGGCTGCGGCGCCGGCCCGCCGACGACTTTCGCGCCCGCCGCCGGGTCGTACTCGCTGTGCTCGGAGCAGCAATGGATGGTGTTCGCGCGCATGATCCGCGAGGCGGTCGACGCTTCACGGTAGCTGATGAAGCTGATCTGCGGCGTGGGGTAGCTCATGCGATGCGCGCAGATCGCGGAATAGCCGACGATCCCGCGGTTGGGCCCGACGCCGCCGCTCCACTGGTAGCTGGAGCCGGCCTCGGTCTTCAGCTGCACGTCGCGCACCGTCGGCTTGCCGAGGTTCAGGAGAAAGCAGGGCGTGCTCTCGAACGGGTAGTGGAAGATGTAATTGCGCCCGGCGACGAGGGTCGAGGCCCGCAACGGGCGGCCGCCCTCGTCCGTGAGCAGGGTGCGCGAGTAGATGCGCGGCTTGAGGTCCTGCGCGGCAAGGAGATCATTGGCGCTGATCGCCGCCCCGGCCGCGCAAATCTTGATGAAATCGCGCCGCTGCATTTACCGCAATTGTCCAGACAAAGCGCGGCGGCTGTCAACCTGACCGATTCCCCATTCGGCGGCGAACAGCGCCTCCATCTCGAGCCGCACGCGCGCCGCCTCCGACTCCGGCACGGCGACGTCACGCCAGCTGACGGTGGCGCCTTTGCCGACCGGACGCGCCAGCCGCACGCCGTGGGCGAGCCCGATCGGCAGCCCTCCGCGGGCAAGCGAATCGCGCGCCGGCACGAGACGCCCCCACACGGTGTAGCCGCCTTCGCCATCCAGCGATTCGCCCGCCTTGAGGTCACGCTTCGCCACCGCCACCACGTCGCCGCGGAATCCGGTGGGAGCGCCCGTGGGCTCGCGGCGCAGACCTACCGCGGCGATTGAGATTCCCAGCTCAAGGCCGATCAGGTGGTAGGGCTTGTACATCGCGGCGTAGTTTCCTGTTTCATCGGTAGCGAGGCCGTACTCGCTGAAACAGCGCCGCACGTAGTCGCTGTCGGCTGCAAGCGTGACGTACACACCCCACCGCAGGTCGCGCCCGACCCGCCGCCCGTCGCGCTCGAGGCTCGAGACGACCTCGACCTGGCCGCGGTGATGCAGCGTGCCGCCCTCGGCAGCGGGTTTCAGCACGCGCGCGAGGTCGTCGGTTCCGCACGGCGGGAACGCGAGCCCGTCCGGGGCGGGCGTGAGCCCGGTCGCGTTCGCCACCGCTGCCATCTCGATCGCGGACTTGGTGCCGTCGAGGAAAGAATTGAACATCTGCGCGTTGAAATCCCCGCGCTCGACCTGCCCGGGCGTGAAGCCGTAATGCCCCCAGACGGTGGCGGGCGTCGAATCGTGGTACGCGGGGAGATACTTCGTGCCTTTGCCCGCCGCCACCGCCTCGAAGCCGGCGGCGCGCGCCCAGTCCACCAGCTCGCAGATGAGAGCGGGCTGGTCGCCGTAGGCGAGCGAATAGACGATGCCGGCCTCGCGCGCACGCCGGGCGAGGAGCGGCCCCGCCAGGCAGTCGGCTTCGACGTTCACCATCACGATGTGCTTGCCGTGTCCGCAACACGCGAGCGCGTGCCGGATGCCGGCGGCGGGGCTGCCGGTCGCGTCGATTACGATCTCCACCGCGTCCGAGGCGATTGCGCCCGCGGTGTCGTCGGTCACGCAGGTCGTCCCGCTTCGACGGGCCGCGTCGAGCGAGCGGGCGCGGTAACGCTCCGCGTCCCACCCGGTGCGCGCCAGGGCGTCGCGCGCCCGCGCGGCGTCGAGATCGGCGACGGCGACGATGTGGATGCCCGGCGTGCGCCGCGCCTGCGCGAGGAACATCGAGCCGAACTTCCCGGCGCCGATGAGAGCGACGCGCAGCGGCTTCGACTCGGAGGCGCGTTGCTGGAGCAGGCGGTGCAGGTTCATCGGGGGCGGGGACGGGTGAGCGGGAAAAGCTACCACAGGCGCGCGCGTTGCGACAGCCGGGATTTCGAGAGGCTCTTCGAACGCATCGTCAACCTGGCCCCGCCGCCGATCGGGGTCGGACCGGACGCCTGACCTCGCTCACGCGCAGCGCGTGGTTCAGGGCGAGCGCGGCGGTGAACACAACGAGCGCCCCTGCCTGATGCGCCGCGGCCAGCGCGACCGGCACGACCAGCAACAGGGTCGCGATGCCGAGCGCGATCTGCACTGCCAGCGCCGCGAGCAGGAGGTGCGTGAGCAGGCGCGTGCGCGCCGGCAGCCCCGCCCGGCCCGCTTCATGCCATAGCCAGGGAACCGCGACCGCCAGGAGCCAGGCGAACAGCCGGTGGTCGAACTGCACCGTCGCCATGTTGTTGAAGAAGTTGAGGTACCACGGTTCGATCGCGAGGATCTCGGGCGGCAGCCAATACCCGTTCATGAGCGGGAAGGTGTTGTAGGCGTATCCCGCGCGGATGCCGGCCACGAAGCCGCCGGTCACGACCATCGCCACCACCAGGCCGGTGACCGTCCACGCGAGGCGCCGCAGCCGGGGGAGGCGCGCGGTCGCAGCCGGAGGCGGAGACGCGGAGTCGAGGAGACCCAGCGCGATCCACAGCAAGGCGGCGTAGATCGCGAATGCAAGCGTGAGGTGGGCCGTGAGCCGGTAGTGGCTCACCCGCGGGTCGTCCGCGAGCCCGCTCATCACCATGAACCAGCCGAGCGCGCCCTGCAGCGCGCCCAGCAGAAAGATGCCGCCGAGCTTCAGCGTGAGTGGCGGCGCGAGCGCGCGCCGCCACAGAAAGTAGAGCAGGGGCAGAACGAATGCGACACCGATCAGGCGCCCGAGCAGGCGGTGGAAGTACTCGAGCCAGAAGATGCCCTTGAAGCCCTCGAGGGTCATGCCCGGATTCACCTTGTGGTACTCGGGCGTCAGCCGGTACTTCTGGAAGAGCTCCTGCCAGTCGGAGTCCGTGATCGGGGGAAGCGCGCCGACGACCGGCTGCCACTCCACGATGGAAAGCCCCGAGCGCGTGAGCCGGGTTACGCCGCCGAGCACCACCATCGCGAACACGAGCACGCAGCACACGATGAGCCAGGCCGCGATGCGACGATCCCACGTGCCGGATGCGGGCCCCACGGCGGGCGCAACAGCGATTACCCGTTGCTGATGATGCCGGTGGGGCGCAGCTTGCCGGGCAGCAGGCACCCCTTCCGGGCGCGGTGGAGGAGGTGCTTCTTCAGGTCCGCGCCGCTGACGGTGACTTTCCGCTCGTTGCCCGAGCGCGAAACGCCCGCGACGGTCACCGACTCGGCGTTCGCGAAGCCGACCGCGACGAGCTTCTCCTCATCGTCTAGCCCCATCAGCGTGATACCGCGGCCGCGCGCCAGCTCCTTCAGCTCCGCCGCCGGGAAGAGCAGCATGCGCCCCTTCTCCGAGAACGCCGCCGCGAGTTCCGGCTTCTCCGGCACCGGCGCGGGCCGGATCACCTCGTCAGCCGCCTCGACCGTAATGAATGCCTTGCCCGCCTTCACCCGCGTGAGCAGCTCCTCCGACTTCCCGATGAAGCCGTAGCCGCCCGAGCTCGCGAAGAGATAGCGCCTGCCCGGCTGCGCATCCACCACGTGCGCGAGCCGCGCGCCCGGCGCGAGCTCGATGAACGTCGTCAGCTGCTGGCCGTCGCCCTTGCCCCCGGGCAGCTCAGAGCACTCCACCGAAAACGCCCGCCCGGCGGTGTCGATCAGCCCGATGCTGTGCACCGAGCGCGTCTCGAACACGGCGTACGGCCCGTCGCCGCTCTTGTAGGTGGTGCTGGAAAGATCGAGCCCGTGGCCCGGGCGCGCGCGCACCCAGCCGTTTTTCGACACGATAATCGTCAGCGGCTCGTCGATCACCTGGCGCTCGAAGGTCGCACGCTCGGCGGTCTCGATCTGCGTCCGGCGCGCATCGCCATACTGCTTGGCGTCGGCGCGGATCTCCTCGGTGACCAGGCTCTTCAGCGACTCGTCCGAGCCGAGCACGCCCTTCCACTTCTTCCGCTCGTCCCTAAGCTCCTTCAGCTCGGTCTCGATCCGGATGCCCTCCAGCCGCGCGAGCTGCCGCAGCCGGATTTCGAGGATGTCCTCGGCCTGCGCCTCGGTCAGCTTGAACTGCTTCATCAGGTCGGTCCTGGGCTCGTCGGAGTTGCGGATGACCTTGATGACCTTCTCGATATTGAGGAGGACGATGATGCGGCCTTCGAGGATGTGGATGCGCCGCTCGACCTCCCCGAGGCGGAACCGGATACGCCGCGTGACGGTCGCGGTGCGGAACTCGACCCACTCGCCCACGAGCTGCGCGATGTTCTTCCGCGTCGGGCGGCCGTCGAGCCCGAGCGCGACGAGATTCACCGGGAAGTTCTCCTCCAGGCTGGTGTGCGCGAGGAGAAAGCGCATGAACTCGTCCGGATCCTGGCGCGAGGAGCGCGGCTCCAGCACCAAGCGCAGCTTGTTCTCCTTGTCCGACTCGTCGGTGACCTTCTCGAGGAGGTTCAGCACCACCTGCTTCTGGTTCTGCTGCGCCGCCGTGACCTTGCCGCCCTTGTCCTTCGGTCTGGGATTGGTGAGCGCCTCGATCTCCGCCATCACGCGCTTGACCGAGGTCGTAGCCGGCAGCTCGTTCACCACGACCTGCCACAGCCCGCGCGCCATGGTTTCGACTTTCCAGCGCGCCCGGGCCCGCAGCGAGCCGCGTCCCGTCTTGTAGGCCTGGAAGATCTCCTCGCGCGGGCTGATGATCTGGGCGCTACCCGGGAAATCCGGCCCCTTGACGATGTGCATCAGCGCTTTCGGCGTCGCGTTCGGGTGCTTCACCATGAACACCGCGGCTTCCGCGATCTCGCGCATGTTGTGCGGCGGCAGCTCGCACGCCATGCCGACGCCCACGCCCGATGCGCCGTTCAAAAGCAGCATCGGCAGCCGCGCGGGCAGGAGCTTCGGCTCCTTCAGCCGCCCGTCGTAGTTGGGGAGGAAATCCACCGTGTCCTGCTCGATCTCGGAGAGCAGGAGTTCCGCGAGCGGGGTGAGGCGCGCCTCCGTGTAGCGGTAGGCCGCGGCGGGGTCGCCATCCTGCGTGCCGAAGTTGCCCTGGCCGTCGATCAACGGGTAGCGCAGGGAGAAATCCTGCGCCATGCGCACCAGTGCCTCATAGGTGGAGGCGTCGCCGTGGGGATGGAACTTGCCGAGCACCTCGCCCACGATGCGGGCGCTCTTGGAATGCTGGACGCCGCTTTTGAGCCCCAGCTCGTTCATCGCGTAGAGGATGCGGCGCTGCACTGGCTTCTGGCCGTCCTCCACGTTGGGGATTGCGCGCCCGCGCACCACGCTCATCGCGTAGGTGAGGTAGCTCCGCTCGGCGAACGTCGCCATATTGATGGAGTCGTCGCCCGCGGCGGCTGGTCCGCCGCCGCGTCCCGCGCCGCCGCCGCCGCGGCCGGCGCCGGCCACCGGGCTCGCCTTCTCCTTCCCGGCTTTGCGACGTTCTGCCTTCTTCCTTGTGCCTTCAGCCTTGCTCTTCATGTCCGCCTTCTTGCCGGCCGCCGGCAGCGCGGCAGGCTCGAAGAGATCGAGCGTTTGCGCGTCGGTGGCGTGCCGGGCGTGGGTGCGTTCGTCGCTCATACGTCAGCCTCGACCGTGTTGCCTTTCTCCTCCATCCACTCGCAGCGCTTCTCCGCCTCCTTCTTCGACATCAGCATGTTGAAGAGCTTGAATGTCGCGTTTCTGTCCTCGATCCTCACCTTGAGGAGCTTGCGCGTATCGGGATTCAACGCCGTCTCCCATAACTGTCCCGGGTTCATCTCGCCCAGGCCCTTGAAGCGCTGGATCGACACCGACTCCCGCCGCACGCCGTCGTCGCGCGCGCGGTCGAGGATCGTCTTCAGCTCGTCTTCGTCGAGCGCGTAGAGCTTTTTCGGCGGGCGCTTGCCGTGGCCCGGCACATCCACCTTGTAGAGGGGAGGGCAGGCGATATACACGTGACCCTTCTCGATCAGCTTGGGGAAATGCCGGTAGAAGAGGGTCAACAGCAGCACCGAGATGTGCGCGCCGTCCACGTCGGCGTCGGTCATCGAGGCGACCTTGCCGTAGCGCAATCCCGAGAGGTCAGGATTGTCCTTCTCGTCGTGGGGGTCGACCCCGAGCGCCACCGAGATGTCGTGAATCTCGGCGTTGGAAAAGAGGACCTCGCGCTTCACCTCCCAGGAGTTCAAGGCCTTCCCGCGCATGCGGTAGATCGCCTGGTAGCGCTTGTCGCGCGCCTGCTTGGCGGAGCCGCCCGCCGAGTCGCCCTCGACCAGGAAGAGCTCGTTCTCCTTGAGATCGGTGGATTCGCAGTCGGAGAGCTTTTCCGGCAAGAGCACCACGCTGGACGAGCGTTTGCGCTCGACCTTCTGCACCGTGCGCGAACGCTCGATCGCCTGCTGGATGACGAGGTCGCAGATCTTCCGGCCGTGCTCCTCGTTGGCGCTCATCCACGCCGCGAACGGGTCCTTCACCATGGTGGAGACCAGCTTTACCGCGTCGCGGTTGGAGAGCTTCTCCTTGGTCTGCCCGTGGAACTGCGGCTCGAGCACCTTGGCCGAAAGAAAATAAACCGTGCGCGACCAGGCGTCCTCGGCCAGGAGCTTCACGCCCTTGGGCGTCAGGTTGTGGTATTCGGCGAAGGCCTTGATCGCTTGGAAGATGCCCTCGCGCAGTCCCGCCTCATGCGTGCCGCCGTCCGTGGTCGGGATGAGATTCGCGTACGACTCGCCCTCGCCCTTGCCGTCCTCGACGAACGCGAATGCCCAGGCCGCGCCTTCGCCCGTGGCGAAGCCGTTCGCGTCGGACTCGGCCACGAACTTCTCGCCGTCGTAGATCGGCGCGACCGCGGCGGCGTCCCCGATCAGCTCCTTCAGGTAGCCCTTCATGCCGTCGGGGTAGCTCCAGGTCTGCTTGCGCATCTCCTTCGCGGTCTCGACGTTGAGCGTGACCTTGACCCCTGGCAGCAGCACCGCCTTGGAGCGCACGATGCGCTCGAGGTCGGCGAGGTTCACCTTCGGGGAGTCGAAGTATTTCTTGTTGGGCCAGATGCGCAGCGACGTGCCGGTGTTGCGCTCGCCGCAGGTGCCGGTCTTGCGCAGCTTTTTCGCGACTTTCCCGTCGGCAAACGCGATCTGATGCACCTCTCCGGCGCGCTTGATCTCGACCTCGAGACGCTCGGAGAGGGCGTTGGTGACCGAGACGCCGACGCCGTGCAGCCCGCCGGAGAACTTGTAGGCGGAGTCCGCGTCGGTGCGCGAGAACTTGGCGCCGGCGTGAAGCTCGGTCAGCACCAGCTCGACCGTCGGAATCTTCTCCTCGGGGTGGATCCCGATCGGAATGCCGCGGCCGTTGTCGGTGACGGTGACCGAGCCGTCGAGGTGAACGGTGACGTCGATCCTGTCGGCGTGGCCGCCGAGCGCCTCGTCGGCCGCGTTGTCGATCGCTTCCTGGATGATGTGGGTGGGGTCGGAGGTCCGGGTATACATCCCCGGGAGCCTCTGAACGGGCTCGATGCCGCGTAACTTCTTGACTGAACTTTCGTCGTATCTCTTGGCCATTCGCTCCGCGTGTCGCCCAGCCGGGAACATTCCCGTTGGACTCACATTATATCCCGTCTCCAATCAAAGTACTACGCCGCTGCGCATTGAAGTATCGCTGTCGGCCGCCCGCGCCGTTACGCCCGGTCCGTCACAGCTTGCGCTGCCTTGGGTTTCGCGCCAGTATGACGGCCTTCCATAGACCGATCTCGCGGAGTCCGCAATGCGCAAAGGCCGTCGTCTGCGGCACATCTTCATTCCGCTCTGTCTCGTGCTCGCCGCTGCCGCCGCGCCCGCCGCGGAGTGGCCGGCGCGGCCGATCCGCTTTGTCACGCCCGCCGCGCCCGGCGGCACCACCGACGGGCTCTCGCGCATCTTCAGCGCGCGCATGACCGAGACGTTGAAGACCCAGGTCATCGTGGACAACCGCGGCAGCGCCTCCGGGGTGCTCGCCGCCGAGATCGTCAAGGCGGCGGCGCCGGACGGCTACACGCTCTTCATGGCCTACCACCAGCACACGGTGAACGCGGCGCTGCTCAAGCTCTCGTACCATCCGGTCAACGACTTCACGCCGATCACGCAGTTGACCGAGGCCGGGCTGGCGCTGGTCATCCATCCCGGCTCGCCGCCGAAGAATTTCAAGGAGTTCCTCGACTGGACGCGCAACTTCAAAGGCGCGCTCAACTACGGCTCCGCGGGGCTCGGCAGCGGCGGGCACCTGGCGGGCGAGCTCTACAAGATCCAAGCCGGCGTCAACGCGGGCCACATCCCCTACAAGGGGGCCGGGCCCTCGCTGATCGCGCTGATGGGAGGCGAGTACCACTACAACTTCGCGGGGCTCGTGGGCGCGCTCCCCCTCGCTCGCGCCGGCAAGATCCGCGCCATAGCCGTCACCACGGAAAAGCGCATCCCGGGCTACGAGGATATCCCCACGGTGAAGGAATCCGGCTTGCCGGACTTCGTGGTGGTGGGGTGGTACGGGGTGATCACGCCGCCGAAGCTGCCGAAACAGCTGGTGACGCGGCTGCACGCCGAGCTCGTCAAGGTCCTCCGCGAGCCCGACACCAACAAGCGCATCGTCGGCTTCGGCGGCACGCCGGTCGGGAGCGACCCGAATTCGTTTCGCATATTCATGCTCGCGGACATGAACAAGTGGGCCGACGTCGTGAAGAAGAGCGGCGCCAAGGCCGACTAGGCCGGCCGGCTTGTCATTCCCGCGCAGGCGGGAATCCAGAGAGCTCAACAGTCATTCATCACGGAGGCGACCATGGCACGCATACGGCACATCGCGATCGGCACCCGGGATCCCGAGGCAACGGCGAAGTTTTACATCGAGGGCCTCGGCCTGAAGAAGGTCGGGAAGTTGAACTCCGCGACCGCCGAGGGCTATTACCTCAGCGACGGCCACGTCAACCTCGCGATCCTCAAGTTCAAGAGCGAGGAGCCCGCCATCACGGAGGGCGGGCCCCGGTACACCGGCGTCCATCACTTCGGCCTCGAGGTCAAGGACATGAAGAAGGCGCGGGCACGCTTCGAGAAGGCGGGCGCGGTGCATCGTCCCTACCCGGGAACGGAGGAGATGAAGAAGCGCGGCAACGTCGAGGTCAAGTTCAGCGGCCCGGACGGCGTCACCATCGACCTCTCCGAGCACGGGTGGCTCGGCACCAAATAGCATTGGCGCATGCCCGCACGCAACGCCCGGAAGACGGTCTTCTGGTTCGACGACGGCAAGCGTCCGAGCGTCGCCGACGAGCTCGAGAAGGAAAAGGACATCACGCTCCACCGCCTCGCCTATAACGGGCCGAAAGCGGATATCTGGGGCGCGATGTCCGCGTCGCACGTCTACTGCATCACTTCCACGCGCCAGGAGCAGCCCGAGGAATTCCGCGCCAACGCGGCGCTCCTCGCGCGCTGCCCTGACCTCCTCGTCGTGTCGGCGAGCGGCGCGGGCTATGACACGGTGGACGTCGCGGCGTGCACCGCGGCGGGCGTGCTGGTGGTGAACCAGTCGGGCGGCAACGCCGACGCCGTCGCGGAGCACGCGGTGGCGATGATGCTCGCGCTTACCAAGAAGATTGCGCAGACCGACCGCGCGCTCCGCTCCGAGAAGCGCGTTTCCCGCGAGAGCTTCAAGGGCTGGAATGCCCACGGCCGCACCGTCGGCGTGATCGGCATCGGCAACACCGGCCGGCGCGTCGCGCGCATCTGCGGGCTCGGGCTGCAGATGAAGGTGCTCGCCTGCGATCCCTATCTCAGTGCGGAGGAGATCAAGGCGCGCGGCGCGACCAAGGTGGATCTGCCCGCGCTCCTCAGGGAGTCGCGCTTCGTCTCGATCCACTGCCCGTACAACGACGAGACCCGCAACATGATCGGCGCGCGCGAGCTTGCCGCCATGCAGCCCGGCTCCTACCTGGTGACGACGGCGCGCGGAGGCATCGTGGACGAGAACGCGCTTGCGGACGCGCTGAAATCCGGGCACCTCGGTGGCGCGGGCGTGGACGTCTGGAACGATGAGCCGCCGCCGCTCTCGCATCCGCTGCTCGCGCTCGACAACGTGATCGCCACCTATCACACCGCCGGCATCACGCAGGATTCGCGCGAGAACATGCGCACCTGGAACGCGCAGCAGGTCGCCGCCATCCTGCGCGGCGAGCGTCCGCCGCGCCTCGTCAACCCGGACGCCTGGGGGAAATTCGTCCCGCGCTTCGAGCGCATCTTCGGCTTTGCCCCGAAGTAGCTCATCGCCCGTCCCCGATGTTCACGCGCCTCGATCACCTGATGATCTGCACGTCCGATCTCGGACGCGGCGTCGAGCAGTATCGCAAGCTCGGCTTCAACATCCAGATGGGAGGGGTCCATCCGGGGAAGGGCACCCACAACGCCATCGCGTTGATGGAGGAGGACTACCTCGAGCTGCTCGCGATCCTCAATCCGGCCGAGCAGCGGGCTGCCGCCAGGCCCGGCACCTACCAGCACGGGCTCGAGCGCTTCATTGCGGAAGGAGGCGGCATCCGCTACGTGATCATCCAGAGCGACGACCTCGTATCGGACATTGCGTCGATGCGCGCCCGCGGCGTGGACGTTAGCGATGCGGTCGACGCCGGCCGCCGTACTCCCGGCGGGCTCGATCTCAAGTGGAAGACCGCGCTGCTCGGCCCGAAGAATCCGCTCCCGATCTTCTTCATCCAGCATGAGACCCCGATGTCGGAGCGCCGCAGGCAGCTGCCGGATTCGAGTCCGCATCCCAACGGCGTGCGCTTTCTCGAGCGCGCCTACATCGTCGTGGAGGATCTCGAGGCGTCGGTGGCGGCGTATTCAAAGGTGCTCGGCGTGTCCCAGCCGCGGATGTACAAGGGCACGGTGATCATGTCGCACATGGCGGTATTCCAGTTCGGCCCCGCCGGCCTGACCATCGCGCACCCCTACGCGCCGGGCCCGGCCGCCGACGCGCTGGAGCGCCGCGGACCGGGGCCCTTCCAGGCGCTCTACCGCACCACCAGCATGGGCGCGGCCGCGCGCTGGATGGAGCAGCAGGGACTTCCGCCGCCCGCGCGCGGCGTGCGCGACACCGGAGAGCACGCAATGCTGGTGCCGCCCGCCGACGCCTGCGGCGCCTACATCGGCTTCGTCGGTCCGGAGTAGCCCGAAACAAACCCCGATCCCGTTGTCGCGGCGGTCAAAGACTCCCGTCGACCGATAGCTGATTTCTCTGGCCCGCGATTGCAGCCTAATCTGGATATTCCTGCGTGCTTCGCAGCCTATCCTGGCCGCTGAACGTCACCACAACGTAACAAGCGCCTGATTTCCAAGAAAGGATGACAACCGCGGCAGCGCGGGTGTCTAATTAGCCGACATTTCGGAAGTTCACTATACGTTAGGTAACGGGAAGACTGCTGTGGAGGACGACACCCTCGCGAAAATCGGAATGGCCGTTTGGATATACGGCTGGATTATTGTTTGGCCGATCGCAAGGTGGGTGCTGCGGCTTTCCGAGCGCGGATGCCGAGTGCTGTTTTGGATTTTCGTGGTTGCGCTCGGGCTGGAAGTCGCATCATTCATCTACTTATGGGGTTTGTATCACGATGGGAATCGAGATTGGTTCATGGCTTGGATGTTCCCTCAGGCTATTGCGACGATCGCGTGGCTCGCTTCCCTTCTTACGCTCCTCAATATGGCGCTCACGCCCGCGCCCAAAGCATCAAGTACACATGAGCCGGGGTCACCCGTTACCTAACCCCGCGCTCCACACGGACGCAGTGCGTTCGCGGTGCGCCGGTGAGCGCGAACGTTCGGTGGCACGATGGCAGAACCGTGAGAATCGAGGTCCGCTTTGTCCCTCGGGTCCTGGCACAACTATTCACGTGTCTGCCGACCGGCCCCGCGGAGGGGCCGGGTCCTCCGGCCGCTGGTACCGGCGCCTGTACATCTCCGTGAAGACCTGAGGAGAATCTGATGAACAGGCGTGAGACGATCCTTGCGCTTCTCGCCCTTGGGGCCGCAAGCGCATCACCCACGGCCAAGGCTCAGCCGTCAAGAGACAAGGCGGCGCATGTCGGCATTTTGGTCACAGGCAGCCGTGCACAACGCGTTCATCTTGAACAGGCGCTGCTCGAGGGCCTGCGTGAACAGGGTTACGTCGAGGGCAAGAACCTCGTCATCGAACGTCGATACGCCGATGGCCACCGTGCGCGAACGCCCGAATTCGCGCGCGAGCTTGCGACGATGAACCTTGACGCCGTCATCACCACCTGCACACCCTCCACCCGGGCCGCGCGGAGCGCGACCGCCTCGACGCCGATCATAATGGCGGCCGTCGCTGACCCTGTGGGGCAGGGGTTGATCGCCAGCCTCGCCCGGCCGGGTGGCAATATCACCGGGCTCTCCAGCCAGGCCGAGGACATTCTGCCCAAGATGATGGAGCTGTTCTCCAATGCCCTGCCCAAGCCGGCAACGGTTGCCGTGTTCCGCCAAGGCGGGAGTGAAGTTCACCCGCGCATGTGGCAACTGCTGGGCCCGGTTGCTGACGCCCTGGCTCTGAAGCTGATCAGGATCGACGTTGCCACTCTTGCAGACCTGCCCGCGGCATTCGACAGAGCGCTGCGCGCGAAGGCCAACGCACTTTTTTTCTTACCCGACGAACCGATGTTTCTCAATGGGCGGGCGTCGATCGTCGAACTGGCGGCCACGCACCGCCTGCCTGCCTTTTATGGGGCGAGAGAATTCGTGGAGCTTGGCGGGCTGATGAGCTATGGAGAAAGCCTGAGGACTGCGTATCGCAAGGCTGCCTCCTACGTAGGCAATGTGGTCCGGGGCGCCAAGGCAGGTAACCTGCCGGTCGAGCAGCCGACCAGATTCGAATTCGTCATCAACCTGAAGACGGCCAAGACTCTCGGCATTTCCATCCCGCAATCGCTGCTGGTCCAGGCTGATCACGTCATCGAATGACCTGCAGGGCATCCGGTCAATTGCCGAATCGCAGTTGCCACCGCGAAGAGCGGCAGCTTGACGCCTGACTCAGACTGCTCGCGATACGGGGATTTGGCTCCTACAGGACCGGGCGCCGCGCGCCGGCAAAGCTCCGGCTCCAGTAGCGGTCGGTCAGGCTTGCGGTCGAGACCTGCTTGCCGCTCGACGGGGCGTGCACGAAGCGGCTGTTTCCGACATAAATTGCGACGTGCGAGTTGCGCTTGCCTTCCTCGTTGAAGAACAGCAGATCGCCCGGGCGGATGTCCTTCCGGGAGACGGCGCGCGAACTCGCCCACTGATCCTCCGTGCTTCGCGGCAGGCGCATGTTGGCCCGCGCGTAGCTGTACTGCACGAGCCCGCTGCAGTCGAATCCTCGCGGCGAGTTGCCGCCGGCGCGGTACGGCTTGCCCTTCATCTCGAGCGCGTGCCTGGCGGCACGGGCGCCGGCGTCCGCCTCCGGTTGCTTCGGCGCAGACGAGCAACCGCCGAGCGCAAGCAATACCAGCCCGAAAGCGGCGAGGGATACCTGTGTCATACCCATATTGCGCAAGTATTTAGTAGACGGTGCGCAGCGTCGGTGAATAATGGCACAGTTCGAATGGAATTCATTCATGGAACAGGGTCAGACCCCATGATTCGAGTCACGGACGTGGGGAAAATGCGACACACGATCTGCGCCGGCGAGAGGCGCGGCGCGGCCCAGTTGGACGTGCGGTTGCCCTTGGGAACGCGGAACCCGAGGAACATTCCGGCGAGATGCTGGAGGCGAGAGCCTGCCGAGATATGAGGGCGGCGGACCGCCGTGCGGCACTGGAAAGGGGTCAGTTCAGCCGTCCCGCAGCGCCGCCGATCCGCCCGATGAACTCCCGGCTGGCTCCGTGACTAGATCCTTGACGCTCAGGTTCTCGACCGCGCCGCCCTCGGCAGCCTCGAGCCGGGCCAGCACCTGCTCGACCCCCGCCGGCACCGGCAAATCGGCGCTCGCGAGCTGGCCCCGCTCGCCCGCCGCGCGCACGGCCGAGAGCAGCTCTCTGACCGGGATCAACGACACGTCGCGCGCCGGCAGATAGGCCGGAGGTTCCGCGGCGTTGAGGGTGACGAGGTCATTGCGCTCCAGCGTGTCGAGCGCGTTCTGCATCGCGTTCAGCGGCGTGCGGAGCATGCGCGAGAGCGCCATCGCGGTAGGGGGCGGCTCGCCGTGAAGGAAACGGCCGGCAATCAGGCTCATCGTTCCCAGCGCGAGGCGCTCGCGCATCCGGATGCTCAGCTGCAGCTCTCCCCCGCGCGCGACCAGGTACTCGGGGTGCTGGAAGTAGAATGCGACGGCTGCGCCGAAGAGCAGGATGAGCCAGCTCACATAGAGCCAGATCAGGAACAGGATCAGGATCGCGAAGCTCGAATAGATCGCGGTGTACCTGGTCGAGGACGCGACGAACCCGGCAAACGCCCAGCCGGCCGTCTGCCACAAGACGCCGCCGACCAGTCCCCCGACCAGCGCCGCTCCGATCTGAACCTTGGCGTTGGGGATGAAGACGTAGGCAAAGGTGAACGCCCCGATCACCAGGAGATAGGGCACGAGCCGGCTGACTCCGAAGACCACCTGGCCCACGGGCTCGATCGCCACGACGCTGCGCACCAGCTCGGCGCTCATCACGCTCGCGGTGATGCCCATGGCCGAGAACACCAGGATCGGCCCCACCAGGAGCATCGTGAGATAGCGGCTGAAGCGCTCCCCGAAACGCCGCGGCCGCCCGATGTGCCAGATGAAATTGAACGCCTCCTCGATCTTCTGCACCAGCGATACCGCCGTGTAGATCAGGAGCGCGAGGCCGACCGAGCCCAGCACGCCGACGTTCATGTTCTCGATGAACTGGATGATGCGCTGGGTGATCTCGGCGCCCTTCTCCCCGAGCGGCTCGAGAAAGGTCACCAGCAGCGGCTGGATCTGGTTGTAGACGCCGAAGGCCTTGAGCACCGAGAAGCTCAACGCCAGCAGCGGCACGATGGAGAGGAGCGTGGTATAGACCAGGCTCATCGCCCGCAGCGTCAACTGGCCCTGTTTCACGTCGCGCGCGAGCACCGCGATCATGCGCACCGCGCGTATCAGCCGGGCCTTCCAGCCCGGCATCGACTCCGTGGGTCGCCAGAGCGCTTCGTCGATTCTTCTTCTCAGTGCCATCGTTTCCACCATGAAAGGAGTGAATGGAGCGTCAGACCACTCTTGCCAAGGGGTGGACGTCGAGCCGAAGTGATCCTCCTTGCGGGTTGGACCACCCTATTCGTTTGCAATTTCACTGGAAATGCCCGTAAGAGTCATACGCCCGCCGCCGTTGCCGTCAGCAATCCCTCGCTCTCGAAGCGCAGGTAGAGCTCGCGGCACACCCAGGCATCGGTCGCTGCGTAGTTGATCTGCGCCGGCGAGAGGCGCGGCGCGGCCCAGTTGGACGTGCGGTTGCCCTTGGGAACGCGGAACCCGAGGAGCATTCCGGCGAGATTGCGCACACCGGTCTGGCCGAGGCCGCGGCGGCGCGCGACGACGCCTAGATCGAGCGCGTTCTCGACGGTGAAGGGAAACACGAGCTTCAACTGGCGCAGGTCGTGGGCGAGCCCGACGCCGGCCTTGACGATTTCCGGTTTCGCCAGCAGCTCGACGAGGGCGGGGAAGACCTCGAGCCGGCTCAACTGGAAGAGATACACCGCCCGCGCCGTGGCGGCCTGGACCAGGCAGGGCAGGTGGCGCTCGCCCTTCGCGAACGAGGGCCGAGTCTCGGTATCGAGCCCGACGACGCGCTCCTGCCGGAAGTCCGCGCGCGCCTGCTCTAGATCCTTCAGCGTTGCCACCAGCGACACCGCACCTTCGTAGCGGCGGATGGGCAGGTTCGCCAGGTCTTCCCTGGATATGATTCGCATCGGCGGATGGCGGTGGGCGTGATAAGTGATCGATTGTACGGCGAAGCTTGGCCAGGGAGCTTGATATCCCTTATCCTTAGGCCGTCGACCCGCGAGCCACGAGGCGTTCCATGCAGATCACCACCGAGAAGCCTGCCATCGGCACCATTCGCGCCCGCTTCAACTACATCGTCGACACCGGGGTGCCGCCGGTGCGCTACATCGACTGGCCGGAGATGGAGCACAAGGCGGTCCCGCCGCAATACGCGCAGCACGAGATGACGATCCGCAACGGCAGGCCGCTGCGCGATACGTTCAAGCTCGATGTGCACGGGTTCGTGTTCGCCGACCACTCCACGCGGGTCAAGGATTTCCTGGACGAGGCGGAGCGCGCGCGCGTCTACGATCCGGAAGTGCAGGCGCTGGTCAGGAAGCATTCCGGCGCATCCGAGGTCGTGGTGTTCGATCACACCGTCCGCGCCAGCGACGAGGAAATGCAGAAGTCCTCGAGCATCCGCCCGACGGTGAAGAGCGTGCACAACGACTACACCGAGGCCTCCGCCCCGCGGCGGCTGCGCGAGATCGTGGGCGACGCCGAGGCCGAGCGCCGCTTGCAGAAGCGCTGGGCCATCATCCAGGTGTGGCGGCCGATCCGCGGCGAGGTGCTGATCGACCCGCTCGCGATCTGCGACGGGCGCTCCATTCCGCAAACGGGCTTCATCCGCGTCGAGCGCCGCTACCAGTACCGCACCGGCGAGGTCTACCACATCGCCCACAACCCGGCGCACGAGTGGTACTACTTCCCGCGCATGACGCGCGACGAGGCGCTGGTGTTCAAGGTCTTCGACTCGGATGCCGGCAAGCCCTCGCGCTTCACCGCGCACAGCGCGTTCGACGATCCCGATACCCCGGCGGGAGCGCCGCCGCGCGAGAGCATCGAGACCCGGACGTTCGCGTTCTTCGACTGAGGCGATATGGAACATCAAATCAGGACTTCGCATGGACTGCTCGCGGCGGGATGCGCTGCCGCGCTGTGCCTTTTCGCGACGGGTGCTCCGGCGCAGGACTATCCCAGCAGGCCGATCCGGCTGATCGTGCCCTTCGGCGCGGGCGGGGGCTCGGACTACGTGGGGCGGCTGGTGGGCGTCAAGCTCACCGAGCAGATGGGCCAGCAGGTCGTCGTGGACAACCGCCCCGGGGCGGCGTCGCTGGTCGGCACCGAGATCGCGATGCGCGCGGCTCCCGACGGCTATACGCTGCTCCTCGCGGACGCCGGCTTTACCATCAACATCGCCTATTACAAGAAGGCCAAGTACGACGCGCTCAGGGACTTCGACCCGATCACCGTCGTCGGCGAGGCGCCGTATCTCCTCGCCGTGCATCCCGCGCTGCCGTACTCCGGCAGCCTCAAGGACTACATCGCCGCGGCGAAGGCGCAGCCGGGGAGAATCAACCTCGGGTCGGCGGGCAACGGCAGCGGCACGCATTTCGCAGGCGAACTCTTCAAGCTGCGCGCGGGGGTCACGATGACGCACGTCCCGTACAAGAGCGCCGGCGCGTCGGTCGCCGACGTCGTGGGCGGCCAGATCCAGTCCACGTTGACTTCACCGCCGCCGGCGCTGGCGCTGGCGAAGGCGGGGCGCTTGAGGCTCCTCGCCCAGGCGACGGCGATACGCACCGCGCTGCTCTCCGACATCCCGACCTTCGAGGAGGGGGGAGTTTCCGGCGTCTACGTGACCAACTGGTACAGCGTGATGTCGGTCGGCGGCACGCCCAAGCCGGTGCTGAAGCGCCTGCACGACGAGTTGATGCGCGCCATCGCCGCGCCGGATATGCGCGAGCGCCTCACCACGGGCGCGCTGGAAGCCGCGCCGACCACGCCCGAGCAGTTCCGCAAGAAGATCGAGGGCGAGCTCAAGCGCTGGGCGGCGGTGGTGAGAGACGCCGGCATCAAGCAGGAGTGAAATGAGCGCACCCGACTGGAAAGCGATACGCAGCGAGTTCCCGACGCTCGCGAGCTGGACCTATCTCGACTGCGCGCGCAAGACGATCCCGCCGCGCTGCCAGGAGCGGGCGCTGCAGGACTACACGCGGGACGTGTACGAGAACGCGGGCGCGGATGCCTGGTCCGCGGTCAGCGTTGCGGAGGCTCGCGCCGCGATGGCTGAGCTCCTGGGCGCGAAGCCGGCCGAGATCGCGTTCACCAAGAACACGACCGAGGGCCTGAACATCGCCGCCCACGGCTTCGATCTGCGGCCCGGCGACAACGTCGTGCTCACGGACCTCGAGCACGTGGCGAACGTCTGGGTGTGGAAGCACTGGGAGGCGAAGGGCGTCGAGATCCGGCTCGCGCGGAACCGCGAAGGGCGGCTGCCGCTCGATGCGTTCCTCGAGAAGATGGACGCGCGCACGCGGGTCGTCTCCACCGCCTACGTCACCTACGGCAACGGCTACCGCGTCAATCTGCCGGAGCTCGGCCGCGCCTGCCGCGAACGCGGAGTGCGCCTGGTGGTGGACGGGGTGCAGGGCATCGGGATACTCTCGGAGCGGCTCGATGCGCTGGGCGCCGACGTCATCGCCTGCGGCGGGCACAAGGGTTTGCTGGGTCTCACCGGCTCCGGCATCGTCTGGTGCCGGGAGGAGCTGGTGAATGCGCTGCGCACGGACTTCGTGAAGCAGCCGGCGGCCGAGGCCGCGTCGCGCGCGCACGTCCAGAGCCAGTTCGACTACATGCGGACGGCACACCGCTTCGAGGGCGGCAATCCCAACTTCCTCGCGATCCGCGTATTCCGCAAGGGCGCCGAGTTCCTGCGTGCGATCGGGCTCGAACGGATCGAGCAACGCGTGCGGGAGCTGACAACCGCGTGCCTCGAGCGCCTGCGGGCGGCGGGTCTCGACAGCCAGACGCCGGAGGTGTGGGAGGAACGCGCCCACATCGTCAACGTGCTGGTGCCGGACGCGGCGGGCCTCATGAACCGGCTGCGGGAGAAGCACCGCGTCGTCACGAACGTCAAGGACGGCGCGCTGCGGCTGTCGATGAGCTTCTACAACGACGAAGATGACCTCGACCGGATGGTGCGCGCGCTCAAGCAGGAGCTCGGCCGCAAGCCCGTGCCGGCGCGCAAGGCACCGTCGGCCGCCTGAAAAACCCGCAGTCGGGGGAGGCCGGGGACAGGCGGCGTCTTCAATCACCCATCACGCGGAAAAGAGGAGTAAACATGCAACATGAAGCCGTGGCAGCAAGCTGCTTGTGCGGGGCGGTCCGCTTCGAGATCATCCCGCCGTTCGCGGGTTTCCGGTACTGCTATTGCAGCCGCTGCCGCAAGGCGACCGGAGCCGCGCACGCCGCGAACATCTTCCTGCCCCAGAGCCAGCTCAAGTGGCTTGCCGGGGAATCGCTGATCCGGCGCTTCGACCTGCCCGGGGCCAAGCGCTTCGCGGTGTGCTTCTGCACCCAGTGCGGCACGCGCGTCCCGCACAAGATCCCCGGCACGGAAAACTACCTCGTGCCCGCCGGCATCCTGGACGCCAGTCCCGATGCGCGCCCGGACGGTGGCATCTTCTGGGGATCGCGGGCGCCCTGGTACGTCGAGACGCATGCGCTGCCGAAGCACGACGAGTACGCCAAGTAAGCGCCGCGCCGCGGCGCCCTTCGGGCAAGATGCGTGAGCGAAAAGGAGCCGGATTGAGATCGCTGACCGCCGTCCTCATCGCGCTGACGCTCGCCGGCGCGTCGCGGCTCGCGGCCGCGCAGCCGGCGGGCCAGGCGAGCGACCCGGAGAAGCCGGTGACGGGCGTCGCCTATACCCTGCCGCAGTGGTTCAAGTCGAGCTTCCTCGACTTCCGGCAGGACGTCGCCGAGGCCCGCAAGCAGGGCAGGCATGTCATGGTGTTCCTGCACCTCGACAACTGCCCGTACTGCGCGCGCCTGCTGGAGGAGAACTTCGTCAGCGGCGACAATTACGACATCATGCGGAAGCACTTCGACGTGGTCGCCGTCAACGTCCGCGGCTCGCTCGACGTGACGTGGGCGGACGGCGCGCCTTATACGGAGCGCACGCTGGCGCAGCATCTCGGGGTCAGGGGCACGCCGACGCTCATCTTCCTGGGCGAGGACGGAAGAAAGATCGCCCAGTTGAACGGCTACCAGGACCGGGGCACACTGCGGAGCACGCTCGAGTACGTGAGGAGAAAGCGATGACGGAACTGCCCAAGTGGACGCTCAGCCATATCGGCCTCTGGGTGACCGACATGGACCGGATGCGCGAGTTCTACACCCGGCTCCTCGGCTTCAAGGTGATGGACGAGGGCGAGCTGAGGGCGGGCGGCCCCCGCCTGACCTTCCTCAGCAAGGACCCGAAGGACCACCATCAGATCGTCCTCGTCACGGGGCGCGAGAAGGGCACGCGGTCGACGGTCAACCAGATCACGTTCCGCGTCGCCTCCCTTAAGGAGGTGAGGGCGATGCACGACATCGCGGTCGCCAACCGGGTGGAGGGGGTCGATCCCGTGGACCACGGCAACGCCTGGTCGGTGTACTTCCTCGATCCCGAGGGCAACCGGCTCGAGTTCTTCTGCGACACGCCGTGGTACGTCGCGCAGCCGCACCGCGTGGTGCTCGACTTCTCGCTCACCGACCGGCAGATCGAGGAGGCGACGCGCCGGAGAATCGCGGACGATCCGACGACGCGCCCGTTCGGGAAGTGGCGCGACCAGAAGCGCCGCGAGCTCGGGCTCGCGAAGGCCCGGCCCCGACGCCGCAAGCGGGGTTGACGCCGCGCGTTGACAAGGCGCGCTCAATTGGAAGAAAGTATTCCCCGGGCCTCGCGTCCCGTACTACCAACAGCGCCGCGCGCGGCAGCGAAGCGGCATTGCGCGAGGCGCATTACGACAATGGAGGAGGTCCCATGATCCGGATGCTGACGGCAGGTCTGCTGATTTCCTTGTCGTGGGCGGGCGGTGTCGCCGCGCAGGAAGCATTTCCCACTCGTCCCATCAACCTGGTGTCGCCGTACCCGCCGGGCGGCGCGGCCGATCTCACCGCGCGGCCGCTCGCCCCGGCGCTGGAGAAGGCCTTGGGGCAGCCCGTGATCGTGGTCAACCGCACCGGCGCCGGCGGCGCGGTGGGAACGCAGTTTGTGTCACAGGCCCCCGCCGACGGCTACACGCTGGTGATCACCGTGTTCTCGATCTGCACGATTCCGGAGGCGGACCGCGTGGCGGGCCGCAATCCGCGTTTCACCAAGGAGCAGTTCGTACCGATCGGCCGGCTGAATGCCGATCCGCTGCTCCTGATCGTGCACCCGAGCACGCCCTACAAGACCGTGAAGCAGCTGGTCGCCGACGTGAAGAAGCGGCCGAACGACGTCCTGTTCGTGTCCGCTGGGCCCTACTCGGTCGCCCATATGGGTATGGAGATCTTCCAGCAGGCGGCAGAATTGAAATTTCGCCACCTGCCGACAACCGGGGGTGGCCCGGCGATGACCGCGATCGTGGCCGGGCATGCGTTCGTATCGGCGCTGTCGACCGGGGCAGTGACCCCGCAGGCGAACGCGGGGAAGCTCCGCATCCTCGCCAACACGGGCGTCAACAGACTTCCCGCGTTTCCCGATATCCCCACCTTGAAGGAGCTCGGCTACGACGTGGAGGTCTACCTCTGGGTCGGGATGTTCGCGCGCAAGGAGGTGCCGGCCCAGGCGCTCGATGTCGTCCGGAAGGCGGTGAAGCAGGCGGCGGCGGATCCCCAGTTCACGAACGCATTGAACAAGATGCAGATGCCGCCCGCCTATCTGGACGCGGACGCGTTCCAAACATGGTGGGATAAGGACTGCGAGAGGCTTTCCGGCGCCATCCGGCGCATGCCGCAGACGTAACACGGCTGCCCCGCGCGGGGATCCCGAGGCCCAAGGCGTGCGATCGCTGACGGTCGACCAGGTGACGGGGGCGTTTTTCGCGGCGTTCTCGCTCCTCGTCCTCTGGGAGACTCGCAAGATCCCGTTTGGATTTCTCGCCGAGCCCGGGCCGGGCGCGATGCCGACGCTCCTCGCCGTCACGCTGCTCGTATGCAGCATCGCGGTGATCATCGGGGGCCGCTCCGGCAAGCTTGCGGCCGCCGTCCAGTGGACGGAGTGGCGGCATGCGGTATTCATCCTGGGGACCTGCGCATTCATGGCGCTCGCGCTCGAGCGCCTCGGATACCGCCTCACGGTCCTCGTCGCGCTGCTCACGCTGGTAGGCGTTCTCGAGAAGAGGGGATGGATCGCGGGGATCATCTTTGCGGGCGGTTTCTCCTTCGGCACCTATTATCTGTTCAACGCCCTTCTGCACGTACCCCTGCCGAAGGGACCGTTCGGTCTGTAGAGCGTCCTTTCCGCCCGATGAAAACCAGCAGGCTCCGCGCGTGCGAGGGATTCGCCCGCCGGGGTGAGGCCTCATGGTCGAGATATTGAACAACCTCTCGATGGGCTTCGCCACGGCGCTGTCGCCCGACGTGCTGGTGTACGCCTTCGTAGGCTGCCTGGTGGGAACGCTGGTCGGCGTCCTCCCGGGCGTGGGGCCGCTCGCGGGGATCAGCCTGCTGCTGCCCGTCACCTTCGGGTTGAACGCGACCAGCGCCATCGTGCTGCTCGCCGGCATCTACTACGGGGCGATGTACGGCGGCTCCACGACGTCCATCCTCATGCGCATTCCCGGCGAGGCGGCATCGGTGATGACGTGCATCGACGGCTATGCCATGACGCAGAAGGGGCGGGCGGGCGCCGCGCTCGCCATCGCCGCGGTGGGGTCATTCGTCGCGGGAACCTTGAGCATCGTCGCGCTCATGCTGCTGGCGCCCCCCCTTGCCGAGTTCGCGCTGCGCTTCGGCCCGCCGGAGCATTTCGCGCTGCTGACCCTCGGGCTGCTGGTGCTCGCATACATGACGAGCGGACCGATCACCCGCTCGCTCACCACGGCGGCGCTGGGGCTCCTGCTGGGCATGGTCGGCATGGACACGATGACGGGGCTCTTCCGCTTCGAGTACGGGCTGGCCGAGCTGGGCGACGGCATCGGCATCGTGCCGGTGGCGGTGGGACTGTTCGGGATCTCGGAAATCCTGCTCTCGGCGGGGCGCGCCGCCAGGATCGACGTCCGCGCGCCCCGCCTCCGCGAATTGCTGCCCGACCGGCAGGAATGGCGGGCGAGCGCCGCGCCCATCGGCCGCGGCACCGTGCTGGGATTTCTCATTGGAATCATCCCGGGGCCGGGCCACATCATCTCGTCGTTTGTCTCGTACTCGATCGAGCGGCGGCTGTCGAGGACTCCGGAGCGCTTCGGCCAGGGCGCCATCGAGGGCGTCGCCGGACCCGAATCGGCGAATAATTCGGCCACGTCCGGCGCGCTGGTGCCGATGCTCGCCCTGGGACTGCCCTCGGGCGCGGTGCCGGCGATCATGCTGGCGGCGATGATGATCCACGGCATCGCTCCGGGCCCCTTGCTCATCCAGGAGCAGCCCGCAATGTTCTGGGGGGTCATCGCGAGCATGTACGTGGGCAACGCCGTCCTGCTGATCCTGAACCTGCCCATGGTCGGGATCTTCGTAAACGTTCTGCGGGTCCCGTATTCGTATCTGTACCCTGCGCTCCTCGCCTTCGCGACACTCGGCGTGTACGCGGTCAACAACAGCGTGGTGGACGTGTGGATCATGGCCGGCGCGGGGGTTGTGGGCTACGTCCTGCGCAAGCTCGACTTCGAGATCGCCCCGATCATCCTCGGCCTCGTCCTTGCGCCCATGCTCGAGCTTAATTTCCGGCAGGCGCTCGCCATGTCGGCGGGCAGCTATTCCATCTTCTTCACCCGTCCGATCGCGGCCGTCATGCTGCTGGTCGCGCTCGCGCTCCTGCTGCTGGGCCTGCGCTCGGTCTTCACGCGCGCGGCGCGCCCGGATCTGGTGCCCCGAGGCTGATGCGGCGGGACGGGTGTCCTGTCGCAACACGGTGTTCTTCCGGCGCAATCGGGACTACAGTACATGCCAGACCGCGCCCGGCTTGTTTGACGCGGGTAGCATAAGCGGGGGCCCCGGGCGGCGGGGCCCGACAACGAGCATGCCATGAGCGTAGCGCGCAGCATCACGCCCGGCGGCGACGATTATTTCGAGCACGACGCCGATATCGGCGTGATAGGCCGCGGCGCGACGCTGGAGGAGTCGTTCGAGTCGGCCGCTGCGGCGACGTTTGCCATCATGGCGGACCTCGCCGCCGTGCGGCCGGAGCAGTCGGTTTCGCTGGATTTCGAGGAAGCCGACGTCGAGATTGCGCTGGTGCGCTGGCTCAATCTGCTGCTGGCGCTGTCCCACGAGCACGGGCTCGTGTTCCGCCGCTTCTGGATCGAGCGCGACGGCGTGCGCTGGCGGGGGGGCGCGAGCGGCGAGCCGTGGCGGCGCGACCTCGAGCGCGGGGTGGAAGTCAAGGGCGCGACGCTCACCATGCTCCAGGTGAGAGAGGAGCGCGACGGCTGGCGCGCGCGCTGCGTTGTGGATGTGTGAGACGCTGGTCATCCCCGCGGAGGCGGGGATCCAGTACGGAGCGTTCTGCGACGAATTGCCAACGCATGGATCTTTCGAAACTCAAGCAGATTGACGAATGGACGTGGACGGTGCCGCCGGCGCCGGGCGAGGCGCGCGGCGAGGTGCGGCTCTACGGCAGCCCCGAGCTGCTCGCGACCATGGACAACAAGGTGATGGAGCAGATCACGAACGTCGCGCGCCTGCCGGGCCTCGCCGGTCCCGCCATGACGATGCCGGACGCGCACTGGGGCTACGGCTTTCCGATCGGCGGAGTCGCCGCGTTCGATCCGGAGCAGGGCGGAATCATCTCGGCGGGCGGGGTCGGTTTCGACATCTCCTGCGGCATCCGCTGCCTGCGCACCAATCTCGAGCTCGCGGACGTGGCGGGTGAGCTGCCTTCCCTCGCGCGCGAGCTATCCGAAAAAATCCCCGCCGGAGTGGGCGAGGAGGGTGATCTCAAGCTTGCTCCGGAAGCGCTCGACGACGTGCTGGCTCGCGGCGCGCAGTGGGCGGTGGAGCACGGCTACGGCGCGGCGGCGGACCTCGAGTTCATCGAGGAGGGCGGGCGCGTCGGCGGCCCGGTGCCGCAGAACGTATCACCGCTTGCCAAGAAGCGGCAACGGGGAGAGATGGGGACGCTCGGCTCCGGCAACCACTATCTCGAGGTACAGGTAGTCGAGCGGATCTACGACGAAGCCGCGGCGCGAGCCTACGGCCTGCACGAGGGCCAGCTCGTGGTGTCGATCCATTGCGGCTCGCGCGGACTGGGCCACCAGATCGGCACCGAATACCTGGTGAGTCTGGCGAAAGCCGCGACGCGCCTGAACATCCGGCTCCCCGACCGCGAGCTCGCCTGCGCGCCGATCCACACGCCCGAGGGCCAGCAGTATCTCGGCGCGATGAACGCGGCGATCAACTGCGCGCTCGCCAACCGCCAGATCCTCACGCACCTCACGCGCAGGTGCTTCTCGCGCCTCATTGCGCGCGCGCGTCTCGAGACGCTGTTCGACGTCTCCCACAACACCTGCAAGCGCGAGAGCCACGTGGTGGACGGAAGGAAGCGCCTGCTGTACGTGCATCGCAAGGGCGCAACGCGCGCTTTCGGGCCGGGCCATCCCGCGGTGCCGGAACGCTATCGCGCGGTCGGGCAGCCGGTCGTGATCGGCGGCAGCATGGGCACGGGGTCCTGGATCCTCGCCGGGACCGCCGAGAGCGAGAACCGCGCGTTTGCGTCGGCGAGCCACGGCGCGGGGCGCGCGATGAGCCGGCACCAGGCGCTCAAGCAGTGGCGCGGCCGGGAGCTGGTCGACCAGCTCGCGGCGCAGGGCATTCTCATCCGCACGCGCTCGATGCGCGGCGTGGCCGAGGAGGCGCCGGGCGCCTACAAGGACGTCAACGCGGTCGCCGAGGCGACGGAGCAGGCGGGGCTCGCCCGCCGCGTCGCGTTCCTGCGGCCCAAGGTGTGCGTCAAGGGCTAGCGCGGGTGATGCGTGATGGGTGATGGGGTAAGTCTCAGCGTTCGCAGAACACCCATGTATCAGCGTTCGCAGAACAGTTGGAGTAGGGTTTTGGCTTTTTGTTGAGGTGGCTCATGGTTAAAAACTCCATGTCGAGCGAGCACGTCG
>Ga0187893_10001850_pt1 | contig 48690 bp, 38 predicted proteins | sample MA1701074metaG_FD_139574 | JGI IMG/M metagenome (GOLD analysis project Ga0187893, IMG submission 139574) | White microbial mat communities from a basaltic lava cave in the Kipuka Kanohina Cave System on the Island of Hawaii, USA - MA170107-4 metaG ... | reverse complement strand
CTCACCGAGACCTGATTGCGGGTATCAGTGGCAGTGATCTCCTCAGCCTCTGTGCGCGATTTAGGCTTTCTGCGAAAACGCCAGCCTTTGAATGCGACGGTCGATCCTAATAATCCCTGCGGACGAGTAATCATCAGAATGATCAGCAGCAGGGAATAGATGACCATGCGATATTCAGCAAAGCCGCGCAGCGCTTCGGGCAGCACCGTCAGTAGAATCGCTCCGAGCACTGAGCCCACGATCGACCCGAGGCCACCGAGAATGACCATGATCAGAATCTCAAACGACTTAATAAATTCGAACGACTTCGGATTCAGATATCCATCAAAATGGGCCAACAACACGCCGCCGGCGCCGGCGAGCGCCGACGAGATGACGAATGCCATCACCTTATAGCGGGTGGTGTTGACTCCCATCGCTTCGGCTGCGATCTCATCTTCGCGAATTGAAATCAGCGCGCGGCCAAACGCCGAGTGGACGATGTTGTAAACGATAACGATCGTCAAAACCCCGATCAGGAAGATCCAAAAGAAACTCTTAACAATGGGAATTCCCGAATAACCCCGCGCGCCTCCGATCGCCTCGATGTTGTTGAGGAAGACGACGATGATCTGGCCAAAGCCCAGGGTAACGATGGCGAGATAGTCGCCTTTCAAACGAAGCGACGGGACTCCGACGACGAGACCTGCCAGACCGGCAAAAAAAGCGCCAACCAGAGTGGCAATGGCCAGCCCGAGGCCCCACGCCAGTTTGCCGCCGCCGAGCGACGCGGCGAGGGTGGCGCCGTAGTTAACCGAAAAGTATGCCGAGGAGTACGCCCCCACGGCCATAAATCCCGCGTGGCCGATGGAGAATTGGCCGGTGAATCCGTTGATCAAATTCAGCGAGACCGCAAGCGTAATTGCAATCCCCGAAAGCATCAGAATGCGAGTGAAGTAGGGGCTGATCATCCGGCCCTGGAAAACAAAGTCCAGACCGTAGAGCACGGCGAGTACGATGAGAGCGATGATTAGATTACGCAGGTAGCGTGGCATCACAATCAAAGGATGAAGGATGAAGGCTGAAGGATGAAAAATGACAATGACGCCGTCAATCTAACATTTTCACCTTTCATCCTTTATCCCTCATCCTTACTTCTAAACTTTTTCTTGCGCGACCGAGCCGAGAAGTCCGGAAGGTCGGAAAAGCAGTATCAAGATCAGAATCGCAAAGGCGACTGCGTCCTTGTATGTTGGGGACAGGTAGCCAACAACCATCGTCTCCGTGATGCCGATTAGCAATCCACCGAGCATCGCGCCCGGAATGTTTCCGATACCACCCAATACGGCCGCCACAAAAGCCTTTAGACCCACGAGTATCCCCATCAAGGGATCAATGCGCGGTATTCGAATGGCGACCAGCACGCCTGCGGCAGCGGCCAGCGCTGAACCAAGGGCAAATGTGAACGCGATAATGCGGTCGGTGTTGATACCCATCAGCTTGGCCGATTGAAGATTAAACGAGACCGCCCGCATCGCTCTGCCGGTTTTGGTGCGATAGACAATCACCTGCAATCCAACCATCAAAACCAGAGCAATAATCAACACCACGACGTCGGCGGTGTTGATACTCGCCCCGCCAAGCAAATCAATATTGCGTTTTCGAAATAGCTCCGGAAAGAATTTGGGATCCGCTCCAAAGACCACCTGGCCACCGTTCTCCAGCAGCAGCGACACGCCAATGGCGGTGATCAAAGCAGTAAGGCGGGAATATTTGCGAACCGGCCGGTAGGCAAAGCGTTCGATAATCACGCCGAGGGCGGCGCAAATGACCATGGCGAGCAGCATTACCACCAGCGCAGTAACGAGTGACGGCTCCATTGTGCCGGCGCCAAGGAGCCCGCGGGCGATAAAGCCATCAGGGCTCATGCCGAGCGCCTGCGCGGCACTCGTACCCAGGCCATTGGCGATGTAATACCCCATAAAGGCCCCTACCATGTAGATATCGCCGTGCGCAAAATTGATTAACTTGAGCACGCCGTACACCATGGTGTAGCCGAGCGCGATGAGTGAATAAATCGCGCCGAGCGAAATTCCGTTAATTAGCTGTTGCAGGAATGTGCTCATAGTTGTTCAGTGCAGTCTGCATCGTTGGCATCGGTTAACTGGGTTTACAACTGATCCCGAGGTTGGGGGCAGCCCTTCCGCGTCTAGTGGGGTTTCTGTGAACCAGATGATCATTGCGCGGTAGGCAGAGTTTCACTGATGTTGTATTTGGTTCGCTTTAGTTTTCTGATCTGCCGGCGACTCGGAGATCGGGTTGGGCTCATGAGTACCGGCCCAAAGCCTTCACTGCGATGATGATGTGCCGGCAGCTAATGCCGGCGCCGCGCCTTCGACGTTGACTCGCTCTCGCACCGCGTAAGTGCCGCCGTCCTTGATCTCGATTACGATAATCGGCTTAACCGCGTCCCGGTTTTCATTGAAGGTCACATTACCGGTAACTCCCGGGAATTCGTTGGTAGCCGCCAGCGCATCGCGAATATCCTGCCCGCCCAAAGACTTGGAGCGCTTAATCGCGTCGAACATAATGTGGGCTGCGTCGTAGGCGGTAGCGGCCAAGGCGTCTGGAACCGAGCCGTAGCGAGACTTGTAATCGTTAACAAACTTTTGCACTTTTGGATCGGTGTCAAATGGCGAATAATGGTTGGTGAAAAATGAACCATTCAGGGCCGAACCGCCAATCGCATAAAGTTGCACTGAGTCCCAACCGTCCCCGCCGACCAGCGGTACAGTTATTCCCCGGTCGCGAGCCTGTTTGGCAATCAGGCCGACATCGTTGTAGTAGCCCGGCACGAAGATGACTTCGGGGTTGGCGCCTTTGATGGAAGTCAACTGTGCATTAAAGTCCTGGTCACCTTCCTGGTATGACTGAGTAGCTGCCATCTGCCCGCCCAAACGAGTAAAAGTTTCACTGATGTTCTTTTCAAGTCCAGTCGAATAATCGTTCTTTCGATCCACCATAATGGCGGCACGTTTTGCGCCCAGCGTGCGAGCCGCAAATTGAGCGATGGCCGCGCCCTGTATGGGATCGATGAAGCAACTGCGGAAAATGAAATCGCCTTTGCGCGTAACCTCCGGATTAGTGGAGGAGGGAGTGAGCATCGGTATCTTTGCGTTTTGAGCAATCGGGGCCGCGGCAATCGACCGGGAACTGGCAACCTCTCCGAGAATGGCGTGTACCTGATCTTGCGTCACAAATTTCGTGACGATGGTGGCCGCCTCTGAGGCATCCGAACGATCATCCTGGACCAGCAACTCGATCTGCTTGCCGTTAATGCCGCCGGCATTGTTTATCTCATCGGCGGCCATCTTGATGCCGTTTGTCGACGAGATGCCAAAGTTAGCGGTGGTGCCCGTAAGCGACATGAACACGCCAATCCTGACGTTGTCGCCAACAGGCCCGTTGCAGGCAAATGCGGTCAACAGGCTCGTGATCACTACTAAGCTAATTACGATGCGTTTCATAGGTACCTCAATGGAAGAAGGTTTTTAAAAGGTGTCCGAACGCAAAAAAACTTGGTTTCAAATTCCAAACACGATAGTGCGCGTTCACACCCAGGGGTCTCGGCGCTCGACTGGGGATTTAAGATCGACGCTGAATAATAGCCGCGTCCCTCGGTTTTAAGCAAATTTCCTCTCTTGAGGGAGAGACACGGGTGCAATTAAAAGCGAGAGTTCGCAAAGGGCTTGAGATACCGCTGACGGCAGTCAGCGGAGCTTCAAGATCCAACCTAAACCGGCGATATGCCTCCCCCCGAGCCTTCCTTCGCTCGAAATTGTCCACGTGGCGTGGCCAATTCCGAGCGAAGGAGGAGATCTCAAACGTGGATCGCAGTAGGTGGGGCTTGAAAAATCCCCCGACTGCCGTCGGGGGTATTTCACTCTCACTTTTAATTGCACCCGAGAGACACCCATGGGTGTTTTTCCGGAGTTGCATGACTCTTTCACGGTTTTATTTCGAAAGCCAAAGAATTATAGCGGTTTCATCATCGATGTCGAGATGATTACCGGGAAGTTGATCGAAAATTCTTATTTAGCTAATCGGGTAAATGCAAATCTACCTGTTGCATCCTTCGGTGATGAACTATAGAGTTTCGCGGAAAAAAAGGAGCGCAGGACATGGGGCAATCAATTCACGGCTCGGGTGAGATCCCGCGCCGGTCGCTGGGTCGGACGGGGGTCGAGGTTTCGGCAATTGCGCTGGGTGGATACCATCTCGGTTTGGTCAAGACCAAACGCGAGGCGATCAAAATAGTTCAGGAGGCCTTCGATCAGGGCATTACCTTCATGGATAATGCCTGGGAGTATCACGATGGTCTAAGCGAGGAAATCATGGGTCAGGGGCTCCAGGGCCGGCGGCATAGCGCATTTCTAATGACCAAAGTCTGCACTCATGGACGAGGCCGCAAGGTGGCAATGAATCAGTTGCACGAATCTTTAACCCGGCTCAAAACTGACTATCTGGATCTATGGCAAATTCACGAAGTGGTCTACGATAACGATCCAGAGATGCATTTCGAGAAGGACGGAGTCGTTGAGGCGTTGGAGGAGGCTAAGCGTCAGGGAAAAGTGCGGTTTGTGGGGTTCACCGGGCACAAAGATCCGGCAATTCATTTGAAGATGCTGAGCTACGACTATCCGTTCGACACCTGCCAGTTGCCGCTTAACGTTTTCGATGGGACCTTCCGCAGCTTTGAGCAACAAGTCTTGCCGGAGTTGAATCGCCGTGGCATAGCTGCCTTAGGCATGAAAAGTGTTTGCGGAGAGGGCAACCCGGTAAAAAAAAGAATTGTTACGGCAACGGAGGCGCTGAGCTACGCGATGAGTCTTCCGGTGGCCTCCACAGTCAGCGGCATTGACTCTCTAAAAGTTCTCCGGCAGAACCTGCGCATAGCTCGCAACTTCAAGCCACTGAGTTCCGACGAAATGCAAGCGCTTCGTACGCGATGCGCGGCCTGGGCGGCCGATGGACGGCTCGAGTTGTACAAGACTTCGAAAGCATTTGATGGTCCACCGGGGCGCAAACAGCATGGTTTTCCGCCGCTGAAGGATCTGGCAGCATAAGCTTGATCCACAGATTTCACGGATTTACCCGATTTTAAACGAAACAATTACCCCGATTTAAACGAAACCAGTTGAGTATTAGGACATGAAGGAAGCCCCAAAACCAGAAGGAATGGCGCCGGCCTTCGGCGACATGAACGCCGAAGAGTTTCGTCGCTATGGTCACGAACTGGTCGACTGGATTAGCGACTACTTCGAACGCATCGAAGATTTTCCGGTGCTTTCTCAGATTGAGCCTGGGAGTTTGAAGGCCCAGCTACCATCGTCACCTCCCGCTCGGGGAGAGGCAATGGAACAGATCATTGCCGACGTCGATCGTCTAATCGTTCCCGCTCTGACCCACTGGAGCCATCCCTCATTCTTCGCCTACTTCGCAACCTCAACTTCGGCCCCGGGAATGTTTGGCGAGCTACTCAGCGCGGCCTTTGACAACAAGTCCATGCTCTGGCGCACGTCGCCGGCCTCGACTGAATTGGAAGAAGTCACGCTCGACTGGCTGCGGCAAATGATGGGTCTTGATGCCGGATACAGCGGAATCATCTACGACACGGCATCGGTTTCGAGCATGCATGCCATCGCGGCAGCGCGCGAGGGCGTCGAGCTACGGATTCGGGAAGAAGGGATGAGTGGACGCTCCGATCTGCCTTTGTTACGTGTCTACGTCTCTGAGCAATCACATTCATCAATCGAGAAGGGAATCATCACGCTTGGTCTGGGGCAGCGCGGAATGCGAAAAATTCCCACCGATGCCGAGTTTCGGATGGACACCGTTGAGTTGGCGCGCGCCATTGAAGCAGACCGAGAAAATGGCTTCATTCCTTTTTGCGTCGTCGCCACGGTCGGCACCACGTCGACCTCAAGCATCGACCCCGTGCCCGAGATTGTTCCCATTTGTGAGAAACACGCAATGTGGCTGCACGTGGATGCGGCCTATGCAGGTTCGGCGGCAGTCGTCCCGGAGTTGCGATCTATCCTTGCCGGGTGCGAGCGGGCGGATTCGGTGGCAGTCAATCCTCATAAATGGTTATTTACCCCCTTCGATTTGTCGGTTCTTTATTGCCGGCACATGGTTTTGCTGCGGCGCGCGTTCTCGTTGGTGCCGGAATACTTGCGGACACCGGAACAGGAGAAGGTGCGCAGCGGCTCAGATTACGGCGTGCAGCTCGGCAGGCGTTTTCGGGCGTTAAAGCTGTGGATGGTCATCCGCTATTTCGGGCACGAGGGACTGGCGGCGCGCATTCGCGAGCATTGCCGGCTGGCGAGATTATTTGCATCGTGGGTTGAAGAAGCGTCAGATTGGGAATTGCTGGCTCCCGTGCCTCTGTCACTTGTTTGTTTTCGTGCCTGTCCGCGAGTCGCACGAGAAACCGACGAGAAACGGCTGGATATCCTGAATGAAGCGATCATGCACGGCGTAAACGCCACCGGAAAGGCCCTCCTCTCGCATACGAAGTTGAACGACAAATTGACGCTGCGTCTGTCCATTGGAAACATCCGAACCACAGAGCGTCATATTCGTGAAGTTTGGGAGTTGCTGAATCAGCAGCTCGCAAAACTGAGTTGAAGGGCCCCTCTTCAGTTTGAGCAACCTTGCAAGAAGACTTCGATCCACTAAAAAACACGGAGAGAGACCCAAAGTGAGTGGCTTTCAGTGTGATTTGGTGGATCGCGATTTTTGTTGCGCAACCTGCCGATGCCTGGCAATGGAGACATGATGAAGCAAATAAGCAATTTGGCTTGGGCGACGCTATTGTTCTTGCATTTAGCGCCTCATTGTTTGGCTCAACCCCGGCGCTCGATGGTTCCCGCGGATATTCTTCGCGTAGCCGGCGTCGCTGATGCGCAAATCTCTCCGAATGGCCAGTGGGTGGTCTACACAGTCTCCGTTACTGACTCTGATGCCACTCGCCCCACCCTATGGATCGCCCGGCCCGGCCTTGATTTAATTCCGACTCAGCCAACTGCCAGACCAACCCCAACTCCCAGGCGGCCCACCGATGAACGGCCTGAGCTTGACTGGGCCGAAATCAAGCGTCCGCCGAGTCAATTGCTGCGAGCCGGATGGAGCGCTTCGAGTCCCCGTTGGTCGCCAGACAGCACGATGATTGCTTTCTTCTCAAATCATGAGGGACGGAACGGCATCTGGGTAGTCAATGTCTCAAAACCCGACCCGCCTCGGTTTATTGCCGAGGTGCATAACACGAATTTTTTTATCACTTATGCCGGCGAATCCTTAGCCTGGGCGCCGAACTCGAAACGTATCGCTTATGTTTCCGCCGGCGACCAAGCAAAGGAAGAAGCCGCCAAAGGCACTGACGACCCGCGCATTATCGATCGCATTCAATACAAGTCACGCACTTCTTTTTCAGACCACCGCCGCACGCATGTTTGGATTGTTGATGTTGAGAGGCCTGAGCCGCGGCAGCTTACTTCAGGACCTTTTTACGACCATGCAATTTCATTTAGTCCAAATGGCGAAGAGATCGCGTTTCTCTCGAACCACGAACCTGACCCGGACGCGAATAACAACTCTGATATCTTCACCGTTGATTTAGGCGGGCAGGTTAGGCAACTCACTCAAACCAAAGGATGCGAATATCAACCTGCCTGGTCGCCGGATGGAAAGTGGATTGCCTACACGGCTACCAAGCGTGACGTCACTACGATCGACAGCGTTGCAGAGGATACGCATGTCTGGATGATCTCAGCAGCAGGTGGCGGGGGCAGCGAGTTGACAGCGGATCAGGATCGGCGAGCGCGCAATCCCAAATGGTCGGCTGATGGTCGCCACATATTTTTTCTGGCTGGTGACCAGGGCACTACCACCATTTACCGGGTTGGCGCCACCGGAGGAAGAAGAATCGATAAGCTGTCCCTGCTGCACGAGGAAGGGCGGCTAATTGGCTTGCTGGATGCTCCCGCTTCGCCTGCTGCTGTCTCGCGCCGATTTCAAATCGGAAGTTTCAGTTTGAGCAGAGGCGGGATCTCGGTTCCCGAGCCTGGTGGCGCAACCAGGCGTTATCCGACGCTGATCTCCTTCACCTTAACCGATGCCCAGCACCCCGCCGAACTATGGTTTGGGTTGGGAGGCGGAGAAGTCAGGCGATTGAGCGCACACAACGATGGTTTCGTGCGTTCGCTCAGACTTAGCCAACCTGAGGAAATCAAATTCAGGAGTTTTGACGGCGTAGAGGTTCAAGGTTGGTTGATGAAGCCCGTGGGCTTTCGCGATGATCAACGGTATCCGATGATCCTGAGCGTTCATGGCGGTCCACATGGCATGTCCGGGTGGGGATTCAGTGCCTTATTTCAGGCTTATGCCGCCCGAGGCTATGCAGTGCTCTATCTGAATCCACGCGGCTCGAGCGGCTACGGTCAGAAATTTTCCGACGGCACGCTGAACGAGTGGGGCGGCGGTGACTACCGAGATTTGATGGCGGGCGTCGACGAAGCTCTGCGGCGCTACTCATGGATAAATGCGGATCGGATGGGCGTGATAGGCGGCTCTTACGGCGGTTTCATGACCAACTGGATCATCACGCAGACTCCGCGGTTTAGAGCCGCCGTTGCCATCGCCAGTGTCAGCAACCTCGTCAGCTTCTATTCCACTTCGCTCTACCAGGATTTGATTCACACGGAGTTTGGCGGCTATCCCTGGGACAATTACGATCTGCTTTGGCAATGGTCGCCGATTCGATACGTCAGACAAGCGCAGACCCCAACCCTCTTCATCCACGGTGAGCAGGATAACGACGTTCATATCACTCAGGCGGAAGAGATGTACATGGCGCTAAAGCGCCGCGGTGTGGAAACAGTCTTCGTTCGTTATCCGAGAGAAGGGCACGGCTTCCGCGAGCCACATCATCGCGTGGATGCCTTAGAGAGAGCGCTGGTCTGGTTCGATCGATTTCTGAAGTGACAAATCCAGGATGTTTTCTCAATGCGAGCGTGAACTTTGGGGCAGCAGCCATGAATTGGAAGGACGTTCCTCAGATAGTTTTTTATATCGTCGGCGCCATTTTCTCTGCCTTCTCAATCTACTCAATCTATCGGGCGCGACGGCAGTATCGAGTAAGTCTTCGGCAACGCACCGCCCAAAGCCTGATGGAACTCGAAGAACGCGTCGCGGAATTAAAAGAGGTCCTTCCGCTGATAGATCCCGAATCAAACCGATACGACCTCGAGCTGCGGCCTGCGGTTGAGAAAAGCATTCAAAAGCTTGATCAATTAAAGCGGTCGGAGGACGATCGAGCAAAGATGATCTTGCTGGATCGATTCCTGCGCTTTCTCCTGCTGCTGACTGCAATGCAGGAATACGAGTTGCTGAAACCGGACGCACTGCGCTACATGTATTGGTATTGGTTCCGGGCCGTCAGCGAGAACTCTCATTTGAAATCATATATCGACAGCTATTTTCCGACCCTCGCTGCGGCGCTCGAAAAGGAGCCCATTGCCCTCCCGCCAGATGATTCTGATAAGAGGTTCGAAAAGGAGAGCTTTATCAACTCCAGTCCGGAGCGAGTTTTCGAATTTCATGAGGCGCCTGACGCGCTTAAACAACTCACACCGCCATGGATTAACGCCAAAGTAGTAAAAGCCGCAAGAATCTCGGAGCTCGGCTCCAAAACAGTTCTCGAACTCAGGTTTTTGGGAGTAATAAAAATCTCCTGGGAAGCGCAGCACACTTCATACCAGCGGGGGCGAGCATTCACCGACGTCCAAATCAAGGGACCCTTCAGTCGCTGGCATCATCGGCACACTGTCCGTCCTGATGGTGCGGGAGCAAGGCTAAAGGACGAAATAAGTTATCGGCCGCCCTTTGGTTGGTTTGGCCGGATGCTGACGCCTCTGATAGAGCGGCGTTTGAAACGACTGTTTGATTACCGCCATGAAGTGACGCGCAAATCATGCGAAGAAACCGAGGAAGGGAGGAAAGACATCGTTCACGCTTAAATCATGCTGACGCACATTGTGATCTGGAAATATCGGGGAGACGTAGAACAGGAGGTTCGCGAGGCGCACGTAACTCTGCTTCGAAGCCTGGCTAACAAGATTCCTGAGCTCGTAAGTTTGTCGGTTGGATTCGACATCCTGCGTTTGCCGCGCTCGTATGATACTGGTCTTGTCGCTGTCTTTCGCGATCGCCCGGGACTCGATGCCTATACCGTTCACCCTGAACACATCAAAGCCGCCGAGTTTGGCCGCAAGATCAGCGAACACGTCGCCTCGGTTGATTTCGAGAGTTAACTATCCGCTGATTACACGGATTACACAGAGGAAAATAGAAAAATACCAAAGCAGGTTAATTACGCAAAGCGCCTGGCTGGTCGCCAGGGGCTGATATGTTTTACTGTTTGGATTTTTCTTGTCCATGTAATCTGTGGATGTCTTTACGTCGCCTGATGGAATGTTCCCGATGAAGCGTTGGCAAAAGATCGCACTGCTCTTGGTCCTCCTGATCGTGCTTTCGCAGCTCCCCTTTGCCTATCGACGCTATCAACTCGGCCGACTCCACAAAGCGATAGCCTCGCTGGAATCTCAGCCTCGCCACGGCCCCGTCTATGATCGTTTTTTCGAGTATCAGGGGGTGGCCCACGTCCACTCGTTCCTTGGCGGTCACAGCGACGGCGCCTTTCAGGAAATAATAGCTGCCGCCTATTCCAATTATCTCGACTTTGTTTTGATGACAGAGCATCCGGCGCGAGACTTCAACACGGCCGAGATGACCCTTAAGGGTAGGCATGGCCGGGCGCTCTTTATCAACGGCAACGAAGTTAAGACAGCGTCTGGCGATCGACTGCTGCTTTTCCCAGGAGATGAGCAGGCAAACAGGAGCAGTGATTGGACTACGCAGGAAGTCTTGTCGCTCCGGACGTCGGGTCTCGCCTTTGCGGCCTATCCGGAAGAGTTCCGAAGCTGGGAAGTAAAGGGCTTGAGCGGCATCGAAGTCTACAACGTATACACCAATGCGCAAAAGATCAATCCATTGCTGATGTTCTTTGACGCGTTGTGGTCCTATCGCAGTTATCCCGATCTGTTATTTGCAACTTTTTACGAGCGCCCGTCAGAAAGTTTGAAAAAATGGGACGATGCGATCAAGCGCCGGGGCGAGAGGCTGGTAGCTATCGGCGGCAACGATTCGCATGCCAACGTCGGCTTTAGCTTGAATGATTCGTCAGGAAAGCCGCTGCTGGGTCTGAAGCTCGATCCTTATGAACGAAGTTTTAGATTAGTTCGCCTGCATGTTCTTGTTTCCGTGATGCCATCTGAGCATTCAATGCGACCTACTCTGGACGAGCAGTCACTGCTGGCTGCCATCGCTGCGGGGCACTGCTTTATTGGCTACGACCTTTTTGGAGATACTTCCGGCTTTCGTTTCGCGGCGCAGGATGCCGACGAGAGCAAAATCATGGGCGATGAGATAAAACTGGATGATGAGGTGCGTTTGACCGTAAAGCTTCCAGTTACGGGTCGGGTCGTGCTTTTCAAAGATGGGGTCGCGATCAAGGACACGTCCGACGTGAATTTCATGGAGTTTGTCGCAAAGGAGAAGGGTAGCTATCGAGTCGAAGCCAATCTTCAGCAGTTGCCAGGGCGTGTTAAAACCCAACCCTGGATAATCTCAAACCCAATCTATGTCAGATAGTCCGTTAAGGTGTCCGACAAACTTCATCAATGTCCGACAAACTTCAGTTTGTCGCCTGTTGCGTTTTGCGGACCTTGAAAGCAACGACAAGCGGAACGACAAGCTAAAGCTTGTCGGACAAATCAGGATAGGTGTGAAGAGTGGAAAAGATAGCAACGACAAGCTAAAGCTTGTCGGACAAATACGACATCGCCCCACCCGGGCTGCCCTGCTAAAGTGCCCGGTGGGGCGACGAACGGTGCCGGAAAGCTCCGGCAATGATCGGAAGCGGTGACGTACGCTCACCGTTTACTACTGTATGAGAGTCACAAGTGTTTTGACTCTTCTCCCAAGTCTTCCCGAGTATTAGGGACAACCCGAGTACAGCCTTCCACACACTGTCTTCAGTGGCAGCTAGTCTAGTGATCGGGTGGGTCGTCTGTCAAGATTCTTCTTGACCGAATCCATAGCATACTTGACCGAATCCGAAACATACTTTAATCACCATGACCCGGCGTCAGCCGTCCCGTCTCCCCCGTCTCCCCATCCCCGTGTCAGGCGCCTCCTGTCCCCTTCTCCCCGTCTCCGCGCGTCTCCCCCGTCCCCTTGTCAGGCGTGTCCCCGTCCCTTTCTCTTCACCATCCTCGCTGAATCGCCCAGCGATCCACGATTTCACCTTGTTTCAAAATGTTGTAATGAGTGTGTTGCGCCGCGCTCAGGCACGAGTGGTTTGCCAGCACGCGAACCCGTTTCCCCACGCCAAGCCTGTCGATGTCACAGTTTTGTGACACAATTTCCCCATGTTCCTGGGAAAGCGACGTTACGGTCAGTCCCAGGTCGTTGCCATCCAGGTCCAGTACCCGTCCATAGCCGCACGAAGGCTCAAAGTCGACCGCGCCCCGGTCTTTGGAAAGGGCTATCGCCCCCGCGTCTATGATTAGTTTTTTACGTTTTAGATCGCGATGCACCACCGCAGCCAGCACGGTCAGCGCGCAATCTTCGAGGGTACAACTGCCTATAGCTGCCTGGAATGCGTCAAAGAAGATGTAGTTCCCGGGCCGGGCCTCATCAACCCCATCGAGATGGTCGACAATGGTGATGCTTGGTGTCGAGCCGATGCTAACGGTTGGAACTTCAATTCCGGAAGCTCGCAGCCGATTGGCGAGGTCAACCATTACATCGCGCTCGTGCCTGGCGACGGCCAGACGCTCGTTAAAATCGCGGTGATTATAAGAGTGCCCGGCATGCGTCAGTAAGCCAGCAAAGCGAAGATTCGAGCAATTGGTCATCTGGCGTGGAATTAACAGCGCCTCTTCGGAATTCGGCTCGACTCCGCAACGGTGATAACCACAATCGACCTTGAGGAATAAATCCAGAATAACTCCGGCTCGGCGCGCTGCCGCGTTAAGCAGCCCCGGTATCTCGGCGTCGTCCGTGAGAAGGTTGAGCCGCCCAGAGATTTTTGCAAGCCCGATTGCTGCCTCAAACTTGCCGGGCTCGATCGGGACGGCGTAGGTGATGTCCGAGAATCCGTTGGCTGCGAACGCTCTCGCTTCAGCAAGAGTCGAAACAGTTAGTGCGCCTGAGTGACCGGCAGTTTGAATTCGCGCGACCTCGATACACTTGTGCGTTTTTACGTGAGGCCGCAGCCGCGCGCCCATATCAGCGACTCGTTTGCCGATTCTTTCGCCATTGCGCCGTACGCGTTCGACGTCGAGAACTAGAGCTGGGGTCGGGATTGTTTCGAGATTCATTGAGGTTGAGATTATACCTAAGGAAGTGAGTTCAAGCAGTTCAGAGTTCAACCTTTAGGTTGCAGCTTTTGGAACCCACACAAGCTAAAGCTTGAACTCTGAACTACTTGAACTTGAACTCTAAACTAATTGAACTCTAAACTAATTGAACACTTTAAACTTTTGATGTTGGTTACCGCTTAGATTACACATGCAAATTTCCATAGCAACGCCACGCACTTTTAGTTTCAAGCGAACGATCATCAGCCACGGTTGGTGCGAGCTGCTGCCATTCGAGATCGATCGCGCAGCATGGGCGCTCACGCGGGCGCTCGATCTCCGTGAAGGCGCCCCCGTCACGCTTTTCATCTCAGCAACCAAACGTGAGCTCAGGGTCAGAACATCTCGCCCCTTGGGAAAGACGGCTGCCGAGAAGGTGCGCAACCATGTCCGGCACATGCTTCGATTGGATGACGATCTGACCTCGTTCTATCAAGCGATGAAAGCCAATCCCAACTTTGAGTGGGTCTCGCATCAGGGGGCCGGCCGCTTGCTGCGCTCGCCTACGGTTTTCGAGGATCTGGTGAAGATGATTTGCACCACGAATTGCTCGTGGGCTCTCACCGACAAGATGGTTACCGGCCTGGTGCGAAATCTGGGACGCGAGACGAATGATCACCGCAGAACATTTCCGACCCCCGAGGCAATGGCGCTGATGCCGTCGAAGTTTTACGTCAACGAAGTTCGCGCCGGTTATCGCGCCGACTACTTGAAAGGGCTTGCTGACCGGGTCGCTGAAGGTTCACTCAACGTCGAAGAATGGCTCACGAGCGAGCTTCCGACCATGGAGCTGCTCAAGAAAATGAAAAGCGTCAAGGGAGTCGGCGACTACGCTGCTGAAAATCTGCTCAAACTTGTAGGCAGGTATGATGGGCTGGCTCTGGATTCATGGACCAGGGCCAAGTTTTTCAAGGTGCGAAACAATGGCCGGAAAGCGACCGACAAAAAGATCGCCCGCTACTATTCAGGATTTAAAGAATGGCGCGGTCTGGCCCTCTGGTGTGACATGACCCGGGACTGGCTGGACGTGGACGGCCGCGCAAGTGATTAATATGGTCGTGAAATCTTTGCTGAAGAAGGGGCCACAGATCTCCACGGATAAGCGCGGATAATACAAACTAACTCAGTCTGGAAAGCAAAAACTAGAAAGAAAAAATTAGCTCGAAGACGAGTGTCAAACTGAACCGGAGTTCTCTCAAGGTGCTTAAGAATATGATTTGCTTGTTGATTTATCCGTGCTTATCCGTGTAGATCTGTGGCTAATTCTTAATCGAACATTCCAGTCCAACATGCGGGACGTCCGATCCGTCAGGTAACGTCACTCACTTTTTATTGAAGACCAGCGTTGACTCCTGCTTACCTCGAGGGCTTTCGCTCAAGTGCAGGGATTATCTTCCTCATCAGAGTCTCCTTTTTGACTTGAATCCTATTCTAAATTTATTGGCGATGGTGTTTGTAAATAACGCCATTCTTCATCACGAACACGGTTCTTTCCAGGTTGTGAATGTCTTTCAGCGGATCGCCGGACACGGCCACAATATCCGCCCACTTGCCCGCCGCCAGCGTGCCGAGGTTTTGCTCCCATCCGAGAAGTCTTGATCCGTTGAGCGTTCCGGCAACGATGGCTTCCATTGGGGACATACCACCCCACTCGACCAGCAGCGCAAACTCGCGCGCGTTCGTGCCATGGGGAGACACGCCCGCGTCCGTACCGAACGCGATGGGCACCTTGTTGGCGACCGCAATCTTGATCCCTCTTCGCATGGCCGCCGCGGCAGCCAGAGCTTTCTCGGCGCGTTGCCCTTTAAGCACGCCATTCTTCGCGGCCCTTTCAACAGCCTCACCAGCCATGAGCGTAGGAACCAGGAATGTTCCACGCTGGGCCATGAGCTTTGCCCCTTCTTCATCGAGGAAAGAGCCGTGCTCAATCGAGGCCACTCCGGCGCGGGTTGCAATCTTGATACCTTCGGTTCCGTGGGCGTGAGCCGCCACTTTGATCTCGAGCTTGGTGGCTTCGTCAACCATGGCCTTCATCTCTTCATCGTTGTATTGAGTAGTTCCTACACCGTCGCCTTCCGACAGTACTCCACCCGTCGCGCAGGTTTTGATTACGTCGGCGCCGTACTTAACCTGATAGCGGACTGCAGCTCTTATCTCGTCCGGGCTATTGGCTATGCCGTCTTCTGGGCTTCTCTCCAGCAGCCCAGGTCGATAACCATTCGTGTCGCAATGGCCGCCGGTAATACCCAGCGAATGACCGGCTGTTTGCATTCTTGGTCCAAGCACCCATCCTTCATTGATCGCCTGGCGCAGCGCCATATCGTCAAACCTGCCTTGGGCGCCAACGTTGCGAACGGTCGTGAATCCAGCCAACAGGGTGTCGCGTGCGTTGCCAACTCCCAGAATAGCGCCGAAGGATTCATAATCTCTGACCGCAGAATTATCGCCCTCGGGATCTCCGAGCACGCGCCCGATGAGGTGAGTGTGCGCGTCAATAAATCCCGGCAATAACGTGGCGTCGCCCAGATCGATTACTTTCGCGCCCGCCGGCACAGAAACGCTGTCGGCGGATCCCACCGCCGTAATACGATCATCGGTTACTACCACAATCGCGTTAGTGATTGGCGCGCGACCCGTACCGTCAATCAACCGGGCAGCTTTCATGACCACCACTCCTTTGCCTGACGGTGGCTGAGGGCGAATCGCCCCCGGCTGCTTCCCACCCTCCTGCGCTTGGACCAATGCACAGAAGACAATTAAGGCGAGCGCGACATGAATTGCTTTAGTTGGACGCCCGACATTTTCCATTTGGCATTTGACATTTTTCATTTGGCATCTACTCTTTTCAGATTTGTTAATCCATATTTTCGGACTCTATCAGAACTTTTCATTCTCAGGCTCAAACAAACTCTCTTTTGTCATTTACAAGTGAACACGTTTCGGAAATTGGTTAAAGAAGAATGGCCCAAAACAAATGTCGAGATGAAAAATGTCAAATGAAGTATGGTAAATGATCCGGGTTTTAGTACGTGACTACGGATTCTCGCAATCCAAATATCTTAAGAAAAATTTCTGCCATATCTGGTTGACGCGTGGTGTTCGTGATGCAGACGAGCATGTATCAGCAGTGCGAACACCAACCGAAATTTTTGGGAACCATGTTGAATGCTTGTCGTAGTACCAAGGGTCTCCCCCCGCAAGGTGGACACTATTTGAATCAAGGAGTGGTGTAATGAAATCGTTTTTAAGTCGCATCGCAATCGCTCTCGTCATTTTCGCGTTCTCAGGTATCAGCGCCTTCGCGAAGAGAGACACGGTAACGTTCCCCTCGAACATCAAGGTCAATGGCACGCTCGTTAAGCGGGGCACCTATGACATCAAGTTCAATGAGGAGACTAAAGAACTGTCCATTCTCAAAGCCGGCAAAGTCATCGCGCACGCAACTGCCCGCGCCGAGAAGGAGGCAGCAAAGGCAAAAGGCATCAAGTATTCCTCGATTGTCAGCGGAGACGAATTACAATTGCTTAGCGTAACCTTCGGCGGCAGCGATGAAAAGCTCGTCATTGTCGGCGGAGAAGCCGCGTCAAAATAGCAAGCCCGCAAATTCAGTTTGGGTAAAAGAGAGCGTCCTTCGAATGAGTTCTTGAAGAGGACGCTCTCTTAGTTAGACATTCATTTCCAGGATTCGCACCAGGAAGGCCCAACGATCGGCAACCTCTTCGATGATCTTCGAGGTGGGTTTGCCGGCTCCATGGCCCGCCTTGGTTTCAATGCGAATCAGGATTGGCGCCGGCCCCGCCTGAGCTTCCTGTAAGGCCGCGGCAAACTTGAAACTGTGACCAGGCCATACCCGATCGTCATGATCGGCGGTGGTCACCATCGTTGCCGGATAGGCTGTTCCGGGCTTGATGTTATGCAGCGGCGAGTAGGCGAAAAGCGCTTTGAACTCGTCTGCGTTTTCTGATGAGCCATAGTCGGAAACCCAAGCCCAGCCAATCGTAAACTTCTGGAAACGCAGCATGTCCATCACGCCCACCGCGGGAAGTGTAGCTCCAAAGAGATCTGGCCGCTGGGTCATCACCGACCCGACGAGCAGGCCTCCGTTGCTGCCGCCTCCGATGGCCAGCTTCGGAGTCGAGGTGTACTTGTTGGCGATGAGCCACTCAGCCGCCGCGATAAAATCGTCAAAGACGTTCTGCTTCTTTAACTTCATTCCGGCCTGGTGCCACTCTTCGCCATATTCGCCGCCGCCACGCAGATTTGGCTGCGCATAAACTCCGCCCATCTCCATCCAGACCAAATTGCTGACGGAAAAAGCCGGCGTCAATGAGATGTTGAAGCCCCCGTACGCGAACAGATATGTCGGGTTGTTGCCGTTGAGCTTCAAGCCCTTCTTGTGAGTGATGAACATCGGCACCTGCGTGCCGTCTTTACTCTTATAGAAGACTTGCTTCGTTTCATAATCATTCGGATCAAAGTCAACTTTCGGTTGACGAAAGATTGTGCTTTTGCCGGTCACCAGGTCGTAACGATAAATGGTCGTTGGGGAAGTGAAACCGGTAAATGCGTAGAAGGTTTCTTTGTCCGTGGCTTTACCATCGAAACCTGAGGCTGTGCCCAGGCCCGGAAAGTCAACCTCACGCACAAACTTTCCATTTGGGTTGAAGATCTTCACCTGGGTATGAGCGTCCTTAAGGTAGTTGGCCACCAGCATGTGATTGACAAGGCTGACGTTTTGCAGCGTCTCCTTCGCTTCAGGCACAACCACTTTCCAGTTTTTGCGATCAGGTTTGGCAGTGTCGATGGCGATGATCTTTCCTCGCGGCGCGTCAGCATCCGTCTGGAACCAGAATTGGCTGCCATCGTTGCCGATAAAGTTATAGGAGGCGTCAAAATCGTCAAGTAGTTTGACGACCTGCGCGTCCGGAGCCTTCAGATCCTTGTAATAGACTCGGCTCTTGACATCCGTCCCCTGGTAGATCGAAATGATCAGGTAGCGACCGTCTTCGGTGACACTGCCGCCAAACAACCAGTCTTTTTGATCGGGCCGTTCGTAGACAAGCACGTCTTCCATCTGCGGCGTACCCAGCTTGTGGTAATAGAGCTTCTGAAAGTAGTTTGTTCCTTTCAGGGCATCGTCTTTCGGCTCGTCGTAGCGGCTGTAGAAAAAACCCTTGCCGTCGGGAGTCCAGGAAGCTTCGGAAAACTTTACCCACTTCACGGTGTCGGAGAGATCCTTGCCAGACTCAACCTCGCGTACCTTCCACTCCTGCCAGTCCGATCCTGAGGCGGAAAGACCGTAAGCCATGCGTTTGCCATCCTCGCTGATCGCGAGGCCTGACAGCGCAACTGTGCCATCCGCGGAAAGAGTATTGGGGTCGAGCAACACCTTCGGCTGCCCTTCGAGAGATGTGACTGTGTAAAGCACACTCTGATTCTGGAGCCCGCTGTTGCGCGTGTAAAAGTAGTTGCCGCCTTCCTTGAAAGGTACTCCATAGCGCTCGTAATTCCAGAGCTTCGTCAAGCGGGCTTTGATTTTCTGGCGTGAGGGAATCTCACTGAGGAAACCAAAGGTCAGCTTGTTTTGGGCTTCTACCCACGCGCCGGTTTCGGCAGAGTCGAGATCCTCCAGCCAGCGATACGGATCCGCGACCTTTACGCCATGGTAATCATCCGTTTGATCGCTCTTTCGGGCGGGAGGATAGGTGATAGGTTTAATCATAGTTTGCGCCGCGACCGAGGTGGCACTTTGGCCGAGTAAAACGAGGCCGGCAACGAGCAGAGCAAGGGCGACGATGCATAGAAGCCTTCTGCATAGAGGCATGGCACGGAGTCCTTTCATACAAATCTGAGAGCGCAGGGAGTGTGCGAAAGAGTATACAGCCTATGCTTTTGCCGCTCAAAGAAACTTTTCTGGATCAATCCGCCTGACGCCATTCGCACGCCGGTTTATTGATCATCCGAGGCAGCGAAGTTACGCGACCATTTCAAGAAGGTTCGCTGGTAATTAGTTTGATTTAATGAATCAGGTGCTTGTCTTTTAATGAGAAGCTTTGGTGCAACCAGGAGAGAGAGGTTTGAGTTAGATGTGAGATTCGTTGTATTGTGCCAAGCGTTTAAGACTAGATCGGCTGCAGGAGGTTTCCCGCACATGAATGGTGAACGCTTTGGAACGGGTTTCGGGGCCGGTGTCGCGCTGGCCATTGGGCTGATGTTTGCCTCGCTCATTTTTGGTTGGTCTTTTATCAGGGCACGGCGTGGCGATCAGACGATCACGGTGACGGGGTCGGCCCGCAAACGAATCAAATCAGACCTCGTCATCTGGAAAGCGGGTGTTTCTTATCAGGCGCCGGTGCTGGCCGATGCTTACCGTTCGCTTTCAGAAAGCGTACCCCGCGTGAAGACCTATTTGATCGGCAAAGGTATTTCTGAGAATCAGATTACAGTTTCCTCAATTTCCTCGGAGACGCATCAGGTGCGAGACAGTAATGGGCAGCAGACCGGAGAGATTTCCGGATACACCCTCAGGCAGGAACTCGAGGTGCGCTCAAACGACGTGGAGCAGATCGCCAGGATTGCCCGCGAAGCAACGGAACTGATCAATCAGGGTATCTTGATTGAATCAATGGCGCCGGAGTATCACTACACCAAGCTGGGTGAGGAGAAGATCACGATGCTGGCCGAAGCGGCCAAGGATGCGAAGGTGCGCGCCGAGAAGATCGCCGAAAGCACCGGCAGCAGCATCGGCAGTGTGAAGACGGCGCGCATGGGCGTTCTGCAAATCACGCCGGCCGATTCAAACGAAGTGTCTGACATGGGCATGAACGACACCTCGTCGCTTGAAAAAGACATCACGGCCGTGGTCAACGTCGGCTTCGAGATCAACTAGATATCAGGCTAGTGTAGTTTCTCTCAATCGACTAGACAGAGTTCCATTCGTGCGTTTTCGTGAGGTGATGCAGTCAGTGCCACTGGGCGGTAGAGACTGTGTAAAAACTCAATCCAAACGCGTGCCACTCAACCACGGAACCGCTTACCGTAGTCAGCGCTCATACTACTAACTTCGCCAGCGCCAACTCAATCACGGGACCCGCTTTTGGATTGAGTTTTTACCCAGTCTCTACCGCGCGGGTGGTTCTGACCTCATGAATTGAGTGAGATGCGTATCAACCCACCCGCTACCGCGCGGTGGTACTGACCTCACCAGCGAGCCTGTGCATCGAGAAAACGGTTGACAACTTGGGTGACCATAGGCGAATCTAAGCCTACGCTCGTTGCCCCTGCGAGTAGTTTTCCACGTCCCGAAGCTAGAGATAAAGATGAAATTAATTTCCCTCGCGCTTGCGCCTGTAATTATCTCCCTTGGCATCGTTACTGTTCACGGACAAGCGGAGAAGATTGCGCCTGACACGCTTACTCGTCCCCGCACGGTAACCGAGCGTCTTAAGCAATCTCCTGCGGAGGGTGCTCCACAAACAGCGTTACCCCAAAACGCCGAAGCGGCGCAAACGCCTCAAACTGCGCCGGCAAAACCATCAAAGGTGACGCCTGAGCCGGCGATCGGTGCGAACGCTGAAACGAACATCGTAGAATCGAAAACGCCATCGCTGCATCTTACGCCGCCGGTCATTCGCGCGCGTATTGCCGAGGCCGAGCGCCTGTTCAAGTCGCGTCCAATGCCGACGGCAATGACGACACCCTCAATTCAATTTGTCACTCTGGCAGTACTCGATCAGAGCACGGCTCACATTGATAAGGTCACGATCCCAAAAGAGACGTTTCTCACCAAGGGCGCTGCCTTAACCACCACGAGTTCGCTCGGCACGCCGCTGCATATTCGCGTGTTGCGCGCCAACGGCGTCAACACCGCCGTGACAATCTTTGACAACGCGGGTCGTTCCTTCGCGCCGTTATTGGTCGAGTTTCCAATTGAAAAGCGAGGCGTATTTCGTGAGCTCGCTTACTACACCTCAGCGCATCCCGCGTTACTTTCGCCGGAGCTCTCGCGTTCAGGCCAGGCATATGTCCGCACCATGCTGGATCTGGCAGCAAAACGGCTGCGCGAAAAAGGCGTAATCGTCTCGCCTAAGTTAATCGACATAGCTGAGCGTCTCTGCCTGGTCGAGCATGTGGACCATGAACGCTTTCGTGCCGAAAACCGTCTAGCCCTTTATCACGAGATTTACTCGCTGTTCGCCTTGAACGAGTTGGATACTTATCGGTACTCGGTCAGTTCTGCCGGCGCGGGTGGGATGGTGCAGATGATTCCGTGGGCCTACAACCTGATGAGGCAGCGTCACCCGGGCATTGGACTAATTCCTGATTTCGTTGTGGGGATGCGTAATCATGGAAACGCCTTGCAAGCGATGCTGCTCTACATGCATGACACCTGGAACGATCTGGCGGCGAATTCGGAAGTGCAATACGCGTTGAATGCGAAGCTGGCTACGCAGACCGAACTAATGGCAGCGGGTTATAACTCCAATGCCGCGAAACTTCCTTTGTATCTTAAGCGCGGCGGTTCATCATGGCGCACGCTGATTCCGCGCGAGACCCAGATGTACTTGCAAATCTATAAGAGTTTCGAGTCGCTGGTTCCCATTAAGTCCAGAACAGATTCAACTCCCAGAGACGGCAAGAGCGAAGCCAAGAACGCGGCTAAGTAAACGAATCACCTCACCTTCGAATATCCCTGCGGCTAAGGCGTAAAGCGGAAGTACGCTTTGGTCTCTGGCTTGAGCCAGAAGATCAGCAACGGAATTGTCGCCGGCCAGCAGCACACACTCATCATCCCTATACAAATCAAGACCAGGCCGAAAATCCATCCCCACAATTTGCGAGGCAGGAAGGGACCGGCTGCGAACGGCAGCAAAAACATGAACCCAAGGACGACGTATAAAATGCCCAAAATCTTCATTTCATAGGCGTCCATGTCACCCTCCGCAGGTTGAAGGATCAGAAAGATGGCCCCCATGACGAGCACGAGCAAATAAATTATGGCCATGAATGCGCAGTAGGCTACATACCAATTCCAAACCGGTGGCTTATCACGCGAGAAAGGAGAACCGCAGCGCGTACACCCTTCGGCTTCCGGCCAATTGACCAGCCCACACGCGGGACACTTTTTGCTTGGCATCTTTGTCCGACCTTATAGTGTTAGCCGAACCAACCCGTGAAACAACTCCTCGGACTCCGGTTTCTAGGCGCAATAGGTTCACGAAACCAAACGAAATCAAGCCACCCGAACTAACATTAAACCTGCTAGAGTCAATTCGTGTGATTTAGAAGATCGTCCCGTCCTGATTGAGCTTGGCCGTGCCAGGAAAACCTGGAACGCAGCGAACTTCAAGCCAATCGAAGTCCGATATCAAACTTTCCAACGTAGCCTTCCCTGTCCTTTGTTAGCTGCAGCATCAGATCTTTGCCGCCGCCTCGGAAAATGCGATCCCGATCATTTCTCTGCCGGCGTTGTCCTCTCGTGTTATAGGGAGCCTGCGCGTGGACTTGGTCCGTGATGAGGTCGTCAAAGTAGAGCTGCGAGGTAAACTCAGAACCTCTTTGGCTGGCCGGATTGGTGCGAATTTTAAAATGGATGTGAACGGTTCTTCCGAGATACCAACCAGGATAGATCGTGAGGAACTGAGCTTTGCCGCCGGCATCGGTAGTTTGAAACCCGCGCAAAAACTTCTTCCCTCTCGTATCAAAGTAACCATTGAAATCCCGAAAGTCGGAATAAATACCGAAGGCGTCACATTGCCAGAGATCCACAATTGCTCCTGAAATCGGCTTGCACGTGGCGCCGTCGATCCGCGATACGTGGAACACCAAGCTCAGCGGAACGCCTGCTGACACCGAGCTGTCTGAAGGATCGGAACGAATGTCAGAACGATTGAGTCGGTCGTCGACAAAATATGGCCCTTCCGTTTGTTGCGGCCGAACCACGCACGAGGGAGCGCCAGTCAGGGATGCGGACGCCGCTTGAGACGGCGCAGTTGTTTGACCTTGTGAGATGGCCTCGCCGTGAGCGGATCCGACTAACGATGCAACCGCGGTGGCTCCGGTCAGGCGAAGCATCTCCCGCCTCGTGAGAAGGTTGCCGATCCGTTTCTTAGGTATCAAACTACTCATTTCTTTCGCCTCCAGGCTTAATGTTCGGGTTACGGCTTTGCGATTGTGGCTCTGATGCTCGCGCTTTGACACGAAGCTGCCCGCTTAGGCTACGAACGTTCCTGGCAGCGCCTCAACGGGCTCCCGAAATCGGAACGAGTTCCATGGTCGCGTCTTTACGCTTTTGGTGTGCGAAGCCTCGGACAAAAACACGAGCCCCTGGGGTCTTGTACTTTTCCCGGTAGGCGCCGCTGACGGCATCTTTCAACCGTTCGCTTCTGGTGCGCACGGCGCGTACTGGGATTTCCCGATCCTCGACAACGATGATGCCGCGAGGCTCCTCGATGAATGTGCGATACCAGCTTCGCGGCTTCAGACCCCAGGAACGAGCGAAGACGCGACCCTCTACGACCACTGCCCAAATTCCGATGACTCGATGTGGCTTTGTGCCGGCGCGGATGCCAATGATTTTGGCTTCCCGGATCGCATCCAGCACCTTCTTCGGAAAGCTCCGCTTCCTTTTTGGCTTTGATTTCGTGGCGGGCATTTTTGGCAATACCCCTCAAGAAAACGATCAGACGTTGTCGAGTTGAGCATCCATCGTAATCTCGGCTTTCAACACTCTGGAAACAGGGCATCCCGCCTTCGCATTGTTCGCCGCTTTTGAAAAGGCCTCTGCGTCCGCACCCGGCACTTTTGCTCTTACTTCGAGATGAATGGCAGTGATCGTGAAACCCGCATCAGTTTTTTCCAAACTGACACTCGCGGTCGTGCGAATGCTTTCGGCTGTTAGTCCCGCCTGTCCCAACTGCCCCGACAAGGCCATCGAGAAACAACCGGCATGTGCGGCCGCAATCAACTCTTCAGGGTTGGTGCCGATGCCGTCTTCAAAACGCGTGCTGAAAGAATACTGTGTGTTCGCCAACACGCCGCTGTCAGTCGAGATGGTTCCCTTACCATCCTTGAGTCCGCCCTTCCATTCGGCTGATGCCTTACGCTTCATATTTCCTCCTCAGTTGAATCCATGACCATACATTACGAAGAACGGCTACGTCATAACACGACGCTTCTCGCGAAGGCAACAAATCCCAAAGGGGTCAGGGTAAGTATCAATAAATGTGTCAGCGTGAGTATAGGTCAACTAAATACTGGGAGCGCGGACGTCTCGCCCGCCGCTCTCTGATTGCCACTCAAGTTTAGCGCGCCCAAACGGACGTCTCCCGCTGCGCTGAGTGCCACACGCTGAACGCGGGCGAGACGCCCGCGCTCCCAGTGCTACGCTCCCAGTGCTACGTTTCCTCCGCCCCGCGCTGAAACCATTTTTGTTCGGTTGAAAAATAAGTCCACCAGATCACCAGCGCCTGAAACGGCACTCTCAACAGTAAGTAGGTGGGACCGTCCGCGTGGCCGCCGAAATCGATTCGATTCAAAGCTGAATAGATATTAGCCGGCAAGACACAGATCAGCATCAAGATGAGACAGAGGCCTGTCAGTTTCATCAGCCGAGGAATCCAAATGCCTATGGCCCCGAGCAGCTCGAATACTCCGGTGATAAAGATTAGCTCTACGCTGTAGGGTACGGAGGGCGGCAGCATCATGGCCATCTCTTCCGTTCTGATAAAGTGACCCAGCGAGGTGAAGAGGAAGAACGCGGTCAGGCCCACCCTGGCCCGCTTAACGGGCTCGATCCTCAAACCGGAAACCCAGCGCTCCGCCACTGTAAGTATGAGGAATGGGCCAGCGAGAAGCAGAAACAGAAACGCCAGTTGCATCTTCGTCAATTGAACAGGTCAGCCAGAAACTCTTTAGTGCCTTCTGGCCCAGTCAACTCGAGCCAGATGGGGCTATCGCCCGGCTCGACCGTGATCCGGAATCTGAGAAACGGGCAGCACGCATGTTCGAACTCAACCAGTTTGGCTAATTCCGTGATGCGTGTTTCGCCGGGCGAGAATCGATACCTGAACCCTTCGTCGATCTCCTCGATCTTCGTGACGGCGCTGCTGACTTTTTGTAACACGTCTTGCCTGCGTTCCTGCAGCTCGGCGTCCGGCAGCAGGCATGCGATTGGAAGCTTGCCGTTATCCATCTCAGGTGCCACGTCCTTTTCCCCTATAGAGCAACTCCGTCGTGCGTTCGGTCACACTCGGGAGGGGCTCGATGCTGCCGCCAGTTAAGATCTCTCGGGTGGTTCCGTCGCGAGATAATTCTTTGGTCGAGTCGATTCGTCGTTTAGAGGCAGCCTTCGTGTCTTTCGCAGCGGCAAAGAAGTAGGCCGCGAGAATGCGCAGATTATTAACGCCAGAAAGCCCAGAATGGCAAACCCTTCAAACACGCGGCCTTGCACGATCATGGCCTTATCAACAACGCCGTAAAGAATCAAGCCAAATATCCCGAGGCCGACCACGCTCAGCATCGTTCGTCCCAGAAGCTCGAATCTCTGTTTCCGCGCCTTGAGATTGTCGTCCAACTCTGCTGGCGTCTGCTCGCCGAGATACTGAGCGACTCTTTCCAGCGCCAATCCGCATGAGCGGCAAAACTTCTGTTCGATATCGAGGTTTTGGTTTCACAGTTAGGACAGTGCATGCGCGTCTCCTGCAATGTCAATGGCTCATGGCGATTCCGAAATGTTCCCGCAGCGTCGTGTTGTATTCTTCCTCGTCCTTCAGTAGCCGCTCCTGTTTGACTCCTTTTTGATCGGTTGTGATCAGGCGCATCTCGCTGAGCGTAATGCGTCCTTCCGGAGTGGCCCGAGTACAAATACGTCCGCTGGTAAAATGCGACTCTGGCGAAGTTTGATGATAGTGACACATGCCCGCGTAATCAGGATAACTGAAAGGCTGGAGGTTGAAGCGGTACTGATTATTCCATTCACCATTGCTCTCGCGCTGCATCAGAATCAAATGATCATTGTCGGAAACGACCTTATAGGCCCGCCGGGTTTCTGTTTGTTCCCGGCCATAATCAAGCAACAACGGCTGAAGGAATGAATCGCCGAAACCCACATCAGCCAGCCAGCGTTCGCCGAGCGTAACCATCAGCACCATGTGATCGAAATCAGGTCCAAAGGTTCCTTCCTCGGCATTCGCAACTCCGGCCGAAAGCATCTCGACTTTAAAGCCCAGGCCGCGCAACAAAGCCGAGAAAAGACCATTTAACTCATAACAGAAACCACCACGCCGCCGAATGACTATCTTGTCGAACAGAGCTTCATCTTCAAGGACGATGGGCTCTCCCGCATGAATACTGAGATTCTCAAACGGGACCGACAACAGATGGGCGACTTGCAATGCTCGCAAGGTATCGGCGGTGGGAGCGCGCGAGCCTCGATAGTTGATCCTTTGCAGGTAGGCGTCAATGTTCATTAGGACCTTGATAATACTGCAACACGGATAGCCGCGACAGTCGGTAAGCGGAGCGGGTAGTGGTGCAGTTTGAAATGCGGAACTTATTACTGGGAGCGCGCCTGTTTCATAGACGCGCTCCCGTGCGAAGTGAATGGTTTAAACGAATGAAACTACTAAAGAGAGACCGATCGGTGCGGGCGGGGACGCCCGCGCTCTCAGTGAGCAGTCCGCTTTGACCATCCTTGTTTCGCGTCATCAATCAAAAGATTATTCCGCTCGTAGGTAATATTTTCTGACTGCTCCCATTGCAGCTTTGGCGGGTATTGATGTTCCCGATAAACCGGATAGGCTTCGGTGCGCAGGTGCGCCAACATGTGATGTCCGCGGCGAGTGGCGCGCTCGTGGCGGAGAGCCGAGATATCAATCGGCGCCACCACAATTCTTTCGCCAGGTCCCGGAGAGGCCTGGGCCAATAACCGCCCGTCGAAATCCACTATCTGGCTGCCACCCGGCCACGAGTAAGGCGGGTAGTGCTTCAAGCTTGCGCCCTGATTCGCCGCCACCACAAAAGCGATGTTCTCCAGAGCCCGACAGCGGTTAACCAGTGTCCACCACTCCATCGGCTCCGTGGCGCCCCACGGATCCATGTAGGCCGACACCCGCACGAGAACTTCCGCGCCATTGGCTGCTAATTGGCGAATTGCCTCAGGGAACAACCAGTCGTAACAAATGGCGCATCCGATCCTCCCGATCGGTGTGTCGGCTACGGGAAAGAGCGGCTCGTCATAGCCGGCCAAATCATGTGGACTAGCGTGGACTTCATAAGGAATCCAGGTATTTACCTTGCGATACTTGTAAAGAATTCCTTCCGGGCCAATCAGGCAGGTGGCATTGAAGACCACCCCCGGCCATTTTCGATCCATTTCCAGCATTGAGCCGCTTTGGATGTACACGTCAAGCTCGCGCGCTTTCTGCTGAAGCCTCTCGGTGTGTTCGTTGGGAATTTCAACCGCCAGTTTTTCAATTAACTGCGCGGCCGTTTCGAAGACCGGAGCCGAGTGAGCGAATTCCGGAAAGACAATAAGTCGCACGGGCAGGAAAGGGGCCGCACCCGCTACTGCGGAATCGATCATCGAAAGCATGCGATCCGTATTCGCCCGCATGCCCTTGTGCTCGATCGGATTTGGAAGATCGGTTTGGCAAGCCGCGGTTGAGTATCTAAGGTGGTCCATTGAATTATCCTGTTTACTCATCGGAACAAGATGGTTCTTCACTCCCCAGGAGGACATTTATATAGACCGAACGGCAAATTTGTTTCCAGCTTCGAGTAACGTTGATTTCTATTGCACTCGTCCAATCAATTCCGTCTCGATTGCCGGCACTGGCGATGTGACCACGCGAGTATTGTATTTCTCAAAGTATCGCCTTCGCTCTTCAGTCATCGGATAACGTTCAGGCCACTCGTAGGGATACTTGCTCATGCCGTGAAAAGGCAATGGGCTGACCTGATCCGGACTCGCCGAATTAATATCCATCTCTTTGCTGAACCCATCTGCATAAACCAGGAACGTGCGCGTCCATCCGCGCGGAAGCGGGGGTAGCGACTTCGCGTCAAACGACAAACTGATCTCGTCTCCCGGTTTGGAGATCACAAAGATGTCATCCGACTTCAGCAGTAGCGCGCTTACATCACCCTCGCGCGTGTAACGTCCCGTCATGACCTTCCACGGAGAAGTGTAGGAAACCTGTTGATAATCGTAGTCCATCGGTTGGCGTCCATCCGGTGAGTGTTCGAGCGAGAAACCACGCCAACGCAGACTGGCCGCTGAGGGCTTCAGCCGTTTAACCTGGATTGGGAGATCCCCACCTGAAGTGTCCACCAGAATCTGATCCCAATAGATGCGCATGTTGGTGACGATGCGCACCTCGCGATTAGCGCTCAGGAACTTCCCGGTAAGATCCACCGGCACGGTTTGTGGACGGCCCACCGGGATACCAATGTTTTCGATCACGGTGCGCCAGTGCCCTTGTGCATCCTTCACCTGAAGCGCGGGCGGCATTAAGCTTCGGCCGCTGTGCGAGGCGGCGAGGTTATCGCTGGACCACGCGTAATCAGTCCAGCCGGTTAACAGCAGCAAGATTCTTGCGGAACGGCCTTTGGTCTTTGGTCTTTGGTCTTTGGTGGATTCGTCAATAAGTTTCAGAGTCAACGAATGCTGGTCCGCATAGCCGCGTACGTTCTGCAATTGAAAATCATCAGGGTATTCGCGATCGAGTTGGGCAATCCGGGAAAGCACGTCATGTCCATGATCGTCAACTGCGGAAATAGGCGCACGCGCACCACGAGAGGTGAAAAGCCTGAACGGGGGCAGCGGCGGGCCGACCAAACCTTCATTCGGATACACTTCGACGTCTTCCGGATGCGCCACCGCCACTAGCTGCAGCCGATCGTAAAACACTGCTTCCTCCAGCTCGTTCGTAACTCGGATCTCGTAACGACCATCGCGCTCCTTTAGCAGGCCAGCGGGAATACGCACGTACTCGTCCGGATCGGGCGTGTTGAAAATCCCGGGCGCCTCGAGATGGCCCATCTCGCCACCGCCCATGAAGTCGGTGACAAATTCAAAGCGCTTGCCATTCCAGACATATAAATAAGGACAAGAAGATGGCTTGCGGTCCAATTCAGTGATCGAGATCTGTGCTTTTGTAGCTGTTGTCTCTGCCTGTACAATGCCAGCGGGCCAAATGACGCGAACCACATCAGCCGACGCGCGCCGGCCAAGACCGAAAACGACATCCGCAGGCGCAGGGGCGGGGGAAGCGGAGTAAGTCTCGAGCTTTTGAGCAAGACTTCCGGCGCGGATCTCGATCTTTGAACCGACTCCGCTGCGATTGCTGACCTTGCCGGCAAGATTCACCCGCAGCGAATGGTTCTTGTTACCACCATCATTTCGCGCCACTCGCAACTCGTTTTTACCAGCCTGAAAGAACAGATCCTGGTCGCCATCATTATCGATGTCACCCACCGCCAGCAGACCGCCGCCTCGAGAGGTGCTCCCTAGCTCCCTGCTGACAGCGCGTGCGCTGACATCCTTCCAATCATCCCCGAGGTTGCGCCAAATCTTAAGGCCATTGTCTGTGACGCTGACAAAATCGAGCAGGCCATCATTGTCGTAATCTAAAAACTGTGCGACGTAAACGTTCTCAGCACCCTTCGGCACCTCAAGCGTGCGAAACTTTCCGCGGCCATCGCTCAACGCAAAAACGCCGGGCCCATTCATACGGCTGAGGAAAAAGTCCGTGTAACCATCCTTATTGAGATCGGCGGCCGCCGCCCGCGTCCAATGTCCGTTGTGGAGTCCCGTTTCCGAAGCGACGTCCCGAAAAGTGCCGTCACGCTGGTTGCTGAAAAGTTCCACCGGCTTGTCGTAGTTAAGCACGAGTAAATCGATGTCGCGTCGATTGTTGAAATCCGTTGGGACGACCGCCACCGAACGCCCAATCCTTCCCAACTTCGAGGCGGTAGACACATCGGTGAATTTCCCGTTTCCATCGTTTCGCAACAAAAAGTTGGGAGCTTCAGGCAGGTCGTCAGGAACAAGTGTTGGAGGCAGTTTACCGGTCTTGGGTGGATCGGGAGGGGTCAATAGGTTGGCAATAAAGATATCGAGATCCCCATCATGATCAAAATCAAGGAAGGCGCCGGAGGTTGGGGCGTACGGATAAGAAGGCATCCCGGCCCTCTCCGTTACATCTGAAAATCTTCCATTGCCGTCGTTGTGATAGAGGTAAAGACGTTTGGTACGAATAACAAGCAAGTCAGGCTTTCCGTCATTATCGTAATCGCCCGCCACTGCGCCCGTGGCTGATTCGGCGAACTTTGCATTCAACGCGCCCGCTTGTTCCGTAATTTCCGAAAACTTGCCACCGTCATTTCGATACAGACGCTGCGTGTAATACCACAACCTAAAGAGATCGAGGTCGCCGTCCAGATCAAAATCGAAAAGCGTAACGCTCCCACCAGACTCTGTATCCGGTTCAGGGCTGCGTCCCAGAATGGTCTCAGTCGCGTCTGTATAAATGACATCCGGATCTGTTCGATCCACCAAATCGGGTTCCGCCCCGGTGGAAACAATTGCTTCGGCATATCGCCCTTGCTCGAGGTAATTGTTTCCGAGCGTCGTACCGCTGCCGAGTTGGCGCAGTTCCTGGAACTGGTTGATTGCTTTTTGCGCTTGATCGCGTTGGCCCGCCCGCATCAGCGCGGTGCCCAGATTGTAGAGGGCAGTAGCGTTGTAGGGTTCGGCCGCTAATGCCGTCCGGAACGAAGCAACCGCCTCGGCGTATTTGCGTTGCTGCGCATAGAGCTGCCCAAGATTGACATTTGCACCTACGTCGTTGGGGTCGATTTTTAGCACTTGCTGAAAAGCAGCGGCGGCGGCATCGGGTTGGTTCTGCGTTTTGGCGATCAGGCCCAGAACGTAATGCGGCTGCGGCGTCGACGGCATTGCAGCACTCGCAGCCTGCAATTCCTTTTGCGCGGCGGGAAGGTCAGGCAGGTTGAAAAGGGCGATGCCGAGATTGATGCGCGCAAGGGTCAGTTTTGGATCGAGCTGCAACGCTCGCCTGAAAGACTCTACCGCTTCCTTATGCTTGAACTGTTCCAGTAGCGCCACGCCGATGTTATTGGCGCGATAAGCATCTTCGCGCGTGTTGGCGGCGACGGGTTGAGTCTGAGAATTGGCCGATGTTGTGCTTGTCCAAAGCCAACCTGTGGTGAGAAGAAAGATTGCGGCTGCGGGCAGTAAAAAGAAGTACTTGAAACGCTTCATAGAAGATTTCGGATGTGCTTGAAAAGCTCGTTACGAACTGGACTCTGGCAGATGGAGACAACTCCGACTATAAGGCTGAAGGCTCGATTGTCAAGTTACGGAAGATCGGTAGCGAGCCATTGTGTTGCTACCATGACGCAGGCTTCCTGAATTTGCCAGCACTATCTACAAGCTCATCGGGAAACTGGCTGGCGTCCAAAACACCTCGCCTTATGCGTTTCACAAAATCAACATGCGGTAACAATGCCAAGCTTAACTTCTTACCGGGACTTAATAATCCAACAGCTAGCCCCAGCTCTTGACGCACTACCCTGATCGGCTCCAAAAGATCGGAGTCGCGCGAGATGACTACAGCGCAGTCATACTCCTTTCGGAAACCGTCGAACAGCATATGCGTAGCGAGATTAACATCAGACCCTTTCTTCTCCGTCTTGATTACCCGAACGTAAGACGACGCGTCGCCAACGGGGCAGCCTACCTTTAGCATCCTTACCTTACTTGTAATGAAGGTGCCGTAGACGATCGAGACATTCGGGAGTGTCCGTAAGGCTCGTAGGTATGTCTGCTGCCGTTGAGGTTGATTGGGATCGCCAGGCCGAGCGTTCACGCGAGCAGTGAAATACTTAATCTCATTGAGCTTGTTTCGAGGAAGTAACAGGCGGCACATTTCAGAGATATTGAGCCACTTGCAGGGTGTGCCCTGAAGACAACGAAAATAGAGGTTAAATCCATCGACATAAACGTCTGTTTTCATTTGCTCGAGTGAGGCACAAGCCTTTACGCCTTAGTGCTGTTTACAACGCCTAGCGCTTGACTGCGGCCCTTTCCGTACTTACAATGCCCGTGAATTTACACCCCCTATTTCTTCGGGAGTAGGGCGCGAGGCCGCCGAAAGGCGGTCTCTGCATTTTAAAGGAACCGCAACCTCGCATCCTCCTTGAGTATAATTTTCAGATCACTTATCTATCGCTATTGGTGGGAGTGGACATGGCAGGAGAATATACTTCAATCGGCTGAGTTCAGCCAGTTCGGACGTCACGCCACACTTTACTCGGAGATCCCCTCTGCCGCCTGTCGAGGGAAATCTGCATTACACTTATGGGCGGTTGTAAAGTGCAACGGGGAGCCAAAAGTGTTTTAGCGGATTGTGCTATCTTGTGTGCACTTCGGCTTTAAACGATTAAGCAAATTCGGTGAACTGAGATCAAGCTTCCCCATGCGCGTCCGCCAATCTACCGGGATTCAATCTAAATCTCTTATTCTTCTTCTCGTAACTTCACTCGTAGCAGTTGCCGGATGTCGTTCGGGTGTCACGCCACCGGATAAGTCATCACAAGCCTATAGGGATATCGTGACTTCTTTCTACGTCGGCCTCGCGGCGCTACAAGTTGGCGACGACGTGCGCGCCGATGCCAGACTGGCGCAGCTCACCCAGCTGGCCCCGGATGAACCTGCAGGTTGGGCCAACTGGGGTGTGCTGGCGCTGCGCCAAAGAAACTTCGATTTGGCAAACGAGAGACTTGAGCGGGCACGAATACAGGCGCCCAACAATGCCGAAATCTATTACCTTATGGGCCTTTTGGAGAGCAGCCGGGGAAACTCGACTGCGACCATCGCAGCCTTTCGAAAGGCAATAGAACTCAATCCCAAACACCTGTGGGCAATCTACGCCCTAGCGGGCGAAATCGAACGACAAGGAGCCGAGAACAGCGACACCGAATATCAAAACTTGATGCAGAAGATTCTGGCAGTCCAGTCTGACAACCTTGCGGCACTGCTCGAGCTGGCGCGCATAACTGCAAAACGTGGCGACTCCGAAACTTTGAACTCGGCAATCTCGAGGATCGCAAACCGATCTGCAACCTGGCCCCCCGAAGTTCAAGAACAACTGCGCGCCGTTCAATCAGCAGCTTCGGGAACAGACCGGCGCGCGACGGCCACGCGAATCACGTTCTTGCGCAATGTACTGGTGCGGGTGGCGGAATATCGACGAAGCCTGGCTGCGATCAAGCCTCCTCCAGGTGAAGAGGCAACTCCATTCACTCATTTTTTGAAGCTCGAGTCGCCCACTTTCACACCGGCTGCACCGGACACATCCCTCAAATTCACCCAACAGCCGGTGTCCAATATAAAAGTTGGACGATGGGATTGGGCAGCCGTATTTGCAGCAGGCGCCGAAGGCGGGCCGATCATTGCTGTCGGCAGCGCTCAGGAGGTTCTGCTTAATACCGGGGCAACGTTTCCTTTTCCTGGAGGATCGGCGGCTACGGCTCCGGTTCCAAAAGCGATCCTGCCAATCGATTACAACTACGATTTCAAAACCGATTTGGTGCTGGCGGGAAAGGGCGGCGTGCGCTTAATGCGACAGGACGCCGCGAATGCCTTTACCGACGTTACTCAACTCGCGCAGCTTCCCTCATCGCTCATCAACGCAAGCTATTCCGGGGCCTGGGCGGCGGACATCGAAGCCGACGGAGACCTCGACATCGTGCTTGGCGTCGAAAGCGGTGTGGCGCCAGTGTTGAGGAATAACGGCGATGGCACATTCATTGAGATTCGTCCCTTTGCGAGCGTATCAGGGCTGAAAGGCCTTGTCTGGGCTGATCTGGATGCAGACGGCGATCCGGATGCGGCGTTAATGGACGATGCCGGGCGGCTTCGTGTTTTTACCAACGAGCGCACGGGCCAATTCAGTGAGCGCTCGGCACCGTCCAACTTGCCGCCATTGCAAACGATTAATGTTGCCGATGTGAACAACGACGGCGTCCTCGATCTACTCGCGCTGCAAACCGATGGGATTATCGTTCGCATTTCGGATCAGAACGAGGGACAGAATTGGGAGACTGCCGAGATAGTGCGGTTGCCCAACGCCGCTAACCTGCTCGAAGGCGATTTCCGTCTGCGCGTATCTGACCTCGACAACAACGGAGGACTTGATCTGGTTTTGGCGCCAACCGAGAAGCCAAAAGACAACGCGGGAGCAAGGATTTGGCTCAGTGATGAAAAAGGTAACTTCAAGTTACTGGAAAACCAATTTGGACCGGAGCAGGTCTTTGATGTTGCCGATCTCAATAATGACGGCCGGCTCGATCTCATCGGACTTACGGACGAAGGTCAGCCAGCCGAAGCAATAAACCACGGCGAGAAGAGTTACCACTGGCAGGTGATCCGGCCTCGCGCCAGGCAAGCAACCGGCGACCAACGAATCAACTCATTTGGCATCGGCGGAGAAATGGAAATCCGCTCCGGGCTGCTGGTTCAGAAACAACCCATCAGCAGTCCATTACTTCACTTTGGTCTGGGCGAACAGGCCGGGGCGGATGTGGTGCGCATTGTCTGGCCTAATGGATCGGTGCGCGCCGAGTTTGAGCTCAAGGCTGATCAGGAAGTCGTCGCCGAGCAAAGACTGAAGGGCTCGTGTCCGTTTCTCTTTGCCTACAACGGCACCCGTATGGAATTTGTGAAAGACACGGCGCCCTGGGGTTCCGCCATTGGACTGCGCATCAACACACTGGGAACCGCCCGCGTCGAAGCCACTGAAGAATGGTTCAAGATTAATCGTGACCAGCTCGTACCACGTGACGGCTATTACGACTTGCGGATTACTGCCGAGCTCTGGGAGACATATTATTACGACCATGTGGCGCTCATGACTGTCGATCATCCTGCCGATACTGAAATCTTCGTCGATGAGCGCTTCGTCATTCCACCGGCAAAGTTGGCGATCACCACCGTTACTACTCCCAGGAAGATCGCTCGAGCCATCGATGACCAGGGCAAAGACGTAACTGAGCTAGTACATAACCTTGACGGAAAGTATCTGGATACATTCGAGCGTGGGAGTTACCAGGGCGTAGCGCGCGATCATTACGTTGAGGTCGAACTTGGCGATGACGCGCCGCAGACGGGTCCGCTTTGGTTGATTGCGCACGGTTGGATGCATCCTACCGATTCGTCAGTCAACGTCGCCATCAGCCAGGGAAAACAAGAGCAAGCGAAGCCCTTAAGTCTTGAGGTTCCCGATGGTCGTGGCGGCTGGCGCGTCGCACAGCCCAACCTGGGATTTCCCGCGGGCAGAAATAAAATATGTTTGTTTGATCTGACTAACGTGTTTACACCGGGCGCGCCGCGCCGCCTGCGACTGCGAACGAATCTGGAGGTTTACTGGGATGCGCTCGAGTGGGCCGAAGGACAACCTGCGATCAAGCCTTCGATCACTCGCCTCAGCCCCGAATTTGCCGATCTGCATTACCGCGGTTATTCGATTATCAATCAGGCAGACGATTCGTCACCCGAGCTGCCCGATTACAATCGTCGTTCAGGCTCGCGGCAGCGCTGGCGCGATTTGATTGGCTACTACACACGTTTTGGAGATGTTCGCGAGTTGCTGGCGCGGATTGACGATCGCTATGTGATCATGAACGCCGGCGATGAAATGACGTTCCGCTTTGCCGTTCCCCCACCGCCGCCGGCCGGTTGGGTGCGAGATTACGTGATGGTGGGCGACGGTTGGATCAAAGACGGCGACTACAATTCGACCTTCTCCAAAACCGTGTTACCCTTGCCGTATCACGCCAAGCAGCAATACATTACGCCGCCTGGCCGGCTCGAAGACGAGTGGGTATACCGGCGTAATCCCGGCGATTGGCAAACTTATCACACGCGCTATGTAACTCCCGAGGTGTTCCAAAACACCCTGAGGCATGAAGTCAGGAAATGAGCGGCCGAAAGATCGCAAGAGTTGTAGTTTCTATTCTGTTCGTAGCCCTGCTTGCCACTCCGCTGGTAATCAAGCGGTTGGCGGCGCGTCTCGAACCGAGCAGGGCAAAGCTCGACGCTCAGACGGCGCTGGCTCGCTACGGTTTCTATCTCGAAGAGGTCGCCAAAAGTTCGGGAGTTGAGTTCGTGCATCAGGCGCCGACCCTCGATCAGAATCTGGAGCACATCATGCCGCAAGTGGCGTCGATGGGTGCGGCCGTTTCGATTGTTGACTTCGACCGAGATGGTTGGTCAGACATATATGTAACCAACAGCGGTGAGGGCAGCAAGAACCGTCTTTATCGAAACGCAGCGGATGGATCGTTCAAAGACGTGGCGCCGGAAATGGGCGTCGCGGACGTCAACCAGGCCGGCACAGGCGTATCAATGGGTTCGGTCTGGGGCGATTATGATAATGACGGTTACGAGGATCTGTTCCTGTACAAGTGGGGGAGGCCGGAACTATTTCACAACGACGCCGGCCTCGGATTCACTCGGGTGACAGAAAAGGCTCGCCTACCGTCCTGGGTCAATGCGAATACCGCCATCTGGTTCGACTATGATCTCGACGGGCGGTTGGATCTTTTTCTCGGCGGCTACTACTCGGAAGACGTCGATCTCTGGCATTTAAAAACTACCCGGATGATGCCGGAGAGTTTTGAGTATGCGCGCAACGGCGGCCGCAAGTATCTCTTTCGCAATTTAGGCGAGGGTGCGTTTGAGGAAGTCAGCGCCGGCGTGGGAATTGACACTCGCCGCTGGGCCCTGGCCGCGGTGGCCGCCGACCTGCGTGGTACAGGTCGGCCCGATTTGTTCATCGCAAACGACTACGGAATATCGGAGCTCTATTTCAACGACGGCAAACGGTTTCGTGAAGTTGGCAGGCAAACAGGTGTTGGCTTTGCTCCCAAGAGCGGTATGAACGCAGCCGTGGGAGACATTCTCAATCATGGCCGGTACTCGATCTATGTTTCTAACATCTCCGAGGAGAGCGTGCTGATTCAGGGGAATAATCTTTGGGTGCCGAAGGAGGGAACGGCCGGCGATTCGCTGCGATACGATAACCTGGCCCGCGAAATGGATGTGGAGATGGGAGGCTGGAGTTTTGGCGCTCAGTTCGGGGATCTCAACAATGACGGCACGCTCGACTTGTACCTGGTGAATGGATACATCTCGGCCGATCAGAGCCAGAACTATTGGTACGACTTTTCGAAGATCGCCGGAGGCAACTCAACCATCATTGCCGATGCTGCCCTTTGGCCGGCGATGGAAGGCCGCAGTCTTTCCGGCTTTCAGCAAAAACGTGTATGGCTCAATGACGGGCTGGGCAAGTTCATAAATGTCGCTCAGGCGATTGGCGCAAATGATGTTTATGATGGACGCGCTATCGCTATGGTTGATTTGTGGAATCGTGGCGTGCTGGATGTCGTTGTTGCTAATCAGAAAGGGCCATTACTGATCTACAAGAACACTGCCAAGCCCGAAAACCATTGGATTGAATTCGAGCTCGAAGGCACCGTCAGCAACCGCAGCGCTATCGGGGCGGAGGTTCGTTTGTTCTGGAACGGCCGGCAACAGGTGCAGAACGTCTCTGGCGGCAGCGGGTTTTGCTCCCAGAATCAGCGCCGGCTTCACTTCGGACTAGGAAAGAATCCGCAGCTTGAGAGAGCCGAAATCCGTTGGCCTTCGGGAAACGTGCAGGTGATCGATAACCCGTCGGCAGGTCAAAGCCACCGTATCAAGGAGCCCGCATGAGTCAGTCGACGGGCGACCCGGCCCTCATCCAGCCGCTCGAGATCACCGAGCGCAGGAAAATTCGTTTCGACAACCGCTACGCCGCGCCTCTCTTTATCACTTGCATCCTCGTAATCGGTCACCTCGCTTATGGCATCCTCGAGAGTTACGAGCGGACAGCACTGGCAATTGGCTCAGCGATTGTTGCTGAGTTGGTGCTGGGCCGGATTTTTTACGGCAAATGGATCAATCTGGCCAGCGCTTACATCACCGGGATCAGTGTCGGCATCCTGATCCGTTCACCGGCGTTTTGGCCGTACGCCCTTTGCAGCGTGATTTCGATCATGTCGAAGTATGTGCTGCGAGTGAAGAATCGCCATTTATGGAACCCGTCAAACTTTGGCATCTGCGTGTTGCTGTTTCTGGCGCCCGAAACAGTGGCTGCTTTGACTATCCAGTGGGGAAACTTTATCTGGCCATTGCTGGTAATCTGGATTCTGGGCTCGATAATTATTTGGCGCGCGCGGCGGTTTCACATTTGCGCCACTTACGTCATTTCGTTTCTGGCTCTGGCGTTTGTGCGAAGCTGGATTACCGGCGATGCCTGGCTGGCTGAGATCGCGCCGGTAACCGGCCCAATGTATCAGCTCTTTATCTTTTTCATGATCACTGATCCCAAGACGACAGTGAGATCGAAGGTGGGACAGTCAATTGTGGCTTTTCTCGTGGCTTTGGCTGAAATGTTCTTGCGGCTTAATCACGTCGTTTACGCGCCACTTTATGCCTTGTTCATAGTCGGCCCGGCGGCGATGCTGATCGAGATTTGGATGGATTCACGTCGCGCGGCCCCGGCATCATGATCCACCGATTACGCAGTTTACACAGATTAGGCATTAAAAATATTTCACGTTTATCCCGCGCATTGGAGGTCTGAAATAGGGGTATTCCGAAAACGTTTTTAGAGGTACGAGGGGCTTTTAGTAAGTCGAGACTTGAATCCTTAAGAGTTCCTCTTTCAATGTCTTTTTGTTGTATGTCTAATCGGTGTAATCTGCGTAAGCTGTGGATCACAAGGGAGAAATAAAATTCGCATGCGGTGGGTTGTCTATTCCTTTTTTATCTTTCTAGCGATCATCTCTACCAGTTGCAGCAACTCTCCTACGGGCGCTCCAGTAACAAATCAACCCGCCGAAGCGTCTGCATCGCCGTCACCGTCGCCAAGCCCCAGCCCGCCGCGTCCTTCTGGTCCAATCGAGTTTACCGACGTCACCGCCCCGGCTGGTATTCAGTTCAAACACAACAGCGGCGCCTTTGGCAAGAAATATCTCCCTGAAACCATCGGAGCGGGATGCGCTTTTCTGGATTTCAATAACGACGGCTGGCAGGACATCCTTTTGGTTAATTCGACTGACTGGCCCGAGAACAAGAAGCGCAAAACCTTCATGGCTCTTTATCAGAATAACAAGGACGGCTCCTTCACGGACGTTACGCGCCAAACTGGCCTGGCCGTTGAGATGTATGGCATCGGAGTAGCGGTCGCCGATTACGACAATGACGGGTGGCAGGACATCTACATCACGTGCGTTGGTCCGAATCGCCTTTTCCGCAACATTGGCGGCAGCAGCTTCGCCGACGTATCGGCCAAAGCAGGCGTTGGAGATCCCGGATTCTCGACTGCCGCCGCGTGGTTCGACTATGACAACGATGGCCGGCTCGATCTCTTTGTCGGCAACTACGTCGAATGGACGCCGCAGACGGATCAGTTCTGCACGCTCGACGGCAAGAACAAATCGTACTGCACGCCCCAATCCTATAAAGGCCAAAGCGCGACGCTATATCACAACCGCGGCAACGGCACTTTCGAGAACGTCACGGAGCGCTCCGGTCTTAATGATCCGTCGGGGAAAACTTTGGGAGTGGCGCTGCTGGATTTCGATAATGATGGCTGGCTGGACCTTTTTGTAGCTAACGACACTGAGCCAAATAAGCTTTACCGCAATAACCGCGACGGTACTTTTACCGACAATGGGATCCTGGCGGGCGTGGCTTTCAGCCAGGCCGGCACGGCCCGAGCCGGTATGGGCGTTGACTCTGGTGATTATGATAATTCGGGCCAACAGAGTGTGATCATCGGGAACTTCACTAACGAGAGCATGGCCCTCTATCGCAACGATGGATCGGGTCTCTTCACCGACGAAGCGCCCGTCTCCGGCATCGGCAAGATGTCCGCCCAATCTTTGACGTTTGCCTGTTTTTTCTTTGATTACGATCTTGACGGGCTGCTGGACATTTTTGCCGCCAACGGGCACGTGTCGGACGACATCGCCGTGGTCCAGCCCAACGTCAAGTATGCGCAGCCGCCGCACCTCTTTCGCAATCAGGGCAAAAGGAAGTTCCAGGAAACGACGGCGAGCCTGGGCCGAGCATTGAGACGGCCAGTTGTTGGCCGGGGCGCTGCCTATGGCGATTTCGATAACGACGGAGATCTCGATCTTCTGATTACCACGAACAACGGGCCCGCGCGTCTGCTGCGCAACGAGAATGCGAATCAGAACGATCTGCTGCGGCTCCGAACAATCGGGGGCAGATCAAACCAAAACGGCATCGGCGCAAAAGTCAGACTAAAGACATCGAAGGGCCGGACGTTATATGGGATGATCAAAACCGGCTCGAGCTATTGTTCCCAGAGCGAGTTGCCGTTGACATTCGGATTGGGTCAACCCGAAGATGGATTGACCGTGAGTTTGGAAATAACGTGGCCGGGCGGCCGAAAGGAAAGCATCGAGAACATCAAGGCGAATCAGTTTGTCACCGTGCAGGAAGGAAAAGGAGTCACCGCGAGCGAGCCGATCGTATTTGTGCGAACTCCACCCCAGCCAAGCCCTCAACCCTCAGCGACTCAGCAAATCTCCCTTGTGGAAATAAATGTCGTCAGCAAATGACAGGATTCACAGATGAACTCGATGAGAGCCTTATGAATCCGGTAGTGATGCAGTTTCAGCGTAACATTGTTGAACGCATCTTTAGCGCGTCATTGAAATTTCGTTCATTCTGGGATAAGTTAAGGCCCCTTGTTTCACGGGCGCGACAATCCGAAAGGATGTTACTCACAATGTACGACGCTAGAAATGTAGCCAACGAATTCCTGAGACAAGCCAAAGCACGCAACACTACCTTGACCAATATGGAACTTCAAAAGCTCGTTTATATAGCCCACGGTTACAGTTTGGCTATTCTCGATAGACCACTAATCAAGCAACACGTTGAGGCATGGCGGTATGGCCCAGTGATTCCCGATCTGTACCACGCCTTAAGGCAATATCGGAACGGCAATGTTAAGGAGTTTATTAACTTATTTCCTCAAGAAACGTTATCGGAGACTGACAGTAAACTCGTTGAGTCTGTGCTTGATGCGTACGGACGATTTAGCGGGGCGCAGCTCTCTACTATGACTCACAGAGAAGGGACACCGTGGCGAGAAGTGTACGAGCCTAATGCCTCATTCCACAGCGATACTATTCCAGATAAGTTAATCAGGGCCCACTATCGCCAACTGCTAAATGAGCGAGCCGGAATCAAAGCCGCCTAGTCAGCCTCTAGCCGAACGCTTTAAACTATTTGAGAGTATTAACGATGTAGCGATCTCCCAAACGGTTGAGCCTGATCCCCTTGCGCTCAAAGAAGGGGCAGACCTAAACAAGGATTACCCTGAATCTTTGTCGAGTGTTCAGCAAGCCCGAGACAAAGCAGAGATTGAGCAACTTAGCGAGGGGACCCGACAGACAAAACTCGTAAACAAAGCAAGACTAATTATTCTGGCGTCGCTCTTCTTCATAATTGCGCTCTGGATCGTTTCCGTGGTGTTGTTAATAATTATGGTGGGTTTCGGTATATGGGGTTTTACTCTCTCAGATAAGGTGATTATGACTTATGTCACAACCACCACGGCTAGCGTGTTTGGACTTTTTCACATCGCCGCCAGATGGCTGTTCTCTAAAGACTGAACTCCAACAGCGCAACAATATCCTCAATCGACCAAAGCGCATTGCTGACTTTGGCTTCCATTGCTAGCGAGCATCGCAGGCTTTTGTGAATGCGAGCAAAGTTGTAAATACATGTAGTGAAGCGCGATTGCGTGCCTCACTACCTGTCAATCCTGTCATGTTGTTGTCGATTTCAGTTGAAGAAAATTACGGTTGGCGTTTTTGGAGAATTAACTGCGAATCTACGCTTCCAGCTTTTCGCGGACCGCCGCAACGATGTCCCGGGCCTCGCTATCACTTCCAGCCTCAGCCACGACCCGAATCACCGGTTCGGTATTTGATCCTCTCACCAGAAACCAGCCATTGTGCAACATCACTTTGATACCGTCGCGGGCGTCAACTGGATAGCCGGCATATTCCTCTCGCAGCATTTTCAAGACCGTTGCCACTCGATGGGATGGGCACACGAGTTTTTGCTTGACAATCGAGTAACTCGGAAAACTTTTCATCAGCTCGGTAACAGGCTGCCCTTTCTGCGCCAGCAGGTGCAGCACTAGCGCCATTCCCACCAGGCTGTCACGTGCAAAGTTGATGCGTGGATAAATGACACCCCCATTACCCTCGCCCCCAATCACCGCCTGTTGCTTCTCCATCTCGTCCGTGACGTTGACCTCGCCAATCTTAGTCAGAAAGATCGGACACTCGAAACTTTTAGCGACGTCTTGCAGCGCGGAGGTGGTTGAGAGATTGGCAACGACCGGCCCGCGCTCTCGAGACAGCACGTACATGGCGGCCAGCACCAAAGTGTAATCTTCGCCGATTGGGGTACCTTGTTCCGAGACGATAGCCAGCCGATCTGCGTCCATGTCCTGGGCAAATCCGATGTCTGCGTGATGCATCTTGACTGCGGCGCGCAGTTCACCGAGATTTTCAGGTAATGGTTCCGCCGGGCGTGGGAAAGAGCCATCTGGGGTTACGTTAATCGGGATAACTTCGGCGCCCAGGGCCTCGAGCAGCTTTGGTCCAACCTGCGATCCGGCTCCATTGCAGGAATCGAGCACGACGCGCACCGGTCTTGGGGTTGGCGGCAGCGGACCCAGCACGTCGAGGATAGTCTGAAGGTGAATATCGGTGGCCCCGGCAAATTCCTCGATCGTTCTAATCTCGTTTCCGTTAACCTTCGTGTATTCGCCCTGATGATAAATGTCGAGCATCTCGCGCGCCTGACCTGAGTCAAGAAAAAGGCCTGCTGGGCCGATGAACTTCAAAGCGTTCCACTCCGCTGGGTTATGACTGGCGGTGATCGCAATCCCACCTTGCGCGCGACGGAGTCGGACCAGCAACTGCACCGTCGGAACCGGACACATTCCAAGATCGATCACCCGATTTCCACTCGACAACATTCCCGCGATGACGGCTTGCTTGACCATCTCGCCTGAGGTGCGAGGGTCGCGGCCAATCACAATCGCTCCAGGCCCGATGTATGTGCCGAACGCCTGAGCGAAACGAGTTAAGAGGGTAGGCGTCAGCGAATCGCCGACGACTCCGCGCACGCCCGAGATGCTGATCTTCAGCGTTGGGATGGCTCTCATGTTCTCAATCGATCCAGCGTCCAGTCCAAAAGTTGCCGCGCCCCGCCGGCTCCTTCGTTCTCAACGATGATTCGGATCATGGATTCGGTATTCGAGGCCCGCACGTGTACCCAACCCCCCGGCAGCGTTACCTTGACGCCATCAACGTTGTCATAGCCGAGAGCCTCGCCTTCCACCGATTCACGAAACTCTTGCAAGACTGAGTAGAGGCGGTTGGGTTCTACCGCAATGTTGTGCTTTAGCACCGATAAACGAGGTAGTTGTTCGACGAGGTCTGAAATGCGTTGTCCGGAACGCGACAGGTATTGGAGAATCAACCCGATGGCGGCGGCGCTGTCATGAGTAAGCTGCACTTCGGGGATGGTAACGCCGCCGCTGCCCTCGCCGCCAATTACGCCATTGTGTTCGAGCATTCCTTCGGAGATGTAAGTCTGACCAACCGGTGTACGCACTACGGCGCCTGAATATCGAGCGGCAATCTGCTCGATGGCACTCGTAGTCGAGATGTTTGTGACGATCGTCCCAAGCTGTTGTCTCAGCCGAATTTCTGCCGCAATCATCAGCGTAGTTTCTTCGGAGAGGGATTCGCCACGCTCGGTCACAATTCCCAAGCGCTCTCCATCCGCATCGTGGGCGAAACCGATGTCGGCATGGCCCGCTTTAACCACGGCACAAAGCTGCGCCATGGTCTCGGGCTTCGGTTCAGGCTGATGGGGGAACGGTGCTTGGGGGTTGTTATTAATAACCAAAACTTCGCAGCCCAGGCGCTCGAGCCATCGGGGACTGAGAAGGGAACAGGCCCCATTACAGCAATCCACAGCTACGACCTGTGGTTGCGAAACGAATGTTGGTGAACTAAATGCCTGCGAGAGCACATCGAGATGGTGTTCGATCGGATCTCGGTACTGAATGGTTTGAGTGATTGTATCCCAAGTCGCTTTGGTGAATTCCGCCTGATGAAAAATATCCAACAGTTCCTCAGCTTGCCTGGGATTCAGATAGAGACCATCAGCACGAACAAATTTAAGCGCGTTCCATTGCCAAGGGTTATGACCGGCGGTAATCGCGATGCCGCCATCCGCCTCGAGCCACTTGATTGCCAGTTGCATGGTTGGAGTCGGGCAGACGCCGAGATCGACGACCTCGCAACCTGCCGACAGCAGTCCCGCCAAAACCGCCGATCGGATCATTGGGCCGGAAGGCCGCGTATCGCGACAGATAAGAATGCGACCGCCATCAAGATAGGTTCCGAAGGCTTGGGCGAATCCTACCGCGAGTTCGGGGGTGAACGTTTGGCCGACAATCCCGCGCACGCCGGTGATGCCGATTTTCAGGGGTTTCATCAGTAACTTCGCAGATTCCCTAAGCGTTTAAGAGAAAAAACGGAACTTAATTGTACCTCACGACAAAAGTTTGAGATACTGTCCGGCATTGCCGATTGCTGATTTGGCGAGACCGATTGCCGGTTGGCTGGCTTTCGTTAGACTGCTCTTTTGATCAATCTCTCATTAAGACTCGAGCCAGAGCTGATCCGACACGATGACCAAACTGATTCTGATCGCAGCCATCCTGCTGATTCCGGTCGTCAATTTTGGCCAGCCTTTTACTTCGTCTCGTTTCTCGGGCCAATCCGAAAGCAAATCTCTGGCTCAGCGACTCGGGTACTCCGCCGACACGAAGCTCCTGATCGTCCACGCTGACGATCTGGGCATGATGCGATCGGTTAACGCAGCCAGCATCAAAGCCTTTGAAAGTGGCCTCGTCAACTCTGGCAGCATCATGGTGCCATGTCCATGGTGGCCTGACATTGCGGCTTATGCGCGGAAACGTCCGGAAGCAGATTTAGGTTTGCACCTGACGCTGACGAGCGAATGGACCACTTACCGCTGGGGTCCGGTGCTTCCCAGAGATCGTGTTTCTTCTTTGTTGGACAAGAGCGGGTATCTTTATCTGACCGAAGTAGAAGCTGCCGCTCACGCCAGCCCCAAAGAAATCGAGGCTGAGATTCGAGCCCAAATTGAACGAGCGCGCTCATTTGGCATTCAACCCACGCATCTCGACTCGCACATGGGAACGCTCTATCAGAATAAGACCTTGTTCGAGATCCTGCTTCGGGTTGCGCGCGAGTATCAGCTACCTACCCGAATCTCGAAAGAGTGGTTTGCGTCCTTTGCCTACTTACCAGCGATCTTAAAACCAGAAGACGTCATTATCGACCGCGTCATCAATATCGGGCCCAACATTCCACCCGAAGGTTGGGAAAAGTTTTATACAGACGCGATTAAGAGCATCCAGCCGGGCGTGAGCGAAGTAATTATTCATTTGGCTTACGACGATGAGGAGATGCGAGCGGCGACCGCCGATCACCCGGATTGGGGCGCCGCCTGGCGACAGAGAGATTTTGATTTCTTTACCGGCGACAAGTTCCGCCGGCTGCTTGAGGAGAATGAAATTAAGCTAATCACCTGGCGTGAGATACGGAAGGTGCAGTACGGCGGGTAGAGATGGTGCGGGATCAGGTCAGTAACTCGGTAGCGTCGGGTCACTCATCAACAGGAAAGGGTTCGGCGGATCACCCGACGATACCGCGTGACGATACTGACCTCATCACCAGTGAGTTGAGTGGGGCGGCAAGTGACCCCGAGCACGAAAAATGTCAAACGACAAATGGCAAATGAGTTGGCTTAATAGGCGCGAGTTTCTAACTGTGGGCGCGATGGGCGCATTGTGCGCCGTCGCTATTCCCCCAGCTGCGTGGGCACAGCGAAAGGCGCCAGAGCTTCCTTTATGGGTAGGTACCTACACTTCCGGAAAGAGCGACGGTATTTACCACTGCCGGATGAATTCCGCTACCGGCGAAGTCAAGTGTTCCAACTCCATGAAGGCCGAAAATCCTTCCTTCCTGACATTTGACCGAGGCCGGCGATATTTGTACGCGGTTAACGAGGTAAGAGAATTCGCCGGTAAACCTTGTGGCGCCGTCAGCGCATTTGCGATCGACTCAACCGAGGGCAACCTGACCTTGCTCAATCAGCAACCTTCATTGGGAGCTGATCCCTGTCATTTGGCCTTCGACCGTACGGGAAAGTTCCTCATCGTGGCCAACTACACGGGTGGGAACATTTCCGTTCTGCCGATCCGGCGCGACGGCAGCCTTGGCCCGGCTACCGATGTGGTCCAACATCGTGGATTCGGCATTAAGGCGCAGCAGGATGGGCCACATCCGCACTGCGTCGTAATGGATCGTTCGAATCGGATTCTCGTTTCGGATCTGGGCATCGATAAGGTGATGATCTATCGGCTTGCTGCCACGACGGGAAAATTAAACGCAAGCAATGCTCCGTGGGTGTCACTCAGTCCCGGGGCCGGCCCGCGACATTTGACGCTTCATCCACGCGCACCGTTCGTCTACGTTATCAACGAGCTGAATTCGACCATGACGGCGTTCAAATACTCCGGCGCCCGTGGATCACTTCGGGCCATCGAAACTGTGTCGACCCTGCCAAAAGATTTTTCGGACGAGAGTTATTGCGCGGACGTACACGTGTCTCCCTCGGGGCGTTATCTTTACGGATCAAATCGAGGCCACAACAGCATCGCTGTGTTTGCCATCGATCAGCGTTCGGGCAGGCTGAACCCGGTCGAACATACTTCGACAAAGGGAAAATGGCCACGCAACTTCGTCATCGATCCAACCGGAAGGTTTCTGCTCGTGGCGAATCAGCACTCAGATACCGTCATCACGTTCCGGATCGATCAACGAACGGGAATATTAAGCGACACTGGATATGTAGCTGAGATACCCGCGCCCGTGTGTTTGAAATTCTGGTGATCGAAGACACATTTAACCAATTGACCGGAGTACTGGTGCGGTTCAGCGTTTAAGATTGTGGGGATTTCTTGTAGGCATCTCTAAGGAGTCGCCATAGAGTCATCAGGCTGGCAACGACTAGCGCTAAGCCGCCTAAGAAAATGTGTGTTTCATGGTCTCTGAGCTTTGTTTGAATGCTGTCTGGGTCAGGGAAAAAGACATAAAGTCCCAGGTAGACAGATGGTGGGATGTTACCGCCGGCAAGAAACGACACAATGTATGAGAAATATTGCTTTGGCTCGAACTCGCGCTGTCGCACGATGGTAACTATGCCGATTATGAGGGTAGCGGCTAAACCTGACAAAGCAGTAATCTGGGTGAGGCCCACTTGTCGCACCTACGTCTAACTGACTTACTATCCTTGATCGAACAGGCCTGAACGTGGGGTTGCCACAAAACCAACGATGCCCGCCACCAGAGAAATCAGTATCTTGATCGGAAAGAGATTTCCCTCAAGGGCTGGCATCGAGTCGAGTATCCTAAAAATGAGGATAAAGCCTGACAGACCAAAGAAAATCGCCGGAAGTAACCAAATAGCCAATGGGGGCCCAGACTTCTTTGTGGGGGCATCGCTCGTGATTGGTGTCTGAGCATTGCTGGTCCGTTTTACTTCAACCGACATGATTAAGTCACCTGAGGCTAAATTTCGTCAAGACTTATACACTACAGTTTACAAAAAAACAATTGGCCGTTTTTACTGTCCTGAGCAATTCTGAAAATCTTGCGTGATGCCCGTAAAGGTAAGAAACTAGGGACGCTTCTGCGATCCCGCCCGGAGGAAAAACAACTGAATGAAAAGAGTGATACTCGCCTGCGGGGCAGGCTTTCTTTCACTATGTTATGCACTGCCAATACCGATCGTAAGCACTGCTGAACCTTTCGAAAAATCAGCGCACCGTTCATCTTTTGACAGGGCGCTCAGCGACAATAAAAGGATTGTAACTAG